>JAAUXT010060865.1_pt1 | contig 15850 bp, 15 predicted proteins | sample 7278171 | NCBI WGS metagenome assembly JAAUXT01 (sample SAMN14350112, study PRJNA611818) | marine sediment metagenome | isolation source: surface marine sediment (1.8m) | place: French Polynesia: Moorea | collected 2018-08 | reverse complement strand
TGGCACCTTTTGTTAACAGTTCTACAAATATCCCACTGGCTCTTAAATCTCCGACAGGGGCCTTTTTTCCCATTTTTTAATACCATGCACCCTTTGGTTACACACCCCCCCCCCCCCCCCCGCTGCCTCCCCAGTGTCCTGACTGAACGCCTATCTTTCCGGTCAATAGATAGGGGATAAATCGGAGGATTCCACGCTAGTGAAGTTTTTAATGCGATAAGGGACAGAGCGACCTTTCAATGTCGTCACCTCGCGAGCCGTACGATCGATCAAAAAGCGTTCCATCATCGTTGCATGCATCCGCCGGGCGAGCAGTGCGGATCCAGGCCCTGGGATAATGCAAATTTTTTTTCCAAACTTTGAAGTTAAAATTTGTTCTTGAAGGCAGACCGAAGGGGATGTTGTGAACTTTTTAACTTCCGGCACAAAATACAAAGATTTCATGTGTGTGTGTGTGTGTGTGTGTGTGTGTGTGTTGTGTGGTGTGTGTGTGTGTTTGATCTACAAACGAACCACCAACCACGAACCAGCCATGACGCACCAACCACCAGACGCCTTGTTTGTAAAAAGTTGGACTCAGGTAACTCGGGACAACCCTTGACCCAAACCCTGGATCCCCTCCTGAGGCAAGCATCGCCTTTTGTATTGCTCCACGTCCCATTTACCTTCCATAAGGGAGCCGGGCCCGGGAGCTCGCCTCCCAATTACCTGATCCGGGGAAGGGCCACTGGGTGGAAGGGAAGATGTGCGCACGTGTATTGTTCACTTCCTGTGGACTCGAAGAGGAAGGCGAGAGATGGTCATCACACACGAGTGGGAATGGCCTGAAACAGGGAAGAACATGAAGACTGGTGGTCAGCACGAAGGGAAGACATCACGGTCCAAAGCAACTGCCCTGGACGACCCAACACACATTTTGATGCGTGGAGAATTGCTTGGCCCGGTCGTCTGCACTCGTAGAGTTTCAGTGGAACATGCCTTGGTCTCATTCATGCCTGAAGTCAAACACCCACTTTGCATGATTTAAATCGGCGTAGTGTGGTGCTGGTCGGTAACTGGCTTCAGGGTCCGCAGTAAATCGTCTGACTCACCAGAAGCTGCTGAGCAGTTCACTGAACCAATGGTCCTCAGAAAATCCGGGCTATTTTACAAGATTTTACAGCTCAGGTTTCATACGCTTTGTGTACACCGTCGTCCGATAAAGCGTCAAATGGGCCACCGTATTCAGCGGTGTGAAAAACGCATCTTTTGCCCCCACAATTGAACGTCCAAAGAAGACTACGACCACCGTTGTTCCGTGTTCCAAAGGAACTTTGAATGTTTGTTGGGGGGACAATACTCAACAGGGGTGAACACGGTACTTCTGAGGGTCAAACAGTCAAACAGAGATGAAAACTTTCATCCAAAGCAAACTTCTCAAAGAAGTTTTCTCAGCAAATAAAACAGACTGAAGGCCACCATGATCTCTACTCGTACTCCGGCCGGCGAAAGCACAAAGGCAAATCTGATTTAGTTTTGCACAGTGTTTGAGCACCCTGCAACTCGGGGTTCATCAATATGCATACCAAAGTTTCCTGCAAGTGTACGCTGGCAAGTTGAAGAACACAGGAATTTCACACCAGTCTGCTCATCTGGAAAACTAATGAGCGGGAAACATTAGAGCTCGGCGGGCGCTGCAGTCAGTCAGACCCACCGACCGACCGACGGAACCACTGTGCTCTCGATGCCTAATGATGATGCATTAGGAATTGGTTCACGGATTCAGACATTGCAAATCTAAATCTCCGAGTGAGGAGCCTGTGTTGAATGCTCATTGTGAAACGTGGTCAAACACAGCATTGACAGGGGCCTTTTTCTGTTTTTGCTTGTTGAGGGTCAGGTTGGGTGGCTTGTCCCCCAACAAACTTGTCTCACGACAAACTGGGAAAGTAGAGTCCACCTACCACACCCCAATAGCCTACAAGCTATCTCTCAGTTGTAGTAGAACACGAAAATTGTGAGCGAGAACCACTGTCCTTGCCTCACCATTTAAGGGCTCCTCTGCAAGTTTCCACCAATTCCAGGATGATCACCAAAACAGACATCGGCGGCAGCGAAGAAGACCAGACGCACAAAAACACACAAAAGGAGCCGAGCCGTGCGCAAAAGTGAGGCAAATAGAGGAAGGGAAAACGAGCTGGCTTTACCCCGGAGAAGAAAAAGGCAGAGTCAATAGAACATGGACCTCCCTGACCGAGGAGAAGTGCAAAGGAAGAAGCCCAATAAAAGTGCTGTAACTCTAACCGGATGAGCGATCTCCGTCCCGCAGACCTCTCGCTCAGACCCACTCCATATTAATTATCCCAAAAGCACAAACAGAGGAACCCTGTCAAAATTGAAGATCAGGGTTCTGTTTGAAGCTGCGTGAATGAATGGAGTTGCACAGAGAAAGACATGCGGACAAAGGAATGTGTTTACGAGTGTAAAATTGGCCACAGATAAAAAATCCAAGCATTTCATAACAAGACAGAGATGCATAAAAGACCAGATAAAATCGCTGATTCTGAAGGAAATCTGGTTTCTCTGACATGGGGCGTGACGCGGTTTGGCTGACACGCTGCGCCATTGAAGCTTTTGCTTTGTGCCCAGTCGCAACTTTGAAAGTATTCCCAGATTCCAAGGCGCAAATCATGGTTCTTGTCTCTGATTGAGATGGGATGAAATGAAGTCTTTGATGCGATGATGTTTTTCTCCAGTTGAAAAGTTGTGAGGAAGGATGTGAAGGGCCGGCATTTTCTGTCGATCGGTCTTGGTCTTCGGTATTCTTTCTGGCAATTAACTTGTGTTGAATGCCACAAACACAAAGACTCACGTTGATGAATGAAAAAGCAGAACGAACTGGAATTCCTGCTTTGCAACAACAACAGTTTTCACATTTCAGAATCGGGTCGGTGAAGCCAGTTGCACTTGAAAACATTCCTGAAGTTAGGGCACAGGTGTCATTGGAACAAAGTCTTCCGAAAGTCACAAAGTTCAGAGAACAACCGAAGGCAATATCCCAAGACCGAAGGAGCCAATTCCGCAGGGTTTGGGTGGAAACCAAGATTTCGGCTGAAACCGAAGAAATATAACGACGGATCTCAAGAGAATGCATTTTTCTTGGTTTACAAATTTGTTTTAAAATATCATTTTCAAAACTCAAAGCAACCACGAACAGTTTGGTTGTTCATTGAGTTTCTGGTTCTGCCAAACAAATGTCCCTTCAAAAGTCAGTGAAACACAACAAAAGTGCGTGCCCATGACAAAGTTTTGTTTCTACCCAGTCTCCAGGAGTGGCACAGGTTCAGCACAGGATGCTGGGCGCCACTATTTCAGGCCGGGCCGGGGGCGATACTTCATGTCGCAAAGCCCCCGAGATTAGTTCCGTTGTTGCGTTCTGACCGTCGCTGGTTTATGTGAACTCAGGTTGGTACACAGGGAAATTAGCAAATAAACTTTGGCCCCGACTGACTGCAGGCGCAGGGCACAAGTGGTTCCGAGGACCTCGAGGTAATGACCACTGCAACTGGTTTCGATGGATGCATCCCACTCACTTGACATGGTGCAGAGAGAAGGAGCTCAGCAAGTGTTCAATGCTTGTCTTCTGGGAAAAGGGCAATGCTGTTTTGAAGCTGTTTGTCTCGAATGATTCAATCTGATAATCCATGAAGGAAAAACACTGTGTCTTGAGTGGGTCAGTGCAAACGAAGACAAAGATCTTGAGCATGAGCTTTCTGTTTTGCACCAAGAAAAAAACACCAAGATATGAAATTCATCTTCAATTGTTCGTGACTGCCTTTCTGCTCTATAACGATATTCCCATTTCAAATGAAACTCTTCACATGGATAACCTTGGTGCGTATCCACCAGGGAGTTATCAGCTTCAGAATATAATGACCAGATAGGAAGCCATTTATGAATCTGCCAAAGGCCCTGGATCAATGGAACCTTATCGCAGAAAGAACACGGCTTCGTCTATCGGACGGGGCTTACGGCGGTGATGGACGCTGTTCGGTAGCGCTCACTTCACTGCTTCTACACCTGATCCAAGATTGCGACCCAGTGTTCTGTGAACTGCAGCCGTCGGTCTCCATCCAACCAGCTGGAGCCGATGTTCTCTGCACTGCGCCGAGTGGGCAGCATCAGGGAGTTTGGGCAAATACGTCCGGTGCTTTTCAAAGAACGTGAGTGACGTAGTCTACAGTTGGCTTGTAACTCGTGGTTTGAACAATTACGTATGTGACCCGCGGATATGTTAACTCAAACTCCCCATTGAGAGAAATCTTTTTGAATGCACGGTCTGGCAGCAAGCAAGAGTTGATCCTCTACTCCTGCGTCGATCAGCGGTTCACGGAAGCTTCAGTACTCCCATTCTGAAGTAAATTGGCATTGTAATTTGGATGGGTGGTTCCTTTCGTATTGGGCATGATGAATTCGATGCAGATCAAATGTTAACCTGGGGTGGCATCAGTGGGCAGGGAAGCATCTGCGGCAGTGGGCGGGTTTATCAGAGTGATGGAATTCCTGCTTCTGGTTCCCGAATCGCCCTGTGCACCGTCAGGTGGCCTCATCAGCGCATTATTCAAACAATAATTGAACCCTGGTTCTGAAAAAAGTCCTGCAAACTTGTACACCCATCTCAGTCGAATCTTTATCTGCACTCACAAAAAAGGTTGCAACGCAAGAATCTGAAACAAAATTCTCAGATATTGGAAAACACGTTTGTAGATGGATGGATCTCCTGTCTGCTTCTTGTTTTCAATGGAATTTTGCATTTTGAACCAGCTAAGAAAAGCAAAGGGTTGGCACCAGGGTCATGATCAGCGTCTGTGGAGGCTGCAGGGAAGAGGTGTGTGTGTGTGTGTGTGTGTGTGTGTGTGTGTGTGTGTGTGTGTGTGTGTGATTCATCACGGACTCAGAACAGACGCAACGCCAGCACCGCCGCCACCACACAGTGTTTTAGATGCAACCCGTGGGGGCCTCTTTTTCAACGTCTGGTGTGAAAAAATGTCCCATCATATGTGGGAAACCAAACTGCCATGTAGCCCTTTTCCATAGCTGTTTCTCAAGAAATATACAGAACCAATCTCCCCTTTCAGAGTGGCATACCAAAGAACAACTTCTTGCACAAATACTTGAGGAGTTTCAAAAAGAAATGAAGGTCAGAACATCACTAAAATTACAATTAAAATGATGAGTTGCCACTTTTTTGCCACGTATTTTGCCACGTGAAATGGGACCGGAGGGGGCCTCGCACGGGTTGCATCTAAAACTCTCTGACAGCGCCGTCCAACCCTCCGGTCCTGCTTGCGAGTCCTCACAGACTCCTTTACTACTGCTGCCACTACAAACACCACAAACACAACCACCACCACCACCACCATCACCACCACCACCAACAACAACAACAACAGGAGCAGCAACAACACTCCGAAGTCCCTCCCCATCACCAACACCAACACCACCAGCACGTCCGCCCCTGCGAGTTTCGAATCACGAACTCACGCTGGAGAATCCCTTGCCCAGGTTTGGAACACGAAACGCAAACTGTGAAACCAAGGAATGCCCATGCGAAGTTTGAAAGGTACAAAACATTCAAAACTGGGAACCAGCAGCGGGGCACTGGACACTTGCGACAAAAGCATCGCCTTCGAACCGGAAAGTCTGCAGCAGTACAATTCAACAAAACTAGCTACAAACCATGTTCCTCTCACTTTCAGCGGTGGATGAATGGAGCATTAGCGGGTTGTAAAGCCTGCGAACAGCCTTAGATTAGGGTGGTGGTCTCGCATTAAGCTGTTCTCAAGACGCAGTGGATCTACAGTGATTAACTCATGAAGGAGCTCACAACTCGTCAGCAAAAAAGAGCCAAACGTCGCTCTTCTTTTCTCCAGCGGCTTCGGTTGTCTCTCTCCCCTCCAAGTGAAGTTGTGTTAATTGTACGGAGTCTGTCGGATCTGAGCTCCGCTGCACGAGGTCCCGTTCCTCACACCTCAGTGAGTCCGGCCCGTCGGTCCCAGCTCTTGGTAAATCATTTCAACTTGATCAGGTCCCTGTGAGGAATTAGCGCTGCGGACCTTCTGCGCTTTATGAGCTGTGAAATGTGTGACTCGTCCGCGCCTCTCTTCACGGCTTCTCCAGACACGGAGCTTTATTGACTTGTTCGTTTGTCCAGATCAACCAGAATCGGATCACTCGTGCACTGGGCTCGCGAAGTGGTTGTGTATTCAACAACATGCACGTGCATTTCTGCTTTTCAAGGCTCTTTCCACATTCCATGCCTATTTTGGTCGTGAAAAGTGGATCTTGACCACATAACTTGATTGATTTCTGCAATCTCAACTCGACTTGACAGAAACGTTTGTTTACGGTTCAAACGTCTCAATTAGAAATTGGCAGACAAAGACGCAATGTCCCTGCAATTATTTCTTTGACTTTCATTTCATATTGGCAAATTGGACATCTTTCTGAGAATTCACAAGGTTAACTTTATCAGGGTGAAGGCGCCAACGAGGCACAAGTCACTTTTTTTGATTTCCTTTTGCTGTGCACTCTGTGACAGCTTGTCCCTCATGCTCAGATTCTTGTTGTTTTGTTTTGCTGGCATTTCCCGAATACTTTTTCTGCTTTTAGAGCCAGGTCTGAAAATTCAAAATACTTTGCACGCAGACCTCAACCTCTGAACCTACAAATGCACCACACGCCTCATTTTCTTTCATGAAAGAACGAGCATGACTTCGAATATGAATCTTCGCCCTTCAAAGTGCAATCAACCACAATGCACAACCCATGAGAAGAGGACGACAAGCAATTTGTTTTTGACTGCTTGACAGGAAAAGTGCTCATTTTTTGTGCGCCAATCTGCGCAGAGCGAAGGTTCACATCCCGTGCACTGAAACTTGCGCTTGGTGTACTCCGACTCCCTAACTTCTGCAAAAAAAACTTTCAAAAACCATCAGATGTGAGGCATACGTGCACGCCTGCAGAATCGTGATGGTCTCAAACATTTTTGCAATCATTTAAAGGAGTCCAGTGACACACGTTGGTCCATCACATCATGTACAGGTCTGCTCCTGCCTTTTCAACAGAACTTCTGAAGCATGTTCATCATGCTCAAACAAACCTGGTGGAGCCTTGCTTCTTAACACGAGAACGCTCTTCCTAAATCATAACATTGCTCAAGAGCTAAATCAGTCGCAGCTGAACGCTTGACGGAGGCCTCCTGTCTTCACTCCCATTTACGCAGCGCTTGACTGCAAAAGATACGTGATTTATTACCGAAATGGAAATGACATCGATGTGAAGGAAACTGCTCACTGCAGATTCACATTTCCACTTTGGATAAATTGACACTGTCCAAATTTAGTGACCATCTGGTCAGCATCTGATGAATTCTATTTGCTTCACTCCCTGTTGAAAATTTCAAGCCAATTTATTTCCGTTTCCGCACTCTCCACAAGAGTTCTGGTTTTCCCTGTCATTGAAAAATTGTTTTGCCCCCACACCCTGAAATTCGAGCACAACACTGACAGATCTTCTCACGTGGAATCTTTTCAAGTTGGAGTTGGTTGCCAGTCAGGGCTGAACTCTGCGCGAGGTTCCGTCCCTGGAGCGCACCGCGCATCCGCTGCAGCTCTCCCAGGCGGATCTGCAACCTTTCCGGATCAGAGGCCAGCCACCGGAAAGCCATCAAACCAGAAAGTAGATCTGCGAGTTATGCTCTCCCCTCGATAGATCTATCATTTGCAAAACGTTTGCATCTTTTGCAAGGCCCCAACCTTGTCCGCGACAATCACGTCTGAGTGAAGGACCAAGACGCACAAAAATAGCCCAAGAAGCAGTCTGCAGAAACAGGTGCCTGGAGACGAGCGTGTTCTTGAGCTGTTCCTGTGAAACGTTACGTGGTGGAAAACAAAGTTCAAAACAAAGACTCTCCAATACGGTGGACTCCCCAATTGTGCTTCCCCACATCCCCACACTTTTTCTTCCAAACCAGATCATGCATGGTCAAGTGCAGATCAAGTGCTCTGTGCCATTCGCTTCACACCTAATTTTGATGGGAGATGCTACGTCGTCCAGACTGGCAGCTTAACCAGGCCAGACAGGGTGAAGCTGTCCGCAAAATTGCAGTCATCAACGTGAGCTGATCCAAGGAGCCATTCAGTCGCTGTGACAATAAACTGACTGGAATACTGGCCTCAAAGGCAACATGGAACACATGGGTGTGGTGCAAAGGTTGGAACAAAGGCTGCAAGATACATGCAGTGGCTTCACCTGATTGTCATTTTCGTCACCCAAAACTTTTCTGACAGTACAACTGAACTTGACCAAAACAGGAGTCAACGCTCCCATGACATCGCAAAAACAACTCAAGAACCCACACAAACCAGATTTTGTCTCAAGTGAACTCAGTTTAAAGCTGGGTTGCTTTTTGTTGTCATACTCAAATGTCTTCATAGGGGATTGATTGTCCAGAGGCCGAGATCACGCTGGAAGTTTTCTCAGAGTTTCACTTTTCGCCATCCGTCACGAAAAAAGGCTTCTCAATTTCCGACTGGAATTTGGAAAACTTCGGAAAGGGGATTTCGAGGTCAAAGTGCGGTCTTTGTGGCTGACAACGATCAGCATGCCAGCATGAACGATGAAAATCTGGCAACTCAGCAGCTTTGGAATCTTTAGACCCTACTGCATCCCCGCATTCAACAACAGGCCACATGTGTACTTCGTTGGTGTGTACTTGTTTGGTATCTTTCGACAAAGACACTTCAGGTCCAACCAACAGTAAAAACTCTGGATCTTTGTAGTTAATCTGTTTGTTCCGGTCCCAATGTGATAAAATTCTCATCCATAAAAACCAACAAAACGTTTTTGAAACTTTTCCTCGGTGACAGAAGAGGTGAGGTCAAGCCTGTCCGGTTTTCAGCAATTGTTTTCTTTCACAAGAGGAAAAATCTACAAAGCCCTGAGTATTGATTTAACAGCTCTCACTCTCAACAACAAACCCTCCACGCAACTTCTTTTTTTCTGAGTGCCAAGAACTCATCCGTTTGCAGGTGATACTGATCGTTCAGATATAAAGACCTGGATCTACCTGTTTCTTTGTCCACGTGGTAACGCTCAAAAGCACTGATCATCAAATTTCGGGAAGAACACTGCAAGATGTGCGCTTCTTCATGTCACTACACGAGTCAGATAGATCGCCCTCCACTGTCTGTACAAGTAGTACACACTTGCAGAAAGCTGTTTTGGCAAAGCGATATTGTTTGAAAGTCGTGGCTGTCCTCAACCGTGGTCTGAATGACCGCGTTTGGCCTCACCACACCAAGTGAAGTTTTCCTGTGTCATCTCGTGAGCAGCTGATGCTCGACAGTGCAGTGGTTAGAGCTTGTAAATGGGTGTAGAGCGGTATTGGGCATATATCAGGCTTAGCGGGGCCTGACCCGGGATCAAGCACCGACAGTGACAGCCTTTTGTGGCGAATATTGATAAGTCTGCGGCTCAATAACTACAGGACGTGAAGCGCCAATGTCATATTGTGTAGGACACTCGTAAAACTCGCAGAACACGCATCTCTGTTGTGGGTTTACGATCCCTGTTGGTTTTGGGCAGAAGGGTTCTGTGACAATTTTAGCCTTGTTTTTGAGGGGAAATTAGGGTCACGGCCAACAGCACGTAAGAGTCTGAGTGGACACCATCCGTCCGTTTTATCAAAGGAGTCCTTCAAAAATATCTCTGTCGTTCACTTGCAAGGTAAAACAACGTGATTGTTTCGCTGGTTCAGTTACACACACACACACACACAAGCTGCAGAAAAAGGTGGGAAGCACCGAGAGTACCCCCACCCAGGAAGCGTGTCCATTTCTCAATGCATGCACAAGACGACTAAAGCCCTGACCACCCTGGAACACCACGAATCCAACAATGGCCTGTTTGTCAACATGATTCGGAACTGACCCGAGATTGAAAACAAAGTGGGGTCCACCGCTCCCACCCACACTGCGGACACCTGCGACAAGGGGCGGCGGAGGGCGGGCGGCGGAAGCGTCGGGATCGCGATTGAATTAACCACGTGATGAAGCACGCTGTACATCAGGGCCGATTGCGCTTTATTGCGCGTCGATTCCTGCCGCTTGTCAGTCCGCGCAATGCATGGGCTTGTTTACATTCAAGGGAATAATCCAGGGTACCGTGGGACTGACCACCCACGGTTCAGTTTGGACTCGAGGTATACGGCGTATTGTGGCACTTTGTAGAAAGTTCATTTGAAAAACGTCCAGGTGAAGGGATGTGGAACCAATGAACAGGCAAATTGCCCCAGTGCTTGGCAAAATGTCTGGTCAAGGAGTTCATGGGATGTTGGGAAGGTTCGAAATTTTTTCATTGCAAGGTTCTCCAGATCGGATGTTCATGGCAAGCTGGATCAAGGTTCTGGAACCACTGCGGAGTGACGAGTTCTTGGCAGCTTGTTCTTGATGGATAAATTTGTTGCGTTGTGTCTGCGAGACTCTGGCCTGAACCTTGTTGTGTCCATAGTGGGAATCAGGTCCAAGACGAGCATCCACAGTGAAAAGAAATCCCTTTGACCAAAATGCACCGTCGCCGTTTGTCCAATTTGTCTTTCTAAAGTTCCTTTGCGAGTCCGAAGCTCAAAGCCCAAAGGCCATGTTTCTTATCACACGATGCCATGTGAGGCTTCTCCAATTCTCCCTGCTCTACTCTCAAAGGGATCGTACGTTTTCTGAAGTGCTGAGTTCACAAACCAATGCACTTTTAAGGCAATCGGCAGCAACCTACAACACGACCGCGACGGCGGTGTGAGACAAAGCAGACGCTGCGTAATGCACAATAATATGTGAAGGTCGGACAAACGCGATTGCAGCTGCAATGACAGCCCCGATGGAGAGGCTCAGCCCGATCATGCTGCCGCGCGGGACCACGCAGTTCTGTGCATTGTCAGTCCGGGTCAGTCTGCACGGACGGAAACAGCCGTGAGGACGGTCAACGGGGCCAGAGTGAAGAACGAGTGAATGGTTTGTGATTTCAAGGGGTCGTCAGAGTGACGGAAAGGGAAGTTAAGTAAATTCTTCGTGCCCTTTTAGCGATTGTGTTGATATGTTAAAGCCCTTCCTGTGTTTGAAAATGTTTTTGTCACTGTTTCTCAAGACGAGGTCCATGTCACTGGAGATTGGCTGTGGTGTGATCATTCGGAAAACCTGCCGTCGTTCTGTCTGTCTGCGTGAATGTGGGCCGAACACGAACAAAGCTGTGGCTTCCTTGTGCATCGTGGACGCGATGAAAGTCTCCGCTTTCCTTTGGTGAACTTTATCGTGCCTTTGAAAGATGAAGCTTGCACCTTCGTTATCTGTTGCTTTGATGATGCTTTCATCAAGCTGTGAGTACATTTTGATACAAAGTCTGGAAAATAATTTTCAGCGGTTTCCAGTCGTACACTGAGACTCCGATGTCAACCGAGTGCAACACAACCAGAAAGAACCATCAGCATTCATACCGAAGTGAACTGCCCTGAATGTTGGTCATCTTTCTTCACCCAGTCTGAAAGCACTTTGTTTTCTTGTACCACTGTTCAAATCTGTCGCCCGTACTTCAGCCGTACTTCAGGAGCGGGACTCTGACTGTAGACGTCTGCAGGTTGTCAGACCAAACGTGTGGACGTGAGTACAGAACACGGTGTTTCGCCTTGACAATGACGTTTTTGTCTGAATTTCAGGTGTTGCCAGGCTTGAAGATAGACGTGTGTTCAGTTCTTTTCAGATGTCCCACAGAGGGAATCAGACGTGCATTATTGTGACTGAAATTTTCAACTGAGATTGCAACTCGCGATCCTGTTGACCTGTTCTTGAGTGTTTCACAAGGTCTGGAGAAATACGCTGAGACCCATGTTCGTACAGAGCAACAGGGCGAGGCCGATGCTGTGATGCCTGCAACATGCAAGCAACGCCAAGGCCTGATCTCAGACGAAGCGAGAGCAAAGACCACAAGGCCTTTCATTTTGTGCCGAGCAAAAAAACACAAACCTCACTGCAACCACACAAGTCAGTACAACTGAAGTAGGGGGCAGAAGAAGAAGAGGTCAATACTGTAATTTTGCTCGAGGAACAGAAGTGATAAATGACTAGGAACGTTTGGATCATAGGTGCCTCGGGGATCCAATGTCTCTGAAAATAACCGGCGCGGTGCAGGGGCTGCTGCCCGCGCTGCCCGCACCTCCGATCACTGCCTCCGATCCCTGCGATTATCTGAAGCACTCGGTTCCCCGGACTCCGCCCCGAGCACGGAGGCGCGCGGCCAGTCTTATCACTCCAGGCTCCGAAGAAAAATGCCTCTCCGAAAGTTTCCGATGTTAAAATTGATTTATTTTTCACTGGTGTTGTCGAAATAGTCGATAGCTCTCTGGGTAACTTTTTGCTGCAGATGACATTATGCCCTTGAGAAGTGCGTCTGGTTTTGAAGATTTTGAATTTGGATATATCTGCTTCAATGAAACATGAGACAAGACTATGTGTGTGTGTGTGTGTGTGTGTGTGTGTGTGTGTGTGTGTGTGTGTGTTTGTGTGTGTGTGTGTGTGTGTGTGTGTGTCTGTCTGTCTGTCTGTCTGTCTGTCTGTCTGTCCCTTACAAGGCGCACGCTGTTCACCTGACAACATTCAGCATACCTGCCGACATTTCGCGTCTGCACCCAATGATACGCTCAGTGGGACGCAATGCACATTTGACGCTTCAGCGAATCACAGTGTAGCTCGCGAAGGACTGCCAAGGGACTGCGGCATTGACGCTGGTCCAGGTGTCTGCACAAACACAGGGCAAAAATATCTGTGGCAAAAACAGCTCATTCCCCCAACAGCAACAGCAAGGACACGGAGCCAATGAACCCCAGTCGCCTTTGAGTTCTTGTAACAATTCCGTAAACAAGTTGACAAACAGCCCTTATTTCCAGAACAGGAATACCCATTCGGTGAGCAGATGTTCTGAACCCACCCACCCACCCACTCGAGAACACCAAATGTCTCTCAGCTGCTACGCTGATTCCAGGAGGAAACACAATTTCCTCTGCTGGTTCTGAAGGAGTTTCCTTGTCTCAGTGATTTTGCTTTCACTCACTAATTAAGGCCTTGGTGTTGGCAGGGTGATTTTTCACATGGTCGACTCCCCAGCAAGACTGTTGCTCGTGAGGAGGACGGAGTCTCTGTTATGCCACAGTCGGCGCGGTTGGTCTCTCATCAATTTGTTTTGCGAACATTCAAACGAACCACGTCGCCTCAGCTCGTGCTGCTGGACTTTCCGGCCCCGAAGCGGTTTGTGTGCAATGGAATCACGAGGACATTTTGTGCTTGTGGCAAACATAGGAGTCAAGGGCATGTCACCAAGAAAGTGTGTGTGTGTGTGTGTGTGTGTGTGCGTGTGCATTACATTCCATTGTTCATGACAAAAACTTGTGTTTCACGCAACATGAAGTGACAGACAGTGGAGTGGTACGGGTGTTTTTGTCGCAAGGGAAAGTGGGTTCGTGCCAAGAAGGAGATTCATCCTGACTGAATGACCTGAAACCGATCACACGCATAAAGGAACCAGTGGAGATCGTGGCTCTGTGTGTGTGTGTGTGTGTGTGTGTGTGTGTGTGTGTGTGTGTGACGACAAGGGTCAGTGGCACCTTGCTCAGTGCGGGACACAAACTTGGATGGCACGCTGTGTCCCCTGTTTACCTTGTGTAGAAAATGAAAACAATGAGTGACTTGAGTTCTTTTTGCCAAAAAGGTGATTGGATAAAGTGATGTTTGCTGTTCCATCCTCAAGCTCCGCTTGGAGTGGGTGGAACTGGTCCAGGGGCACACAGGCCTTCAGAGGAGGTTCTATCCACGGTGGGGTTCGAGCAGCTCGCATCTCTGTGCAGGTGAGTGAGCTGAACGCAAGTGCAGTTCGCATACAGCAAGGTCGCCATCAGATGAGACACGCCTGGAACCCTGAGCGCATTACGCAGGGGTTTCCAGCGTCAGTACCACACTCAAAACACTCTCAAACTTGGTGGTGTTCCTTCGAGGATGGAGTTTCGGGTATCATAAGCCCACAGACCAAACCTGGGAGCACAAATCATCTCAAGATGGATTCGTTTTCATTCAGTGGATGTGGGTGCCAGATGCTGGGGACACACTTTCTGGTGCACACTGTGGTCTTTTTCCCATGGAGCAATCGCTGAATGCATTGGAAGTTTTTACCCCACCACCCACCACCCAACCAACACCCGCCCGTTCCATTCATTCCCCCAGCATTATAAACAGCGTATTGATTCAGCCTTGATTTCCACCCTGATTACATTGTACGGCGCTTCTCAAAGATTGCCTGCTCCCTGCAAAAACGCATCTGCAGTCAGAGTCGGCTCGGTGTCGTTTTGTCGTGTCCACTGGGCAAACTGACCTCCGTCTGCGTTCCAGCATGAGGATGAATTTTGAGCACGTAGACTGCACTGGAAGGAAATATTGAATTGAGCTGATGGCATTCAATGTCGACCATCCCCCACAGTCCTATCTATTGACACATTAATCCTGTTTGAAACCACTTACATTTCCAGCCCGGATCAGCTCCCCTCGTATTTTTAATTAACAAAACATAAATCAAACATTGACACTTCTTAGCTGCGTCGCTGCCGTGAATCAGGCGTCCAATTATCTGTCAGGGTTTCGCTGGGAGTGAAAAAGGGAGAAAGATCGCGTCAAACAACACGCGCTTCCAAAAACAACATGAAATTATCAAATATTGCCTGACATCACACCACCACGAGGCAACCCACAGGGATGGTGATCATACATAGACGAACAGTTCATTTGTGCCTTGATTTTCGCAAAAAATGACCGAGATTTTTTTTGCTTTTAAAAATATAAAGAGAAATTTTGGTTCAGCTTCCGGAGTGTTTTCGCCTGAGATAGGTTTGGTGTCTGGATACTTCAAAGTTTCCAAAATTCACTAGCAGTTTGGCAGATTATCTGAATTCTTCTAGTAGCGTGCGGACTTTTGCTGTTTGGTGCTTGTGGTTCCACAAAAAAAAACAGACTCTTGAGCAAAATGGTTGGTGTTTGCTTGCATGCAGAACGGAAACCTTGAAATTTTCAGTGCACGGTGTGGGGACTTGTGGTGGATTGATGTTTGACGTGAGCCGCACATGCAGATTGACTCCTCAGAGAAATGTGTGTTCTTCTTCACTGGAAAGGAAGAGTCTCTGGAAACCGTGTCGCACGTTCTGAGGGGGTAATCCGACCCGAACCTCGATGCATGTTCTGCACCCATTGTCATCCACGCACAACCGCAGCCACGGCTCTGAGCGCCGCACAAACCATCATTTGATCTCCCTGTGATTCGCCTTTACCAAGCCACATTAATTGCACAAAATACTCCTCATCTACATTTGCTCAAAGTGGCGCAGTTTGACGACGAGGCTGTTGTTACGCGCCGCACACCCGGCGCATACGGAAATCACAGGGACAGCGCGCATTCAGCTAAACTGCTGCAATTTGAATTGCTCCAGGGTGTGGGGAGAAGTTCAATTTGACCTGAACTCAATTGACGAGATTTCTCGTGTTCTTCTAAGGCTCTGGACGACGAATCCCTCTGTGCCTTTTCAGAGGATGTTTGCAGCAATTTCTTGAGGCGTTGTGACGCTTTTTAGGTGATTTGAGGAGCTTGGTCCGATTTGTGAGCTTTTGGAAAAAGCGAGCGAAATCGGACCAAGCTCCTCAAATCACCTAAAAAGCGTCACAACGCCTCAAGAAATTGCTGCAAACATCCTCTGAAAAGGCACAGAGGGATTCGTCGTCCAGAGCCT
>JAAUXT010146703.1_pt1 | contig 15855 bp, 20 predicted proteins | sample 7278171 | NCBI WGS metagenome assembly JAAUXT01 (sample SAMN14350112, study PRJNA611818) | marine sediment metagenome | isolation source: surface marine sediment (1.8m) | place: French Polynesia: Moorea | collected 2018-08 | reverse complement strand
TGACACCATAGAGGAAGGTAGCCTAAACCACTGAGCTCCAACTCATACTCTACAATAAACTATACTACAACATCACTACTGGGGCTTCACTCATATATACAACAAGATGTTGTGGCATTCCATGCAGTCCTGACAGCAGCTGGAAGTCTGGTCTTCAATGACCCCATGAAGTTCAACCTGGCTCTGCTCAACAGTGGGAATGGGTGAGCATCCATGATGGGTTGTGGTGTCATCAAACTCACATCAGCTTGTTGCAGTTTTGTTGCAATTGGACTGGATCCACCAAAGGAATTGCAATACAAGATTTTTAGGTCTTTACTTTTGGGAAGAACCTTGACATTACAAGGTCAAGGTTTTGTGTTTTGTCTCAAATGCCTGTCATGTGTGTTGAACAATATCAGCTTCTGTTTTCCCCCTTTGTTATTTTTTTGTGGTGACCAAGTTTGGAGCCCTCCACTGCAAGCAATACACATGAAAGAAGTGTAACTGCCTCTCCGTCAGATCTTGAGTTTCAATGCTGGTGTGTTGTATCACAGGTACAACACTACAACAGGAATCTTCACAGTTCCCTCTGGTGGAAATGGAACCTACTACTTCTCCATCTACCTCCTGATGAATATGGGGAAATTTGGCATTTTTGAAATCACCACCAATGGGCAGGGAATCTGCAGAGCCTTTGGAGACAATGACCAGGAGGGAGATACTGATTATGGGCCCACTGGCTGCAGTGGCCTGGCTCAGCTGAAGGAAGGTGGGTGGGTTACTGCTGCTGGAACTGGGCAGCAAAAGATAAAAGTTCTGTTGAAAAGAATCAGTGCGTGCTCTTTTGGTCATTTTAATTTTGAACTTGTTGTTTGCACAGTTCTTTCTCCTGACAGGTGACCAAGTGTTTGTCAGGTTCTATTATGGCTCGCACACCTCCATACTTGTCATGGGCTACTGTGGATTCTCTGCATTTAAAATCTGAACCAGTCCAAATTGGGAATGGCAAGAACATGGAAGAAGTAGCTCTGACACCAACACACCCACTCAGTTGTTTCGATGTTTTCTGAGAAAAACAAACCTTGACACAAAAATATGATTGTTACAATTGGATTTTCAGGACCAAAGTCAAGGAGAGCTGTCTGAGGCACTTCAACAGAGAAAACAAACTTATGTTTGTGCATGTGAGAAAATGTCAGTCTTTTTAGTTGAGCAAAAGATATTTGCTGTTGCTAAGGAAAAAGAAACATATTGTTTGACACTTGCACTGTTGAACATTTATTACATTCAGACAATTATCTTGTGATTTTGTTGTAAGGAAGATGAACTCTTCCACTGAAGGTAACTTGCTCAACCACATTGCAAGGTGTTTTTTGGTTTCCTGGTTGGAAGGAAGATTCGCCTGTAATTCCTGAGATGCATACAGTAAGGCAGAGAATGTCAACAAAGATACATGTCTGCACACCCAGAAATCAACACAGGCACACAAAGGGACAACACGTCGAGGCAAAACATAAGTCTACAAACAGCGTGTGACCGATCAACAGAAAGACAGACAGACAGACAGACAGACAGACAGACAACGAGACAGACAGACAAGCACACACACTTGTGTTGTTCAAATGTTGAACACACCTCTCATCTTGATTTCACTTGCCAGTGTCAAAGTTTTATCTTTTTAACATTGTCAATCCTTCCCAATTATTTGTTGTTTTTTTTTTCCACACCAATTTGCTGTTCATTAGTCCCAGAGACCTTTGTGTGATGGGCAGGTGGGACCAATGGGAGACAATTAGCCTTTGGAAGCAGCTGATCCAATCAGAGCTGTGAATCTGAGATGAGCAAACCAGGGCTCATTCCTTTGTTCACATTTTAATCCTGACAAATGAACATGAGAATTCCTCAGAAAATGTGCATCGTGGCTTGTAAATTCCAGACAGTGCTACTGCAAAAACAACTTGCACATTCTGATTCTGACTGTACTCAAGGAGGCTTTTGATGCAAAATCTGCTGACAAAACCAGTTATATGAGTGTAGAAGGTGCTGTATTTTGCAGCGTTCGAACACTCACGTACACAGGAACACACGCACACAAAGGTGACAACTTTTCCCTAAATATGAAACAAAACCTGAAAGCACAATTGTGTGTTTCATGCGAAAATAAATCCTTAGAAAAGGAAAGGAAACAAACAAACTGAACTTGATCTGCTTCACAGTATCCTGAAAGATAAACAATTCAGCAGAATGTCTCTGTGGACAACAGCAGCCTGCGTATTTCTCATAATTGTTCTCCCTGTCTTTGCTGGTGACACTTGCAACATGGATATCATCAAACTTGAGGAAAATGTTGAGCTCATAAAAGAGCAAGCAAAGATCATAGCTGAGTACAAAGCCACCATGGAAGCTCTCAACAAAACAATTCAAGACCAGGAGCAAGACTGCAAGAATGACATAGTTGTTTTGAACAGAACCATGCAACAACAAGGGGAAAAGTGCAAGAGCACTACAGAAGCTCTCAACAGAACCATCCAGGACCAAGCTGTAGAAATGAACCAAGTCAAGGCTGATGTGCACAAAGTGAACAAGAGTCTGGGTAAGTTTGGATGTTCCACACAGGGCAGGCAATGGTTGAGATCTTTTGAGGTGTGTTTGAATTTGTGTATGGATACAGAAGGGGAAAATGTTGGCTTTATTCAAGCAAATGTATGTTGGTACTTGGAAAGTAGTTTTGTCATTTTCCTTGACAACAACAAGACAAGAAATGTGCTGGCAGCAGGAGAAAAAATGTGTGATGAATTATTGCAGAAGTTGTTGCCTTCCACGCTGTGATCACATCATTCCCCAGTCTGAGCACCAATGATGTGGTGAAGTTCAACCATGTTCTGCTAAATGATGGAGATGGGTGAGTTGACCAATGATGGAGATGGGTGAGTTGACCAATGATGGAGATGGGTGAGTTGACCAATGATGGAGATGGGTGAGTTGACCAATGATGGACATGGGTGAGTTGACCAATGATGGACATGGGTGAGTTGGCCAGTGTGGAGATGGGTGAGTTGACCAATGATGGGCATGTGTGATTTGACCAATGATGATTGAGTTGACCAATGATGGAGATGGGTGAGTTGACCAATGATGGACATGGGTGAGTAGGCTAGTGTGGAGATGGGTGAGTTGACCACTGACAGGTGAGTTGCCTGGCATGGGCATGTGTGTGTTTTGAGGACAGGGGCAAAGAAACAAGTTGTGGAAATAAGCACTGAAATGCATCATCACAATGCAAACAAGCTAGAGTTGCTCATCTGTCAACAACAGTGGAAATCAATTTGCAAGACAAACAACAGGGACAAGCTTTTTGTGCCAGATGTACCTGTTTCCTTGATTTTGCCCTCAAATTTCTGTCTTGTGTGGTGATGGCGTCTTGTTGAAGTTGCTGGGCACTGTTGGACACTTGTTCTTTTCTCTGGAAACACAGTTGGTCTGTGTTGCAGGTACAACAAGAACACAGGAATCTTCACAGTTCCCCCTGGTGGAGCAGGGACCTACTACTTCACCACATACTTTATGGTAGATGATGGGGAATATGCCCAGTTCAACACCAACATCAATGGTGTGAAGATCTGCATTGCTGAAGGGGACAACAATAACAGTGGAGCCAATGATTATGCCCAGGTTGGCTGCAGTGGACTGGCTCAGCTGGAGGAAGGTGAGTCTTTCTTGCTCCAGAAGAACAGCAGAGCACAGGATAAATTGGATTGCAGGACTGATTTGATGACATCATCTGCTATTAATAATTTGTGCTGTGCTGCACAGCAAATATTATTTTGTGTGAAGTACTCCAGGGTGTTTTGAAACATGCTCCACACATTCCACACAGGTGATGAGGCAGGTGTGACATACTTTACTGGCTCAGACAACACCCCTCTTTACACTGGAGCCTACTGGTCTGGATTCTCAGCCTTCAGAGTCTGAGCTGATCAAGACTGAAGTCAGAAGACAGAAAAATCTTTGTAACAAGGGTTGTGAAACAAACAATGGTGTGGTGAACAGTTTGTTTTCAGTTTTTGTTCATGTTGCTTGAAGATGCTTTGCTGTGACATAGCTCAAAGATAGTGGTTGCAATCCAATTTTCGTGTTGTTGATGGCATTTGTTCTGAGCAGATATCAAGCCAACTGAATCATCCAACCCATGACTGACTCCTATTCAATAGGTTTGACTGTTCAGTTGAGCACTCCTGAAAATGATCAAGCACACTGAACACTGTACCTGCTTTTTAAAACAGTGTGTTGATCACTCATCTGTGAAGCTATGATGCTTCATCTGTGTGGAACAATAACCCCCTCAAAACAGCTGTCGGGGCTTCTGCCCCTGGAGTCATTGTCAGCGAAAAATCATTCCACACAAGTGTATTCACCCAACAAGATTATGTTATCAAAATTATGCAGTCTTTGTTGCACAAACAGTGAAAAACAAAGGTTGATGCAACATTGTTTCACTCAGGGGATGAGTCACTGAGAAACAAGCACCTGAGCTTTTGTAGCCTCAGAAATGTTTGTGATTCGCTCTGAAAGAATTGATGTTTGTTGTTCCTGGCGACACAAAAGACCTGTTCACTGCACAATACAACATCACTGTGAAATCAATGGGAGAAAACTAGACTTGTTTATTTCCTCTGCAAGAGAATGGTTAAACACTAGAAGAAATAGACAAGAAACAGGAAGAGTTTGTTGACAAAATAAGTGCCTTTCACAAAGCAACAACACCATATTGTTCTGTGAACACAGTGCACCTTTTTGCTCCAAAATTACGTATGGTCATTGTTATTTTTCAAGGTTACATGTCTTCCAATTTTCATGGCAAAAGTTGAGGTGCATCTGACACATATTTGTGTCTTTTGATCACTATTCAATTTTCCAGAGTGATCTGCCTACAAAGCCTCTGGATCCACCCTTCATGTTTTTGTTTCCAGCATCCAATAGGCGCAGAGAGTCCCACCCGTGAGACTGCACATGCCCAGCAAATTTTCTTCAGGGTCAATGACACACAGAATGCTAAACACAGGTGGCAGCACTGGAGGAGGACACAGCATTGCTGACACACACAACAACTCAGCAGATCTCTTGGGTAGGTCCTGACCAGTCTGGCTTCTCAAGTCTTCAGTTTTTTCTCTCAAGTTTACCTGAACCCACTGACTGTGAAACATCTCACAGTGACACCCACCCTGCCAGATGGACCCATTGTCTTCACTGTTTTGTCTTGAACAATGCAACACTCAGTTTACCACTCTGTGCTGAGAGCACCTGAACTATTGATGAACCAACAACACATCAAATTGCACTTTTGGAGGCAGCCCAAATGTCAGGAAGACATTACATAGTCTGCTGCACAGAGAAAGTTTTATTCCACAACAATTTCTGTGACCATTAGTTCTGCAAACTTTTCAATGTGGAAGAACAGGCTATTCCTCCAATTGTTTTTGTCCACAGCGCTGGGCCTGTTGAGTGATTTATCATCTCAAGCTTCATCGAAAATCAGATGTGAAGCCTGGGAGTTGAAGAAAATCTTCAGAACAGACTTCACCTGACAAACAGTTCTTGCGCTACTAACTCAACTGAATTCTAGATCCAACCCTGTTGATGTGTGTCTGTTGTCTGTAGTGACAATGGGACTGTATGGTGCACCTTAGCTGCCTTTTTGACTTGATTTTCTGTAGTTCTTTGTATCAGAAATTCAACAATGACAAAATGGTCCTCTTGGAGGCTGCCCAGCTGAAGCTCAGGAAAGCTTCACATTTTGTACAAGACAGAATCAAGACTTCTGAACTGAACCACTGAAACCATGTTTCTGTGGACAACAGCAGGCTGTGCAGCTCTAATGATGGTTCTCCCTGTCTGGGCTGGTGACACTTGCAACATGGGTGTCATCAAACTGGAAGAGAATGTTGAGCTGATAAAAGAGCAAGCTGAGATCATAGCTGAGTACAAAACCACCATTGAAACTCTGAACAAAGCCATGCAAGAGCAGCAAAAAACTGCAAGAATGCCATAGAAGAGTGCAAAAGGACCACAGAAACTTTGAACACAACTTATCAAAGAGCAGGGAGAAGCCATAGCTGAGTGCAAAGGCACCACAGAAGCTCTCAACTCAACAAACCAGGAGCAGGATGCTGCAATTGAAAGTCTGAAGGCTGAAGGCCAGGGTTTGTCCAGTGATGGGGGAAAGTACATGTATTCCAAGCCGCAAAAGGTAGCCAAATATCCGCCAAAAAATTTAGCAGATCAACACCAATGCGTTTTGTTTTTCAAACAAAGAAAAATTTGATAGGATCGTTTGCACAATATAGCAGAGCAGAACATACACGCCTTCACTCGTTCGCCCTTTCCTGAATCTATTTTCAAGATTCTTGTAAATTTTTTTCTGTTCTCATTTTAATCCTGAATTTATCAAGTCCTTATTATCCTGTTCTGATGGCAGGCAAAAAGAAATCCCCCACAATGCATTACGCTTTGATCTTTTTTCAGACCCCATTGCATTTCATGCTGTCATGGAAATAAACTATGTTGTTGTGCCAATTGGCAGCAACCTTATTTTTGACAAGGTTCTGCTGAACACAGGAGATGGGTGAGTTGAGTAATGATGGAGATGGGTGAGTTGAGCGATGATGGAGATGGGTAAGTTGACCAATGATAGGGATGGGTGAGTTGACCAATTGTGGAGATGGGTGAGAAGACCAATGATGGAGATGGGTAAGTTGACCAATGATGGAGATGGGTGAGTTGAGCAATGATGGAGATGGGTGAGTTGACCAATGATGGACATGGGTGAGTTGACCAATGATGGAGATGGGTGAGTTGTCCAATGATGGAGATGGGTGAGTTGTCCAATGATGGAGATAGCTTATTATGCAGAAGGTATATGGTACTAAAATTCTGATTTGCCAGGCCAAGCAAGCATGGATTGCACAACTGATGGCCAACATAAAGAATGTTTTGCTTTTCCTCCTGAATTGAAGCTGTTCTGCTCTGTGACAGATATAATCCAGCAACAGGCATATTCACAGTTCCCTCTGGTGGGAATGGGACCTACTACTTCAGCTTCTACCTCCTGGTGGTAGGTGGAGCTAGTGCTGGATTTGATATTGCCAAGGATGGTGAGATCATGTGCAGAGCCAGGGGGATTCTCACTGAAAATGACGGCTATCCACAGGCTGCTTGCAATGCTGTAGCCAGGCTGAACAGTGCTTCTGTTCAAACAATCTTTGATCCATTGAAATGCGTCATGTTGACATTCAATTTGGGCTTCAAATCTTCAGTAGTTTTATACACACAAGCTCAATTGTTTGAACACAGTTTCATTTACTGCAGGGGATGAGGTGGAGGTGAAGTACAGTGCAGGAGCAACCACCAGCCCCTTGCAACCTCAAAACAACAACTGTGGATTCTCTGCCTTCAGAGTCAGAGCTGCAGATCTTTAGAGAAACTAAGGACACTGCTGTGTCTTTGTGGCTGCAGTACAGCATGTGATAATGATGTCAACTACCCGCAAAATACAATGAATATTCTCCAACATCAATCATTTCCAAAGAATTTTTAAAAATCAGTGAGAAGCAGAATTTTTGGAATTTGCTTGGTGTGAATTGTGTTTTCTCTGCTAGGGGATTTTGTGTGACACAGGTGTTCTGTCTACACACCAGCTGGACAGTTATTGGACAAAAATTCATCTGAGAGTGAAGAGATGCTCCGAAGGACACCTGACCAAGGACACTGGTCACTGGTCACTGGTCTCAAGTCTGTTGCAACTAAGTCTCAGTGATTCCATGTTGAATGTGTACTCCAATAAAATCCTTACAACTGGTGAAAATTTCTCGCTGTTTTGACAAGGACTGTAGGATCCAACCCTGTAACTATTTTTCTTTTATTCACATTCCAAAGAGAAGAGGAAATGCTTGTGTCTCAAGGGTGGTGACCCACAATGTGAAATAATCCAATGTGTTTTGTGAGAGATTTCATTTCAATAATTTGTCTTCATTGTGTGATGTATCCTGCCACACACACTTGTGAACAAAAGAAATTTCCATTTTTTCCCTTCAGTCTAAATTGTGTCCTGGCATTGCTGAAACAACACTGCGTGGAATAAATAAAATGTCGAAAAAGTTCCAAGATTCAAACCCAAACTGTCCAGGTGTGGAGACCATTGAGTTTACACAAAGATTTGTCCTGGGTCAGTCTCAATTTAAATGTCCAGTCTGATCTGGACCCTGGAGAATGGGTCTATCCATGCCCGGTTGTAGCCAGGGGTGATCTTTTGGAACAGATCTCATGGGGAAAACCTCTGGCCCCTGGATCCGTGCAGATCTGGAAGTTTCAGCGGGATAAGGACCCTCAGCTCCTTCTTTTGAGGGGGTCTGTGGTACATTGTTTGTCCATTGGGTGGGGGCGAGCTCACGGGCTCATTGTCTCTGCCCCAGTCAGCGAATTGGAGTACAGAACAGATGACGACAATAGATGAATCTGGACGAGTCCACAGTGGTCACAAATGCATAGGATCCTGCCTGATCCGAACTCACCTGATCTGAACTCACATGATCCGAACTCACAAGATCCAAACTCACATGATCCAAACTCACGTGATCCAAACTCACATGATCCGAACTCATGTGATCTGAACTCACATGATCTGAACGCACATGATCCAAACTCACTTGATCCAAACTCACATGATCCAAACTCACTTGATCCAAACTCACATGATCCGAATGCACATGATCCAAACTCACTTGATCCAAACTCACGTGATCCAAACTCACAAGATCCAAACTCACAAGATCCAAACTCATGTGATCCAAACTCACTTGATCCAAACTCACAAGATCCAAACGCACATGATCCAAACTCACTTGATCCAAACTCACGTGATCCGAACTCACAAGATCCAAACTCACAAGATCCAAACTCATGTGATCCAAACTCATGTGATCCAAACTCACAAGATCCAAACTCACAAGATCCAAACTCATGTGATCCGAACACATGTGATCTGAACTCACATGATCCAAACTCACAAGATCCAAACTCATGTGATCCAAACTCATGTGATCCGAACTCATGTGATCCGAACTCATAAGATCCAAACTCATGTGATCCAAACTCACGTGATCCGAACTCACAAGATCCAAACTCACAAGATCCAAACTCATGTGATCCAAACTCACTTGATCCAAACTCACATGATCCAAACTCACAAGATCCAAACTCACAAGATCCAAACTCATGTGATCCGAACTCACGTGATCTGAACTCACATGATCCAAACTCACGTGATCCAAACTCACGTGTGATGTTTAGACACATTGGAGCAATGCACATCACTGCCTTTGTCCTGGACAAACTACTGTTCAATGAACCCAAATCCTTTCTGAAGTGTTTGGAGTGGGGGCGGGACCAGTCGTTCGCCAGAAGGGCCCGTCAGAGCAGAAGTGTCATGCGCAGTGCGCACCAACCTGCAGACGACCAATCAGAGCACCCGGCGTCTCACGCAGCACGCACCGCACGTGTCAGTACTCAGATACCGCCGAGTACTCACTCAGTACTCACATACTGGCAACACTCACGTACTGAAGAGTACTCACTCAGTACTCGCACACTGGGCAGCACTCAGATACTGCAGGGTACTCACCTGAAAAGAGACAAAAAACACAACGGTTTCAAGACGAACTCGGGTCAGTCAGATGGGTCGTCAAATTTTGACTCTGTTTTCTTCAGACTCTCGAGCCCGTTGGTTTGGACGCAGAAGAGTTGGGTTCATTATTATTTCGGATATATCTCAGGGGGCAAATCTGCGTCCTGTAGTTCAGAGTTTTCTCTCCTTTTTCTTCTCTCTCACTCAACTTTCTCTCTTTCCCCTTGCAGCTTTCTCTCCTTTCTCTTTCTCACACTCGTTATTTTCTCCTCCCCATTTCCATTCTTTCTCTCTCTTTCTCTCTCTTTCTCTCTCTTTCTCTCTCTCTTTCTCCCTGCTTCTGTCACTCTTTCTGTCTTTATCTCTGTCTCTTCTCTCATTCTCTCTTGCTCTGTCCCTTTTTGTCCTCGGAGAAAACAGTTGAGTCTCTGCGAATTTGAATTCAAAGCAGAACCCAACCCCTCAGGCCCCAATCACTTCAGAATTTTGGCACCGTTGAACCATTTTTGATACGGCTGCCTCCTCCCCCACAAAGCAGTGCAGGGCAGAAGGTACATACAGGCTGTTCACAAGTAACTTTCGGGCTGTTTTTCCATAACACTTGTAGAACACACAGTCAGGACCATTGTTCCCTCCCTGCACCCAGGAACCTTTGGCCTGAAGCTAATTGGCAGATTGTGGTCACGTGATAATGTCAGGGCTGATACAGAATGTTTCTCTCTCTCCATGACCTCTGCCAAAATCCAATTATTCTGAGAAGCACAAGAACAGGAGGTGGTGCCCATTGCCCTGGACAACCAACAACAGATTCAAAAGATTCAAAGGACTGAGGACAAGAAGTTGCTTTTGTGTGCAAAAGAAAGTATTAAAAAAAGATTTTTTTTTTGCAAAATGACCAGTGGTCTTGCTCCAGTGGAGCGTCCGCAGGGGGTGCAGGGTGGCGCCCCCTTCAGTGCAGTGTCCAGCACTGGGGCTGGGAGAAGGCAGCAGCAGAAGTCAGGGATGAGTGCTGAGAGAGGCCAAGGGACAAGTGAGACTGCCCCTGCTGCTGCTGCTGCTGCAGCGTCCGGTAAAAATAATGCGATGACATTTGACGAGTTTATCAACGGAACTTCCATCCATGGAGTTAGATACATTTTTGATCGCAATTTCTTCGCAAAAAGAAGGTATGAGAATCTGATACTTTTTTCCCCGACTGTTTTCACAAAATTGTTGCGAGTGAAATGTTGGCGAAAATCACACACACACACAGACACACACACACACACACAAACAAGAAACCACACACACAGATGCGCGCGAGCGTTGAAAGAAACGCGCACACGCACACACATGCACACACATACAGGACACCAAGGCACAAACACACATGCATGCACACAAATAAACAACGTGCACACATGAACACCCGCGCACGCACGCATGCATGTATGCACACAAGCACATACACACGCACACACACACCCGTTCTTCGCTTTGCTTCGGTGACTCAACACTTGGCTCTTCATGTATTGTCTTGCCAAATCTTTCTGTCTGACCCAGTCCATCTGAAGCACTGTCCTGAGTATACAGAACTTTGGGTTTTTCAGAATTTTCTGGTTGGTTGTGGTTGGAGTGGTTTCTGGGTTGTGGATTTATCAGGTTGGGCAGAGGACAGGAGTTTTTCTTCAGTACAAGAGTAATGTGGATGTAAAACTTGTGTATCCTGAGAGTGGAGCTGTACAGTTCCCAAGTGTAACTCTTTGTAATCAAAATAGCTACCGGTGAGCTTTTTGTAACCATGGTAACAGAATAATCATGATGACAGCAAAGACAAAATGATTGAAAACAAATGGTGAAAGTGAGACACAGAAGGAGGCCTGTCCTGTGAACCCTTTTTAACATTCTGTGTCTTAAGTCACACACACACACACACACTACGTTTAGGTCTTTGGTTTGAGTCCTGCTGGTTCATGATCATATGACTGTCCCGTCTGTTTCAGAGTGACCGGGACAGTGGCCTGGGGACTCTACTCCTTCATAGAGCAAGTCTTCACCACTTCAGGCAGCACTGGTGAGACTTGTGTAAAAACAAAGTGGGGTGTGGGTGTTTGCTGTTGGTCTTTCTGAACTGAAACCACTCATTCTGCAGTTGGATGTGATGTGATGTCAGCAAGATCGTTGTTCTTAGTCACTCAATTCACTCAAAACAATCTGTTGCACAACTCAACCATTGCAGGTCTTGAGGATTTGGTTCAGGCTCACAATCTGGCAGGAATTGACACAATAAATTTTACCTTGTCAGTTGGACACCAGAAGGAACAGATGATCCACAGGTCAGTGTGTCAGGTGAAGGAACACTGGCCAGGGCAGCATGGTTTGCCAAAGGCCAGAGTAAACTTTACAAGGGTGTCACAAGGTGGAATCACCTGCCTCATTTTGTTGCACTTTGTATGAAATTTACACTTTCTGTAACTATGCTGTAACCACTTGGTCCAAAATGATAGTTTTGTGTGTTATTCTTTGTGTCAGATGCCAGTGGCTCAACAGGGCTTGCAATATCTCCACAGACTTTAAAACTGTTCTCACTGTTCTTGGTGTCTGCTACACATTCGATCCAATTGGAGAACCTCAGGTCACCAAACCTGGTGAGTTGGGAGATGGTCCCATCAAACCCATAAATAAAGCCATAAATCTTCAACACAACTCTCAAAAACTCAGCTGCACAAAGTAAAGTCAGAGGATTGGTAACATTCTTTTGATGCTCAAAGAATGAGAATGCAATTTTGCATTCTGAAAAAAAAAACAAAAGAAATTTAACCAGAATCAGCTTGAAAATGGCATAATTACACTGAAAAGAAAACATTGTGTTCAATTGATTCTGCCTTCTGCATTTTTTTGTCCTGTGTTACAGGAATTAGAAATGGGTTGAGCTTGACCCTGAATATTGAACAGTATGAGCACATGAGTGGACGCCAGTTTGACGCTGGGGCCAAGGTGAGGGGTGTGTGTGGTGTAAATATTTGGTGGGTGCATGATCAATCAATACAGGAATGAACCTAACTATTGTTTTTCCTCTGGTGGCAGGTGCATGAAGCAGAACCCTTTCTGTTTCAGATCTTACTGCATGACCCTGAGGATTTTCCTCAGATGTCCCAGGGGTTTGCAGTGGCACCAGGGAGCCACACCCTGGCTGTTGTGGAAAGAAAAGAGGTGTGTGTGTGCATTCAAACAGTTCCTGGTTTTTCAGAATGAATTACAGACGAAAAATGCAAAAAAAGCTCCACAATTTCTACTACAAGCCAACAGTTGACAAACACTTGAGCACTGAAAATGTTGCTTTGAAAGTCCAAGGCAAATACCAAAGTTCAGCTTGACACAAACAATTCTTGCAAGAGATCTTTCTGCTCAGGTTCACAACTTGCCCAAACCCTTTGGAGACTGTGAGAAGGAAAATCCAATTGCTTTGTCAAAATGTCGGCAGAACTTTTTCTCTGAGAAGATGCAACAACACTGTGGCTGTGTGGATGTGTACATGGCGACATCTGACGGTGGTGAGTGGACAAAACAGAGAGAAATACAAAATTCCACATCTCACTGTATGTTTTGAAGCTTGTTCAGAAGATTTGTGTGGTTGATGTGTGTGGTGTGTATTTCAGATGAAGTGTGCAACATGACAACAAAGTTTACCTGTCTGCACAGCTCAAGTAAGTTCAATGTCAAAGACACAAAATTCTTTTCATTCATGCATTGGTTTTTTGTCCCTTAGTTTATCAAGTCCCTGTGGTTCTGCCATTGTGGTCTGATCAGCTTACAAATTCTGTTGTGTGTGTGTGTGTATGTTTGTGTTTCTGTTTGTGCATGAAACATCAGTCTTTGTTTCCCAAACCACAAAACATCAGTATAAGTCCTTGACCCCTTGACCTTTGCAGGTTCTCTGGTTCAGAATAGCAGCGCTAAGTGTGTGGTGCCCTGTGACAGGGTCCTGTACAACGCTGCTCTGTCCTACGCACAGCTCTCAAGGAAAAACGTGGAGAGATTTGTGATCGAAAATGACAATGACAAAAGGAAGCTTCAGGTGAGAACTGTGGAACCCACAGAAACTCAGAGTCACAATTGGAATGTGTGGGACAATGGCTCTTTTGTTTGAATTCTGTTTCACCAGTTGACTTTTGTTTGTTGAAGAGAATTTGTCTGCTCAAGCACACTTGTACATTTTGGCCTTCATCAACTGAAGCAAACACACCAAATTGGGTCTTGAGCCATGTGGTTGAGACAGTAGCTTGAACAATGCCCAAAACATGATCCTGTCTGTGAAAATCATCAAAATGAACAAATGTTCTGTTCACTCCACACAAAGTCCATGTCATCCATAGAATAAGAACAGTTCCTGTTTTCCTGAATCATTTTGTGTATTTTTGTCCAGCTTCAGCTGTCTGCTGCAGTGGAGGCATCTCACACTCACCAGGTGGAGCAGGTGCAGACAGATGCACAGCAGGTGGCAGCACTGAACTCCATCATTGTGCAATTGAATGATGAGATAAAGAAAAGAATCATGTACTTCAGGAGCTCTGTCTACTCATTAGTACTGGCTTATTTCTTTGAGGGTGACACTGTCAGAAGGGTAAAAACTTTGCCTTTGCTTGTTTGGGAATTCTTCCTTGGGATTTTTTTTCCAGCAAAGATTAAAAAATTTGATGATAAATAATCTCTGATTTCAGGGGGATGTTCTTTTCTTGCTCAGATTGAGATCAAATGACACAACAGGATGGCCCAGTGCAGTACGTAATATAAGGCAAGAATACTATGATCAAAGCAGCCTGGTCATCCTTGATCAGATGCTGGTGTCAATGTCTGATTTTATTGACAACAAACTGCTGCCTGCCCTGAACATTGTCCTTCAGTTCCACACAGGGAGCATCACAAAAGGTAAAATGGTTGAATTGCTGCAAGACCTGGGTTATTTTGACTTTGATACCCAGCTTCAAACACAGAAAGTGGAGTTTGGAAGTAGGTTGGATGTGCGTGGTTCCACCTGGCTTGAGAAAACAATGGAGACCTGGACTGCATTGTCCAATGCCATGTCAGGGGTTTCAGGAATCACAGTGTCACACATTCATCAATTGCAATTTTTTGTCATGCTGAACAGCACAGATGATGAGCAAATTCAACAGATGCTGAACACTGTCTCAACACCTCCAGATAATGAATTTGCTCTGCCCTACTTTGCAAATATCATGGAGGAAGTTTTGTCCAATATTTTGAAGAATTTCTCTGACAATGCAGTCACTACATCAACAATTGTAAGTCTTCTGGAGACAGCCAGTCATCACCTGGCTGCTCTTGAAAACAACATGGATGCTTTTGAAAAGGAAACTATCATGGATACAGACTTTTACATGCAAGTGTCTCTTTCTGTCTCTTAAGATTTATCTCTTATCTTTGCTGACCTGTGAGGTGAAACAAAGACAATGAAAGTTATTTTGTGACTTCATATCTTGCAGGAATAACTTTCTTGAGGTGGATATTTTCTACAAAGAAATAAGTTTTCAAGTTGTAGAGCAGCAGAAAGCCTTTGAGTTCCTGAGTCTGCTGAGTGAGGTTGGAGGGTTCCTGGGGCTCCTGCTGGGGGCCTCAGTCCTCACTGTGTTTGAGCTGTTTGATTTCCTTGTTTTACTTCTGGTCAGTAAGGCCAACAGGAACAAAACAGGAATAGCATCAACATGAATATCATATCAAGATCAATGAATGAAATATATCTGTTTGATTTTCAAAACTGTATCTTCAGTTCAAGATTCAATATCTTTGGCAACAAAGAGCAACACCAAAATAAACCAAGTCTTAAATCTTTTTGCTTCACTTGAGCTTGCGCATTGAGACGACCAGGCACGCACATGGGCACGCACCCTGGATACTGTCTGACCAGGCTTCGCTGATCAAAGAGACAGAATCCGGACAGCGCTGCCCGCCTCTTGGAGTGGGTGGATGCGGTGTATCTCCCTCAGTGTACGTGGGTGCACAGGGGCCCCAGGGCCTCACTCCCGACACAAGCACACACACACACACCCACACCCACACACACCCACACCCACCCACACCCACACCCACACACACCCACACCCACACCCACACCCACACCCACACCCACCCACACCCACACCCACACCCACACCCACACCCACCCACACCCACCCACACCCACACCCACCCACACC
>JAAUXT010059402.1_pt1 | contig 15858 bp, 17 predicted proteins | sample 7278171 | NCBI WGS metagenome assembly JAAUXT01 (sample SAMN14350112, study PRJNA611818) | marine sediment metagenome | isolation source: surface marine sediment (1.8m) | place: French Polynesia: Moorea | collected 2018-08 | reverse complement strand
GTCTTCTCTGCAGGGGGGGCCAGCAGAGAAGACAAGGAGGACAAGGAAGAATCGACCACATCACTGGCCGGCAAGGGACTTCGCACTGCAGTTGCCTTGAGCACTGCTTCTTGTTTCATGAACAACTGTTTTCCCCTTCCCTTCCTGGAAGGCTGGAGTGAAATTTTCCTTTGAGTTTTGAGTCTGAACACGTGTTTGATCTAATTTTGTGTTTTTTCTCCGTCTTTGCCGAAAGTGAATCATTCTCAATTTTGGGTGCATGAGTACAGAGCATCTGCAAACCTGGCTGGATTTGGGTCACATTTCTGCAAAATTTAACAGAAAAAAAAAAATCGACGTGCTACGTTTTCTTTGCTGTTCCCAGGCTCTTGAAAGAAATGGAGTGATTTCGGCACAAGACATTGGGTGAGACCACGTGGGAGGAAGCACTTGCTGATTCTGATATTTTCTTGTGCCTCAGGTCGGGAAAAACTCTCGTTCGACACTGGGCGACGACGACGACGCGGATTCTGCTTCTGGCGACGAACACTCAAAAAATAAGTGAGTTTTGTCTCGTTGTTCGACAATCACAACCTCAGTCTCAGCACGTTTGATTCACTTCTTGCATGCAACAAGACCACAGACCACAGAACAACATTCACCATAGTCCAAAGATTCAGTCAAATGAGCACAGCTGGCCGTGCAAGAGCGCACTGCGCATTCCAAAATTGCTTCAACGTGAAGCGGGGTAGTTCAGAGTCTGCAGAACGTCGTGAACACCCCTCCATGTCAACATGTATTTGCACACCTTTGGTTGATTGGTCGAAATGAGAAAGAAAGACAGACGGAACTTGTTCTTTTTTCAAAATTAATCGCGTGAATCTGCATGACCTGACTTTGGATGCCATGTTGATTCTCTCCATCATCAAAAGTCATCAATACCTTGCAGTGCCGTGGTAAACACAATGATCTTGGCAACAGCAGTTGAAGCAGGCTAAGGCTAAGGCTTCTCCATGCGGTCCGTTTGTCTCAAACAGCAAAATTCCAGAGTCGGTTGTGGAGTCTTTCACATGTCTCAGCTACAAAATTTCAGATTTGTGCTGTGGACAGTTTTGCCGAGCTGTCATTGTGCAGTCTGACTCTCTTCCACACCCTTCTTTGTTAAGGCTCTCGTTCTTAGACGGCTTTTTGTTCCCTTTTCTCTGCGTACTTGCCGTTGATCTCGTTTGTGTTGAAATGATGGTCCATCAAATGCAGCTGTCTGAGCTGCCTGCATGAAGTTTTTTCGCAGTCTTCCTTCTTCCGTGCACTGTCTTTCGCTCGTGCTCCAAATTCGACAGAGAAAAAACTTTTTCCTTTCGTGCGAGTTGTCCACTTGCCGAATTTTAACTGTAAATTGTGACAGTTGCATGGGATTGCAGCGAGAAAACAATGCTTTTCACGACGACATTTTTGCCAGTGTGGAGCCAGACTCCTTAAAATCAATTGATCTGTCATCGAAGTTCAACAATGTTTCGTTCTGGAAAACATGTCTGCACATACCCGTAACACAAAGTGCGATGAATAATTCACAATTTTTGCCACATTTTTGTTGTTTGTCATGCACTGGAAACAAAGACAAGACAAAGGTGACTCGATACATCGAACTGTTTGCTCAGAGGAACAAAGCCAGGGAGACAAACTGCAGTGTTCGAAACTGTCACTTGGTCAGGATGACAAGATGTTCGGACCTCTCCATTTACCACTTTCGTTCTTCAACATGTCAAGGGTAACTTGACTGAAAAGGATACGTTTGCTTGAAATTACTCCAAGGCGATCCATCCTCAAGAAGGATAAGAAAGGCATCGTCACCAGATCGACAGGACGAGCGAAGGGCATGGATGACGGACCGGTGACCCAGGTGTTTCGTGAATGGTGAGTTTCTCATTGACCGCTCATTTGTGGGGAACGAAGCATTTTGGCGTTGTCCTTCCAGCGCAATAGTTCTGGTTCCTGGCCAAAACGAAACTCCGTGTTGCAATTCGTTCCGCTTCTGGAATGCTGGTTCTGTTCTCCCACAAACGCAACCAAATAAAGGATTTGTTCCATTGTTTGTATTTCCTGCCGGTGTCCACTTGAGCCTGGTCCCAAAAAAGGGCTGGTGACTGACTCTCTGCCCTCGTACGGGATCACAGTGAATCCACCAAAGCGTACTCATCTTGCCTTTCTTCCTGAAACTGAAATTGAAGACGCGCTTCAAACATTTGGCTCAGTTTGAACGTGCAAGAGGGATCAGGCTTTCCCCAAGTCAAGACGGACTGCACACGTGTTCTTCATTTTGATCAAAGGCCCAAACAGGGTTTGCAGTTTTGCTCGTGCTCGAAGAAAAACTTTGTTTTCAATCAAACCTGTTATTTTGTCCGGACATAATGTCACTGCAGATCCTCTTCCTGTTGTTGTTCGGTTTGACTTCTGTCAGAAAACCTGAAAAGCTCGAACGCCTCGATCTGCAATGCAACAAAACTGTATCTGTAGGAAATCGATTGAAGTTTATTGGTAAAAATACAATTGAAAAATATTGTCACAATCAATGAGAAATTGAGATGAACGTCCTGTGGGGCTTTTGTTCCCATCCCTGACGTCAGGTTGATAATTTACTGCATCTATGGGTCGCTCAATAATCCGTTAAGCTGTTTCCATCGATTCGTCCTGCATACCGTCGATGTTCATCTGCATTTCCAGAGATTTTTGAGACCTAACCTATTAGTCATTTTGAAACAGCTTGCTGAAGGCAACAGTTATCAGCGGCACTCTATTGCTGCAAGTGGATGTATCACTGAGATTGTGTCGGGATCTGCCGCAGGGAACGAGAGGAAGAGGCTCGTGACAAGGACGACAACATGAACCTCAAGGAGAGCGCCTTCATGAAGAGCGATGTCAACGTGGGTGTTGTTCGTCTCACTGGATTCAGTTGAGGCCGATTTCAAACATGTTCTCTCAGATAATTTCCAACCACGTCCGACGTAGCGAAACAACCACGTCGAAAAAGCTTCTTTTTCCGAAAAAAATTGAACACAAATGTTTCTATCGAAACGATTGGAAAACTCAAATCGGTCTGAAGTTGACTTGATGCCACAAATCGTCGAAGTCAATCTTTTTTGAACGACACTTGCTTCGAACTGTTTCTCCTTATCCGTTAGATGAGATTTGCTTCGTCGGTTGAGCTCTCCAAACTTGCCTTGCAACCAGCCTGAAGCAATAAAACAGGACTAATGAAATGATTTTGGTTCAGGCCCCAATAGATCTTGCTCCTTTGTAAGTCAACTTGATCTTCAAGCGACTTGTGCAAATTTGTTTTTGTGAAAAGTTGACGAGTCAATCACAAAACGTGCGAGGCCGCCGCAAGTTTGCAATGAGCAACCAAAACAACTTTGCAAGTGTTTGAGATTCACATTCTATTCTATTCTCAACTACAGGACATCATCAACGAAGAAATGAGACTGCGGAAAAGTTACGACATTGCAGGTCCCAGAGATTATGAAGAAAAATTTCCACAGGTATGGCAAGTCATTTCTCCAAAGCCCATATCAGATTAAGAGCAGCAAGAAAGATCCATTGATTTCTGCAACGGACCCTTCTCTTTTTCATGAAACTTGATTCTAACGTAGTAACATGCTGACCTTTTGCAAGTCATTTGAGACAGAAAGTGAATGACTCTTGTGCAGACAACATGCCTTATTTCGTTTTGTACATACTCATGCTTGACAACACACTTAACAATCTAACCTTGTGCGACTGGGCCTCAGCTCGAGCCGGTGCAGACGCTCATTGAGAAAGAGAAGCAGCAGGAGTTGGAGCAGGAGAAGCAGAAGCGGCGGTCGAGTCGGCCCGGCGGTGGCGGCGCTGACGGCAAACCGCTGCAGAGCCGCTCCTCCGACACGGCCAGCACCTCCAACACCGGCAGCGCCGGCGGTACCGGCGGCGCGGGGGACGGAGCCGCGCACGACGACGAGGCACGGACTGTTTCTGTTGTGGCACAGCGTATACATTAGGCCTTGAACTGCACTTTAGTGGTTGCATAAGTTCCCATTCAATATTCAGGATTTTGCTGAAGGTCCCACGACCGCCAGGAGGCCGATCTGAACTTTGAGAAATTTGCCATGGAGGTTTCAGAACCACGGAGTCAAAATTACTTTTGTCGGAAGCACTCCCTGATTTCTGGACTCGGATTGTTTTCATGTTGTGCTTTTTGTCAGCTTCGTCAGTTGCTTGTTTTCAGCCTTTGCTTCGTGCACGCATTTTCCGCTCATTCACGCAAAAACATATTTGCATTTTCGATGGCAGTAAGAATTTTGAATTGTATTTAATTTGCATGATGCAATCTGAAACAGGCTTTCTTGTGAGAAGAAACACATCTACGAATGCTGGCGCACCAGTTTCGAGAACAGCGGACTGGGTGTTCTCAAACCCGGGGCGTATTCTTTTATCCACAGAAAACGCAGAATTCTGCGTTTTGCTGCGATGCTCTGTGTTCTCTGCGTCTATTGCAATGCACAGAAATGCAGGGTGTGCAACGCAGAGGACAAAAAGAACAGCTTTTGGATGCAGCAAAGCGCAGAAACGCGACGCAGAGCAAAAAAAGAAATACATCCACCACTTTGGGATCACGCCCTGAGGCTCAGAATGGTCACAGCTCCACACTTTTTGCAGTGACCTGAACCCTCAAAGAACAATTTTTCCCATCAGGTTGACCCCCCAAAAAGTGGGTGTTTGGGTTGCTTCTCTGGTGTTCCAAAACCCAGACAGCAGCAAAAGCATCCCAAACACCTTTCATTGTTTCTCTGGATGTCTTTTGAGAAAAGCAGTTTCCTACATCAGAGACAAAGAATAGACTCCCTGTCTTTGATTTGCTTGCTTGGAACTGCTTTTACTGAAAAATGGGCAACAAGAATGTGTTCAGGTTGAAGTCTCTTGGCCTGCACAGTTGCATATTGTCCGATGTTCTTGCTGTTTGGGTCGCTTTGGTTATTGTTTGGGTCACCATGCCTGCGTTTGGGTTTAGGAACACCCAGTCTGCCATGAAACAATGAAACAAATCCGGCTGATTCCGTGTGGTAAATTATGTCAAAACTTTCGATCTGATTGGCTGCATGAGAATCGAATCAGCCAGTTCAAAATCCATCAGCGTTGCACACGATGTTTCATTCGTACAAGTAATTTCATATCGAATTGGTTGTGTTCGAATGAGCAGGGGTCCGGTGCAACTGCAATGAAGCACCATTTTTTGTTCACAACCTGTGTATCCATGATCTCACGGACCTTGTGTGCCACAAGACGCGTGAAAAGCAAACTGTCACAGCCAAAGAGCTACGAGGATCAAGCGGACAGACCACATGAAGAACCACTGTGTTCAGGTTTGAAATTTTTGACAAACAAAACCGCTGCGCGGCGAAACACACGCGACAGTGCGAAGATCGTGCGTTTTCACTGGGTTCTCAGTCCGAAAAGGCCTGCAGCACTCAACTTTTCAGACGACACTATTCATTTTGTGTCTCTTGAATTCAATGTTTTTTCCTGGAGTAAAGTGAGGGAGACAGAACACTCCGTCTTCAAATGCGGCAGTTAGTGGCTGGGTTGGAAGTGGAATGTTTGTCAATTCACGGAGCACATTTTAAGATTCGTGAACATGGATTGTTTGTCCCACATGCTTGATTTTGCCAATATTTGAGTACGTGCGTGCGTGGGAAAGGTGGACTGCTCGAAGTGCGCTTCTGGTTGCCTTGTTTTGTGTTCCCTTCTTTTGCTTGATTATTTTCTCAGGTTTTTTGCGCTGAAGCGACACTCTCTCAGTGTTGAAATTCTTTTTCTGTGGAAACAGTTGGGTGAAGACTTTTCGTCTGCAGGAAATAAATGTGACTTTGTTTCACACAACACCACAACACAGAAGAAAACGGGCACCAACGTCTCCCGTGGCAGTCAACTGCTGTGAAGTCAACTGATAAAACAATTGGAGGCGAAATATGTTATCACATGAATCTCGATGGGAAAAAGCAAACAATATCTTTTATTCTGCAGAAACCTGCCAAAGGATTTGAGTGGCTTCAAACGAGATTTGCATTGTCGCAGCAGGCCTGCAGATTCGAGCTGCCTATGGACTTGAAAAAACTAGAGAGTGAGTACGATTCCAACTGTTATCTTTGAATGGGCACAACTGAATTCAGACTCGATTCAATTGTGTTTGTTTTTTATTTTGACAACTGACATTGAAAAGTATTTTGTTGCAGACATGAGCGCAGCTGACTACCTGCGTTCACACTGCATTCTGTCCACTCGACGTCACACCCTGTATCACAAGTTCTTCCTCAAACACAAGGACCAGTCCGGTGTTCTGCTGAAAAGAGTTTGTGTCCATTTTGGTGTTCTTCTAATTTCATGGAAAAGACGTTTTCATGTGATTTTGTACACAACGTACATGTATCAAAATTTCAGGACTTGGAAAAAGCCATGTCCGGAGTCCTCGTGAACACTATCACTGCTGACCAAGTTCAACAGATCTGTGATTTGGTTCAACTTGAAGAAGATCCCAAGGTGGATTTCAGGTTGTTCGCGGGAATGGCTGCCTTGGCTGAAAGAATACTGTATCCGGATCATCTGTGAGTGTCTTGTCAGAGTTTGTGTGCGCTCATCGTTTCCACTTGAAGAATGTTGTGTCCTGTTTTGTGCATGCCCCTCCAAATGTACTCTGCGTAGATGAAGCGTTTCTATTTTTCACGGTGATGCGAAAAATTGTGACAAAGCTTACAGGGTCTGAGAAGCATTTGTATTCGACCATTTCAGGACGAATGAAACAAAGGATATTTCAGACAACAAGAAAGAGAAGATAGAAAGTGCGGACTTCTGCGCCTTGGAGTGGAAATTACGAGGGCTGAATGTCAATCCCCCAGTGAAGAAGATATTACAGTCCCTCTGAACCCAACTGCACGGTGGAAGGAGTGTCATTCAGTATTCTCAAGACAATAAAGCTGCTTGAACTGGCATGCTACTGTCACCAGGAAGACAGCCATGGCATGAAGAGTCGCACGCAACACCGTTCCCTTTGCAGCTTGAATTCAGAATGACGATCCTGATTCACAAGCTTATAAATTTGGTCACAGAAAGATCTGCAAGCCTTTTCGGACCTCCCAGGTGAACCTGAAGGCCAAACCTCTTCAGCACATTTGTTCGATCGTGAGCTCCGTTGCAGTGTCGACTCAGACCAGCACCAAGATATTTTGCAACATTGGCAAGGTTGAGCATGTCCGTCCGGTCCTTTTCCGACGTGCGCCAATAAACAGATCTGGCAATAGGGGCACCGCGCGTTTGGAAATTTATGCCGTGCTGAACCTTCCCACTCCAATTGACATTCTGTGTCCTCAACGCTGCAATGATCAGGAAGCGAGATGGTCCGTCGTCCTTTCACTCCTGGGCATGTCAGTTTTTGTGCCTGTGATAACAATTTGATCTGCTTGTACTTTTTGGGTGATCAATAAAGTTCTGTCTGTTTTGTGGGTTTTGCCCATTGATCTACACTCGCCCTTTGGTTTTACGCTTGCTCCGCGTCACAATACCGGGTGCACGTTCAAAGATTGAGTTTTGACTCAATAAGAGCAGAACCCCAAGCCGACAACGTCACAACAAGTTACAAATAATTCTGAAGGTATTCCAGCGAAACCTATTCTCCCAAAAGAACATCGAGGAAGGAACGATTTTCCCCGAAAATATCACTTTGTCCCGGAGGCGCTGATCCCATGCATTATTCAGGCTTAATTCCTTTCTCTATTGTTATAAGTCGCAATCAATGAGATGTTCGAAAGTGAGACTCATTGATTTTGTGTATGCCATGAACTTTCTGCAATCGCACGGATATAGATTTCTGCGTCTTTCACCTGAGCAAGAGCAGGCAAATCCGGCATGTCTGGATGTGACAAACGGAGAGAGCCTCAGCAGTCTGTTCCATGCGCAGTGCCCCAACAATCTGGGCAGGGTAAAGTGGGACCTTTTGGCCTTCCAGGTACAATCTCGCCCATCCAGTGAATTTGGATTTCACAATTTCCTCGTGAAAGGGATTTTTCCAAACACGCCTTTGTTCGGTTGTTCAACAACTTCTTGACGTAAACACAGCAGGCCAGAAGGGAGAAAATGAACGGTCGAGTGAAGTACTAAAGGTGAGACCAAGGGAGTTTCCTGCTACCTGAACCTTTCCTTTCGGAAAGTCAGAACCTGCAGGATCACGGACCCTGAGAGGGAGGCCGACAAGCGACACATTTAGAGTCATGAGGTGACCTGTTTGTACCATTCGGGTAAATTGACGTTTTTGTTGACGTATGGTCAGGATTGGTTGGAGCTCCATCGCGATGCTGACAGTCCAGTGCCCTTCATGGTTGTTTGAGAACCGAGTTATCATAAACAGGTTCGCTGAACGTGTGCTGTCGTCCAAGTATTTCTTGTGGTTTCAAAAGAACCGATTGAAAGATGTGATCATGACCTCCGGCTTGTCCTGTCCCTCTGGGAAACATTTTTCCTCGGTCACTGAAAATTTGTGGTCGAGTCGAGCGATCAAAAACTGTGTGGGTTTGTTATCTGTTCAGGATAAAAGGCAACGCTGCTCCACCACACTCCGTCCACATTTATCGTTTTTTAATTGATATCAGGCAGACCAGCTGAGTTTGGCGTCCAACAAATTGCTCGTAACTTGATAGATCTGAAGACTCGGTTTTGGGTACACAACTTATGAGTGCAATTTAAGCTTCTCTCTCGCAGTTGTTATCAAACAGTAAGTACTCTCGCCTCGAACAAATTTTAGAAGCAATAATTTTGCTGTTATCTAAGAACACAGCAATTTAATGTAGAATCTACAGTAAAACTTGAAGATCAGGAGTTGAAAACTTTCTTCTGTGCCGAGAACATGCCTTCTCACACTTACACAATATCGAACTTTCTCCGTTGCAGTGGAAAAGAAAAATTTGTCAATGAAAGTCAATAAATGGAGGCAGCAAGCAATTTCATCTCGACTCGAACATTCGCACGCAATCCACCGCAGGGAAAAGTGAGGCTGAGATCAGAACCATGGATCGCTCCGTGAAACGCTTGGGGTCCGAATACAGCGACGAAGTGACCAAAAGCAACAAAAAAGAAGACATGATGTTGGACAGACGACTCAGGTGAGTCTTTTGGCAATGAAAATTGTGAGCATTTTAATGGCACGCAAACACGTTGAGAAAGCTGTCAGGGCAATTTGATACTTTTTGCACTGAGAGAGTGAACAACGATGAATATATTTACCATAAATCGACTGGCAGTTATCCCCTGGCTCAAAAAGGCAAACAGGAGAAAATAGGCGGTGTATTTGGAATTTATGTGGTTATGATGTACTGTTTCAGAGTTATTCAGAGGCAAGAGAAAATTGCACAAGGATTTCTGCGAAAAAGTTATCGGGAAGTCGAGAAACTGCATTCGTCCATTCGGGACACATCGAGGATGTCCATAGATTTGGAGCAGTACGACATGAGACGAAGAGCGGAAAAATTCCGAAGGTAACAAAGACACTGGTCATCCTGTGTGCACCCACACATATTTTTGCAGTTGTTCACGTCCAATCACACGGCGTTCATTTGCAGACACGTTGAAGCGTCACAAAACGCCAATCAAAATGGAATCAGGAACATGAAGGGGACCAAGTTCAACTTCCGGTTACCACCAGTTGATGGGGACAAGAAGTTGGCTCAGAAGGACTTTCAAACAGATGCATCTGCTGTGCAGAGTAAGGACACTGTGATCACTATCAACGGTTTTGAGTTTGACTACTGTTCATTTGAACACTACACAGCTCAGCAAAATGAGCTGCAGCGCAAGAGAAAGACAAAACAGCAAGTGCACGACACAAAAAATAGAACTGAGGTGGAGAAACCGAACCCTAACGTAAACTGACTGACGAAAAAAAAGGAAGAAAAATCTCAGAATAGCAAGAAAGATAAAATTCTTAACAAGAAAACAAAAGACAGAACGTGTGGGTTTGTAGAAATGACAAACAAAGCACCGGGGGCCTTGAATGTGATGAGCCCTTGCACAACTTCTGCACGCCCCTCACGAATGGTTCGTGCTCTTGAGGTGAACAACGACAACGACTTTCGACCAGATACATGTGACAGATGTTTGGTGCGGGCACAGAGGGTGACTTGATGTGAATCCAGCATCCAATGTGGATCTATTCAAGGATCTGAACTCCACCACATTTCAAACATTTGTGTTACACTTTGTGTACACAATGACAGCAACTCGTATATTTCGGTGAATCCACTTTGGACTGGGATGACTGTCGGTGTCCGTTCTCCCCAGGATCCGCCCAGAGCTCTGACACCTGAACATCACACTGTGGACTGCATGGTTAATTGATGTTGTGCTGCAAACTGAGTTTCGCGCAGCAAATTTGGATCCTTCAGTCCACATTTGTGCACAAGTAAAAAGTTTCATATCGTAGATTGTTCTGTTTTGTGGGCAAACAAATTCTCAATTTTTAAAGCTTCGATAAATTTATGGAAATTGTGTGAATGGACTGTTTAGTGTTGTGCAAAATGGAGATTACGCAAGCAGAAACATTAAAATTCTGTTTTGAATATCTCACATAAAGTTTCATTGATCCTCTTGAGGACAGTAACGAGGGATTGACGGCATGAAATGGTCGCTCATGATCGCTGGAACACAAAATGAAACGTGTTGGCTCCACTGTTGAACTGAAGAACCTCGAAGCTACCTGGCTTGAAACCCCAACCGTGGTGTTGTTTGTGTGATTGACGTTTGGCGGCACAGCGACGACCTCATGAAGAGTATTGGATCCGAGTACGGAGATGTGGTTGCCAGAAGCAACAGGAAGGAAGAGATGAAGCTGGAGAAACAGCTGAAGTAAGTGTGAGGGAATCATTCATTCCGCAGGTTTCGTCCCAGACACGCGTCAGTGTGATGTATTTGGTCTGCCTGTCACATGCATAACGTGAACATGGTCTTCGGTCTTTGTTGTCTGTGCGGCATGCACTTTGTTGTGAAATTTTTGTTCAAGATTCATGTGGTGTTTCTTGTTGAAAAAATCCGCCTGGAAAACAATGGACTCGCGCAGGCTTCAGATGGTCGCCACCTTGGCTTGATCCACCTGCAAACCAACCAAATGCTTCCTTCCACAGACACACAGCGACAGACAGACGAACTCCACGCGTTGGTCACTCTGTATTGTTCCTGTCTTCTGTGTTTTAGGTTGATCGAGCGCCAGGAGAAATTGTCTCAAAGTTTCCTGAGAAAAAACCGGCGCGACATGGAGAGGCTCCATCAATCCATACGCGACATGAACAGGCGCTCGATTAGCCTGCGCTGCCACGATCTCCACTTCGAAGGGAAGCGGTTTGATAGGTGCGTGCGCTGAACCCTGCAGAATAGCGCCAATCTGCAAATGCGCGGAGAAGGTATTTCCGCAATATTTGTGAAACATCAAGCTTTGCGTGTCAGAACGTCATAATCAACCGTGTTCCTTCAGGAGAATTGCTCCTCAGAGTGTCTCACACAATTTCAGATTCAAGGCCACGTCTGAGAAACCACCTCGAATCCAGATGAGCAAGAGAGTTCAGCTTCCTCCCATTGTTAAGACGCCAGCACCGCGGACCACTCGAAACCCTGAAGAAAGACAAAAGACGGTCACAAGTACCAGGAAACCCTAACCGCAGATGTTTGCTCATTGTGAACAAATCGTGCTTCGCAGACATTGGGCAGGTTTCTCTCCTCCTAGTGCGCTGCTCAAATCTTGTTTATCGGCTTCAAATTCGTTCAATTAAATCTGTTTTGCAGGCAGATGAAAAGAATAATCGCCCGGAGTGCAGTTTCGCTGCGCTTTTCCACTTGCCTGATTGCACATGCACGACAAAAGACTTTCTTTGAATTAGCAGCAGGCTGTGTGCAGAAGTTTTTGAGTGATCAGGATTGAAGCTGGGTTGTTGAACGTGCCTGTACTCATAAAACAGATGCACGTTCTAGATAACTTCATCTCTCGAAAATTTCATCCCGGGAATGCATGTGGAGCAATTTGCTGAGAGTCACATCTTTGCAGTTCCTCATTCTTTATGGAAGTTGTGAAAATGTCAAAAGCACCCACGCGTCCACACACAGCTTCGTTGAAGAACCACAAACGTTGCGTTGCGAGCATCGTGCGAGTACGTGTTCGTCGTCGTACGCGAAAAAAAAAATTGCGCAAAGTGCAGCTGTCCATTTACAGTGAACAAAGTTTGTGCTCGAGTGTTTCTGGCGTGAACGCGATCGTTTGTCTCATTCTGTTCAGTGAGAGCCGATTCTTGCCGCGCAGGTAAAGCGTTCGTCCTCGGGGGACGAGCCGCAGCTGTGACTGCCGAGTCTGATTTCACATCTCTTTTTTTCCGCAACTTGGGGAAATGCAAGCCCAAGAGAATTCAACGCAACAAGATTTCGTTGTCGTTGTCAGCCATCTCGTTGAAAAGAACTTTGGCCAGGGTGGACTGACGTGGACTCCTGGTTCTTCTGAGTTCTCAGGTTATGAGACCGACTTGGATGCGAAAAAGTACCCACGGCCTGTTGACGAAAGTCTCCCCTCTGAAGGACTCGCACGTCTTGCCCTCTGGCCAACTGTTTGAAGGAGAAAGGTCGTGTGCATTGTTATGAAAAAAGTGGTGGGATTATCAACGCTGGCAACTGGTTGATTGCCTATCTTGTGTTTTCCCAAAGAGGATTCGCCAGAACAGAAGCAATAAGACTGCATGATATTGCATTCGTAGCGAGCAGTGTCACGTCACAGCCCCAGTCAGTTCACGATGCGTTGGTGCAGTCGGTGTGCAGAGGTTCAGAGGTTCCACAATCCTCTGATGAAGTTTATCCAACTTGACAGATGAACAAGCCGAACTTTTGCTCATCAAGACCAAACTTTTGCCCTTCCCGAGTTTGTTTCATCACGATGCAGGAAAAAGATTAACCCTTGTGCACGAATCTTTCATTTGTCCTGTGATATTGGACACGCCGCGGAGACAAGTTTCATCGCCGTGCACGTACGTGCCCCTCGATAACACGTACAGTTCGTCCAGGCGTTGTGAACACACATTTTTGCCTGCTGTCTTGCACCCAAGTACGTACGAGATTAGGAAGAGCAAGTTGTCCATGCATCCTTGTGACAATTAATGCGTCGGAACACGAACTGAAAGAAACTGAACACAGAAGTACGCTCGTAGATCTGACGTGTGTCTTGACACACAATGAAACAGCAGAGAAAGGACTCTGGAGATGAGGCTGGAAGCTAGAATGTGTGAGTGCATGCATGCACAACAGCTGGATGTTCGAGAGAGAGAGAGAGAGAGAGAGAGAGAGAGAGAGAGAGTTAGAGAGAGTGAGAGAGATAGAAAGAGAGAGACGTGGGATACAAGAAGGATGGGTCAAAGTCAGGATGAGTGAAACTAAATGGAACCTCAAGCGAAGGACCAGACTATGAAACAACTGGTGCAAAGAAAACAACAAATTCACGTTTTGAGATCAACATTTCCCCGATCCAGTTCTTTACACTCAGTGTATGTGATTGAAAACTTATCAGAAAGGAAACAGCCGACAATTTGGCCAGGCGGAGGAACATCATTCGGTCACTTCACAGCATCTGTGGAATCGAGATTGGCAGCTTTTCTCGATTTGACACCTGCATTTATTCGACATTTCAGGACAAGCGTATCTTGCAGAGCACATTTTTGTCAATTTGCTTGGAGACTATTTGTCAAACGACAAATGCGATTTGTGTGTGGCTGTTGTGAATTTGTGTTTGGATTTCATTAGTTCGTGGAAGTTGCGCTTTTGTTCGACTGTTCGGAGCCCATTTACGTTATCACGTGCGGCGAAAAACGTGATTGTGTCAAAAGGTTTCGGCTGAAGCTCGAGACGAACCACGTTCCCCCGCGCAAGCTGCTCGGGCGGAGATTCCTCCTGCCGCCGCCCTGATCACCGCTGATAAGAGGAACATGGAACATCTTTCCCCCCTCCCGAAAATTGGCAAAGCCGCTTTGCTTCAAGTGGCAATTCAAGAAGCAAGGCGACTTTCATTCAAACTTGTCTTTGTGTGCTTCTGCAAGTAGCCTCGAAGAACGACATCCTCGAATGAAATTTGATCCATCAAAGAGGTTGTGATAGTCTCCTTCATTAGTGCCAGGAATCGAGTTTTTCTCGCGTTACAACGCCGGTGTGGATTCAAGAGGACGTCTTCGTCACTGCACGCGACCGTTCACTCGGACGGGACACTTGGGCCTGACTCGTTGTTGGCTGATGTGGTGGTGCAGTGATTTCTCGCAGGTCGTGCACTGACCTGAGCGTTTCCGAACGGTTTTCAGCAAACGAGACCTTCACCTTAGTACTTGGCTTTGTCTAGACCATTTGTGAGCACTGTTCGCCCTTTTCATTATTGCTCTGAAATCGATCCCTTTCACGTTATTTACACCGCTTCACCTTTCATATCATTTTCCGTGAAATCCACAAATCAGCTTGGATTGCGGGAAATATTTGCGTGAAACATCCACGACTTACACGAGTCTTTCCATTATGGATTTGTGCGTGCCGAATGTATTTATGAGCTGCTTTATTTAGTAAATGCACCCATGATTTAAGAGAAAAGTCGTAATTGGGCTATTTATTTATCATAGTCGATGGAGCCAAAGCGACAAGACAGTAGAAAGTGTTTCTCATCAATTCTGTCGCAGCAGTGTTCGGCTGATCAGCGCCTTCGCCTCTTGGAAGATAACGAGGACCAGAATCCAGAGGAAAGAAGTGCATGAAAATTGTCCTCATGTTGTCTCCAAGACATGTGGCCGGACATCAAATTGTAGATTTCGAACCACGCTCCCCATGCAGTGGGACAGAGAGGCAAAACCATACCCAGGAACTATTCCTGGCAATCAGCTTCAGAGTCTCCTGGCACAACTTTGTTTTGTTCCAGCAGAACATGCATCAAAGATTCTTTGTTTTCGCCGTAAAGTGTTCTCTCTGAAAAAATGTCTCAGGATCAAAGAAATTCTGATGCAGACAGGTTTCCACAAACACGATTCTTTTTCTTCATCAAGATGTCAAAAGAGACCAACAATTTTACAATGTTGCAGGAAGTCAAAAACGTGAGCAAACTGCAGAACAAACACTAAATGAGATCACACGACCGATTTGGTCATCTGCCCAAAGACGCAGCCTCAAATGTATCATCTCAGATCGCACAGACACGATTTTCTCCTGCAAACAGATCTGCACTTTCCTGCATCAGAAGCTGTCAGTGTGCTCAGACTAGCGGACGTTTTTCACCTGACGACCCCCAACACACTTCACCATGAGGACTGCAAGTGAATGAAGGACACTGATGCAAAGTCACGTCAAATACACCTGCAAATTTACTGCTATGCCTGGCATCAGGATCGTTTCCCCTTGCCTTAGTGTTTCGATCGTTCAGTGTTGTCTTTTCTTGTCAAGTCCTGAAAAATGATTGCAGCTTGCAAAATGTTCGTAATTGTGAAGAATGAAGGGGTATGTTTGTCTTTGTTCAGCTGAAAAATTACGCGGAAAGATTTACTCACAAGTAGCTTTTTACGAGAACGGTACACATTAGAGAGATTAAGCACGACGTTTTTTTTTCACGCGCGTCGGATTCGCGTCGCGTCGACTTAGAAAACACCCCTCGAAAATGACGTCACGGACAGTGTCTCCCTCCCGCGACGCGACATTTCAACTTCAAATTTTCATTTTCCACATTTGCTGTTCGCGTGCGTAATTTTCTACAATATGCCACCAAAAGGAAGGCCGCAGGTAATAAAATATTTGAAAGTATATTCTTAAGTAACTTTG
>JAAUXT010026063.1_pt1 | contig 15858 bp, 17 predicted proteins | sample 7278171 | NCBI WGS metagenome assembly JAAUXT01 (sample SAMN14350112, study PRJNA611818) | marine sediment metagenome | isolation source: surface marine sediment (1.8m) | place: French Polynesia: Moorea | collected 2018-08 | reverse complement strand
GCACCAAGTAATCTCACCCGCACCAGTCCCTTCGTCAATTCGATTCTGATGCCATGATCGAAAGAGATTCACTGCCCAGTTTATCTTTCTGTCAGTCGATTTGGCAAAGCTTTTACCAGCTAATTCACGCAGCTCTGCTTTGGAGGTAGGCATCTTGAAATGGCTGGACTTCTGTGTCAACACTGTATCCTTTGGAACACATTTGAAAACGGGGGAGTCCGGGGGAGAGTCATTCAACACGAAACAGAATCGTCCTCATCCGAGCTGTCACTGGAACTGGCATACGGCACAAGTCCACTGTTGCTCACAAACTTGCATGCAGAATACTTCTTTCTTGGGGTCACAGGTGGCGGAATATCTGTTGTGTCACTTGTCAAAGTTGAGAAGATTTTGTCCAAATTCTCTTGGCTGAGCACGTCTCGATCGGATGAAGTTCTCTGGGTCGACACGAGCGTGTCCAGACTGTAAAGTAAATGTGTGCGTCAATGTCAATCATGCAACTTTGCGCAAGGAAAATTCACACTTCCAACTGTCAGAAACCAATGTTGTTAAATGTGCATATAGCTGACACAATGACATTGCCTGAAAAAAAAAACAAAAAAATCAAGAAACACTCACTCGTCATCTGGGTCGAAGTCCAAAGTTGTCATGGTTTGGTCAAAGACACTGACATTCCCTTGAATTGAGTCGTAATACGAGTAGTCCAAAGTTGCACTCTGGTCAACTGTGATTTCCTCAACAGAATCACTTGCCATTTCACACATGTAATGTACAAGAAGTACACTTCCCAACAGCATCCAAAAAGACAACATTTCCGGCTCAAAACAGTGCAAAAAACTCAACAGAAGGCGAGCACCCCATCGCGTGACAGACGAAAGTTCATCCACTCAATGTGTCGTGCAACCTGGGAATTCGCTGCACTGAACACTCACAGCAACCTACAAAACCCTTGACATATTTTTCCAGACATATCCACTCATCCACCATCTCGATTGCTTTGCAATCTTGATGACAGACTCGTCGACATGCCCGGAAAAATGTCATGGGTTCCGTAAAAAGGTCACCGTTCGTGCCCGTGAAGCGAATTCCCAGTCGCACTATCATCGAGTGGATGAACCCTCACTTCACGTGTGTTATCTTGCGTGTTGTGAGTAAAACACCCAAACACACCACACACATGTACACACTGTCAATCTGCCACGAAGCAGATCCCCCAACAGGCGGGTCTGAAAGGGAAAAAATCCAATTTTGTAGCTCAAGGCAAAAAACAGCGACACGACGGGTTTTCCGTGGCAAATGACCATTGATGGAAGGCGCGGTTCGATGGGAGCGTCTGCGGCGCTGTGTGTGTCGCTCCGCGTCTGCAGCGCCGCCGTACAGAGATACCAAACAAACCCTCCTGCCTTTGCTGCGGGGGTTCGTCCCGTGTCGAATCTGATGTGGGCAGCAGCCGTGAAGGTTGAGACGCGAGAATTTGTTTTCGCGCTGATGGGTGAGACACTGACATCATGGGTCCCTTTGTGTGTCTCACGCCACACTTGCAGAGAAAACAGGGAAAGAAATAAGGACTGGCCCGAAATTTCTTCAGGCTGGAGGGCGAGCGAGATCTGACATGTCCAAGTTTAAAATTGTAAGTCTGGTGGCACAAAGTGGCCGGCCCTCCTGGATGCGGAGCGTGGCTTGAACAGACCTTCCGGACGTTATGGGTGTCGGACCAGGTGCAGCAGTTTCAGAAACACCAAGACTGGAAAAGAACAAGTTGGAGATTTCTCTGCAAGAAATCACCGCTTCATGTCCCAGCACTGCGAATTTTTGACATGAAGCGTTTCAACTGTGCCGTCGCACACAGTCTCATATCTGATATATGATTGCTTAAAAGCCCTAATTTCCGTTACAAAGGAGTGAAATCTATTAAAACTGTACACAGCTCATTTCCCACACAGAATTCGTTCCCTTTGATGCGGAATTAGCGCCTCCTATCAGATTGCACAGAAATTATGAGGAGGGAGGGGGGATCGACGCCAGCTCAGGTTTTGTCTGTTTCTCCAGCAGCTAATTTGCAGTGAGAAGGAGATAAACACGTGTTTGATGCCACTCCGCCGCCGCTGCGGTCCGCCGTCGATGAGCAGCGGAAACTGGCGTCGGGATCCAGGTCGAGGTCCATCAGGAGGTTTCCGCCGGTCCAGTGTGATATCCAGTGCACAAAAGGCCCTCGTACCTGTTCCACGTGTGTGAGAGTCAAACGACAACATTAAATCGTCCGGTGCTATCGCACCGGGCGAAACTCGCACGGGCTGCATCTGAACCTCGCTACTGCTCCGGACGCCCGGTGCAACGTTTCGACCTGGAGGTGAGAATAGAAATGTCAACATGGGCACCGCTCCAACACCAGCGCTGTTCGCCTGCGTGGTCCACACAATGTCTACGCGCTGAATATTTGATACGACAGAGGCGAGCGGGATCGCGTGAGACGGCGCGACGTGGTGGGTCGTGTGTCGGGTTCGAGTCGGGTTCCGATACAATCGTGTCCTGCGCAAAGCGAACACAGAACCTCGCTGTGCAGCAAGAAGTGCAGACCGACCCCGACACCAACAGGCCTTCCCTTCTCGTTCTGCCTCTGTATTTCTTTGCCCATGAATTGAAGCTGTTTTGAAGTTAGAGTTCACATACGCTGCAAAAATAGTTCCTGCGAAATCATACAACGATTTTTTCGAGACCTTTGGTCGAGAGCAGAGTTGTATGAGTGAACAGGAACCATTCTTGCAGTGTGTGAACTCACTTCTGCCACAATAAAGTCATGTACAAGAGGCTTTGTGACCGTAGCGTAGCAGAAAGATGGTGCAGATTCAAAATTTTTCTTTTCACTTTTTGTGCTTTGTTTGCTTTTAACATTTCATTCTTCCCGACGGTTGAGCTGTACAGCGACAAAGAGAAGAAAACACCTTCGTCTTCTGGGGGGTGAAGCTCGCTTTGAACCAGCGCGACATTTCAACTGAGATCAGCATGTTGCCTTTGTGACTTGAACTTCTGAAGAAAAAACGTGAGATAAAGATCCACACAACGCAAAGTCGCAAACTTTCACGGCACTTTTGGAAAAAAAAAATACACGAAAAAAGAGAATTTTCCACCTTGAAAGACTCCAATTAGGCGTTGAGTCGCGGCGACGAAGCTGTCTCGAGGGCAGCGCAATTCACGCCGAGTCCTCAACGTTTAATCAGTTTAATTTGAGCCAGACATGTCTATTTTACAGATGCCTAGTCAACAGGCTGTCACTCAAACCCATCAAAGGACAAATTTTCAAGACTAAATGCGCCGAACACTGAACGGGCGCGCAGAAATCAATGGCAGCTCAGCTTTGATGTTCTTGATCTGCTTCGGATGCTTTTTGTTGATCCGTGAATTTAATTTTATTAAGCAGAGCCTGTGGCAAACAGCGCGACGCTGCATGGCTGGCAACTGCTTAAAGTTCCGTTACTTTTGCCAAGAAAACAAATTTGACATTTTATGAATTGCCTGCTCCTCCCTGCACTTGCAGGAAATGGGAAATGCGCGATAAGGGGCAGTGCGATTGTGCTTATCTCCCCTCTCCTTATGACTTCCCTGAGAGTGATTTGACCTTTGGCGAGCGGGGGCTGCGGGGCGGCGCGGTCGAGTCGGCGCGTCGTGACGGCGGCGTCCCTCCCGTCCCGGCCTCGACCCGCGACGCGTCACCTTCCGCCTCACCGACTCATTAAACGCGTCGCGGGGAGCGTCGGGTCTCACTCTCCTCGAGACAGCTTCATTTTGACAATAAAGCAAACTTTTCTTTTTGAAATATTGTCTTTCACAAAAAGCACAAAAGCCATTTGGAAGCAATTTTCTGTTTTGTTTCTTTTTGTTGCCAAAACAGAAACTTGTCAGCAGAGTGGTTGTCAGGACTGCGCGAAATTGTTGCTGTTGGATTTGGGGACGAAAAAGGAACCAAGGCATTTGTAAAATTTGAAAGGTCTTTCTCCCGTGCAGAGTCGCACTCAAGTTGTCAGCAGGTCAACTTCATTTTGCGAAAATAGCTGTTGTACCGTCCAATTCGGCCCAATTTCCCCAAATTAACAAACTTGGGCGGCTCCATCCGTTTCTTTCTCGACGCCTCGATTGTGTCCAGCTCGTAAATTACGCGTTGCTGCATTGATGGCTCGTCGCGCCCAATACAGGACCGCCGCCCTTAGAGCCAGAGAAAAGAAGAAACGGGTCCATAAAGCTGATTCCTTGCCGGACACACACAATGGCGGCGGGTGATAGATGACATTTTTCCCCGGCCGCCACTATCTATTTCCCCATTTACGTTCCTGGCAACAGCTTCATCCCTTTCAGCAGATGCGACAAAAAGATGACAGGCAAAATATGAAAAATGTTCTCTGCGCCTGTGATGAATCATCCCCCAACGGGCAATAGGGTCCCCACTTTGTGAACTGCGGCGCGACTTCTTTGCAGTGGTCATGTCCCGAGAAGTTCTGAGGCCCGAAGGTTTTACTGAGGCTGCGCAACAAAGAAACAACGGCTCTGCGGAAGCTTGAGAGCATTTGAAAAACTTTCAGTGCGACAAGAGCGATCGACGTTTCATGTTCATCATGTTTTGTCTGTGTCGCGAGGCAGAGGTTCGGAAATGAGGTCAAGTTGGCGCGTCGTGGCGAGTTTTTTGACGACGCTGTCCACAATCATGACGAAGCGAAGGTCGCGGTCGTTTGTGCATGACGGACACACACATCCCGTGCACGCAAACTTTTCGTCAGTGCCTTTCGTTGGAATCACCCACGAGTACGACCGGAATTTATTTCTGCGAACTGACCAAGAGTCTGGACGAACCGCATTTAGAAGAATACGAGAAGACACCTGAACGCAAATAAGGAAGGAAGAATTGCCGGTATTCTGCGAAATGAAATCCCAACTCAATGTTTGAGTCACAAATTGTCACACAAACTTCTCAAGTTGATCTTTTCCACAGGCCACGGTCGGTAAACTTTTACCAACAAGAGATCAAAGAACAGCAAGCTCGCGGCTCCTTACAGCAGGCATTGTGCTCACAACATGCATTGTTCCAACAAATAGGCTGGCTCCCTGCCTGCTAGAATGCTTGGTTTTGAAACCAACTGCTCATTTTGTTCCTGTGTGCGTGCATGGGTGGGTGGGGTTCAAACCAACTGTTTGTTTCTTGTTGCCAGGGTGGGGGTACACCAAGATTTATGAACAATGACATTTGCCACATCAAAACGGAAATCGAACTGTAGGTTTACCCCACCGCCTGGTAAACTAAGACTGTACACACACACACACACACACACACACACACACACACACACACCACACACACACGCACACACACACACACACACACACACACACACACACACACACACAGAACAACACCATACAAACTGCATCAAGCCCACGGATCACTAATATGCCTTGAGCTTGAAAACTTGAAAATCACATCGGGAAAGACCAGACGATGCTTCCCGCCCTGACCGAACAGAACGTTGACGGCGTCGTGTTTCCGGCTGCAACACATGACGGGACGCGACACGCCGAGGTGACAGGAGTCGCCGACCCCGCGGGGTCCGCCGCGCGTCAACACCCTGAGTAGCTGCTGTCCACTTCCATATTGGATCAAAGGGGACGAGCGCTCGCCTCGGGGCTGGGCCTCCATCCGAGCCGCACCGCCGCCGCACGGTCCGCGCCCCTCTCTCACTTAGCACGCGGCGCTTTAATCAAGCCCGAATTTGCTTTTACTATAATGCAATCCTCGTGATGGTGATTTAGGGAGAGGGAGCCGTGCCGCGGCATAATCAGCCTCCGCGGCACTTTGCGGGTCTCGCCGCCGTGTTTTGTCTGACGCGAAGGGGCAGGAAGGGGCAGGAAGGGGCAGACGGGAACCTCTGTTTTACGCCGGATGAGCAAAATGCAGACAAACCGTCCCCGCGGCCAAATCCCGCCTGAGCTCACCGAGGCAATCATATTGGAAATATTGTCGAGTTTCCGGAGCGCAAAAAATTCCTTCCGCTTCAAACAGACTCTCACGAAGAGAAGATTTGCAAAGTTTTTTTTCTTCGTTTTTTCCATGCGGTTGTCCTTCAAGTTTACAAAGACAGCTCCGTGCTTTTCTCAAAATCATCACATTTCCTTCACATGAAGCACAACTGTTTTTGCCTGCTTCGCTTTAGCTTGTGCAGGAAACCATTTCGATGTGCTGAACACTGCTTTTTTGTCTCTTCCGCCCAAAATCCGTTGGATGAGACAGGTGAATCGAACGTTTCATTCATTCTCACGTTGACAATTCAATTCGAATGAGGTCATCAACCCCCACAAACAACAGGAGCCTGAGGCCAGATAAACCCCTCCCTCCCAACCCTGCTGCGCCGCACCCTCCGTCTCCTCGTGCAGCTGCAGCTGCGTGGCTCCGAGGTGAAGCTGTTGGCAACCTCAAACCATTGGCTGTGAACCACGCGCAAAGGGACAGTTGGTGGCAGCGGCGAAGCTGCTACTCACAGTGTCCCGGGGTCTCCATCCGCAGCTCCGCCGTCAGCACTTCATTGTCACCGAGGATACGGATAAAACTCGCGCGTCGCTCCCAGACAAGTGAGTGAGTGGCGACACGGAGAGGATCGATTACAGACAGAGGATCAGGAAACACGTTTTGGCGGATTTTGGTGTTGGCCGGAGGATGGCGCTGCAGCAGCGGAGACGGCGCGTCGGCGGGACGCGCTCGGACGCGCTGTGGGCGCTGCGCGTGGCGCGCGTGGGCGACGTGTACGTGAGTCACGTGCTCGTCGTGGCGCTGCTCGTTCTGCACGTCGTGCCGCACAGCGGGTCGCAGTTCTCCGCGGATACTCACAAGGGTAGGTACTCAGGGTCAGGTACTCACCGGCGTATGTGCTGCATTCGTGGATGAAGATTCAAAGGTTTCTTTTTTGCGCCTGTCGGCAGACGATTATCCCGTGCTTTCCAGGACTGAAGCGCAAAAAGAGACAAGTCTGCCGACAACTTTTGTGTCAGATTATGTTTTACGATTCAAAAAGGCGGACAGGTGCGTCACGCAGTTGTCGTCATCATCGGGGGGGGGGGTGGATTTTGTCTTTGCAACAAATATGCCTTTTTGAAGACTTTGTGAAGTGTTCAAAAATCGGTTCTGCACAAAGTGATGTTTTCTGAGAAGCACAACAGCAAAGCTTTCTCGGAACGATCCCTGCCACGGTTGAGTGTCAGACTCAAAGACTTGGAGCGCGTGCAATTGAAAGTGAAGCACCAGTCAATACGTTTCGTCAGCCCCACCTCTGTTTGAAACTGTGTCATATTGAACACGATCGTGCCAGCTCCATGGATCGAGCCCCAGGCCGGATTCACACAGGATGCGTCGTCAGTTCCGTGACGCCCCGTGTGTTTGACGTACCTTTCGAGCGGCGCGCTGATTTCCACGGGGACGCAACGCGTGGCGCCTCCGGTGTGTTTCCGGCCTGAGCGATTCTCGCGGTGTCTGTTTCAGGAGGATGGATTTTTGTTGCCGTCACCAGGTATAAGGCGCCGTCACCGTCACAGCGCCTGATGCGCCTGATGCGTCTTTCCTCCAGGGTCACTCTGACATCAGTTTCGAACCCAATACGCTTGTAGATTGCGCAAACGTGCGAGAATTAGAGCATCCGTGTGAATTGCCCTCACAAATGCATTTGAATACGAAAGCAGGAGATGCAAGGCTTTCTTCCAGAAACACACCGAAAATTCGAGTGTCGCTGCACGAGGTGGCGCGCGGTGCAAGCTTCCACACTTCAGACTTGGCCACAACACAACCCACTTGCAGCCTGGTATTCAACCCCTCGTCGGCAAAGAAATCGCAAGGCCATGATTTGGTGCAAGTTGTGGCAAAACAGTGACAACGTCAACGTCAAAGACCAAACATCATGGTCAGAAGGCGTGCTATTGTCCTTTTGCTCTTCTTACGTTTGTGTTTGTTGTTGTCCACTGGGTTTGTGCACTCTAGTTCGGGACGGATTTGTGACAGGGCTGGCGACAGGCCGGAAAAGATAAGTTTGGTCAACACCCACCCTTTGGTAAAACAAGACACCACCATCCAGCCTGTGCATCCTGTGGATACGACAGGCTCCACGAATCTCCACTGCTGTTAAATACAGAAATCACAAACCAAGCACATTTGAACGGAAATGTACGGAGCCCCTCACTCTGTACCAGCCTTTGCTCTTATTTGACTCAGTTTTCCCCATAGAATGAGAAAAACCTGAAATATGGTTGTGGATTGGGCAGATTTGCTATTTTGGATTGTTTAGGTTGGAGGGACGCTCAGACGAACGAGAGAAAAAATGCAGTTTTGAAGAGATCAGGCAGTGTCTGCGGATTGGGCACGTTCGAATAAGACGGTGACGAGTGCGCACGCGCGCACGAAGCGACAGAAGCGCGTCAAGGCTTCGGCCTCCGCGTCGTGTCACCGTGACGTCGTGTGTCGCAGACCCAGTTTTCTGTGTTGTCGCTCAAGCCTGTTTGATGTGTCAGACAAACGAGAAGCGCGGGGACCGAGACCAAGGTCCTTCCCTTCAGCGCGTCTCGCTCCCTTCCGACGGCGGGAAGCAGCCGCTGCAGGTAAAACGGCAATTCAGAGGCAACGCAAAGATTTTCCATAATTGTCATGCTATCGTTTTCCCAGGAAATGATGCGATTCAGAGGCACGTGGATTCAGGTTTCATTGCAAACGGCGGCAGGTCCATCGGTGCGGGTTCCTCAAAGTGCAGGCCCTTCGTGAGGAGACGTGACGATTCGAACCGCTCACAAAGGGACAAGGGGAGACAGAGAGCAGTGTCCAGACAGAAACTGAATGCCGTCTGCGACAGTCTTCTTCTGCGCCTTGGACACACGATGCTCACAGTGTCAAAACGTATAAACTTTTTCAATTTTTCCATTTTGATTGTCACGCTGTTCCGTGTGCGCGGCTCGTGTGACCGTCTCAGTTTCATCTTCTTCACGACTCTGCGAAAGTGGATCTGCGATAGGGATGAGTCAGTCGGTGCACTGACTGCGCATCATGCAGTTTGGAGCTTCCGCTAAATTATCTTGGCATGGATTTCTATGGGACTGGACATAATTAGACCCGTAATTGATTGCGCTGGTGCGGGTTGAGAGAAAAGTTGCGTGCACCTGACAACGCCGAGGAGCGGGGCCGCCCCTCTCGTTGTCGTCGGGGAGGAATGCAACGCGAGTAATTTGCCTCGGGCTGCAGCGCCTCTCCCTGCAGTTCCCTGCAGCGGCGGCGTCCTGCGGACGGGGGCGGCGCGGCCCCAGAAGGACCGTCCTCGCAGTGCAGCTGCAGCAGGTCAGGCAGTGGTGGTGTCTGCAAGAGCGTCCTGTGAGCGTGATTCGTGCACCGCCACTCCCAGCGGGAGTGGCGTTCGGTACCTGCAGTGCAAATACAAGAGGGCTCCAGCGCAACGCAGTTGTGACCCAAATCAGTCACTCTGCTGCGAGGACGGAGCGCTCACCGGAATGGCTTCATGAATACGGATAATTGGAATCCGGCGTTTCCTGCAGGACGGACAGCGAGCGCCTTACAAGTGTCCCCTTCTTCAAGTGAGTTCGTTTTGACATGCACGCGAAGAAAACGAGACTCGGTCGTCAGCCTTCCCTGACAATGATGGGACTTCAGCGAAGTCAAATTTGCCCAAATTACTGAGTGCGATTTTTCAATCTGCTTTGATGCCAATCTGTACCATCGGGCAAACCAGACCAGCGCAGAGTTCAATGTTTCCCCGCCCGTCGTGGTACAGTTTGCCCGACGCACTCGCCTGATGCAGGCCGCCCGGACGGCGCAGGGATCCACTGCGGCGACTTCCTGCTGCACGTCCGCGGTCCTGATCCAGCAGAAATCTGCGGAAACCGCTGCTTCAATGGAGACACAAGACAAATGATCTGTGCATGGCTTTCCGCAGCCTCGACGCAGTGAAGAAAGAGTTGAGGACAAGAGAACCGCACCTTCTGTCTTCTCAGCGGAACACCAAAAGGGCCAGATCTGCCTTTGTCTCTGAGAGTAATGTAATAATGAGGGAGACGATTAATGACAGAAATCTATTATAAAGTACTGGCTCCACCATACTCGATACCGTTCTCTTCCAGGGTTTGAAACTTGATTACTCCCAATTAAGCTTTTATGTCTTTTCTCTCGCAGCAGAATAAATGAGCAGTTGCGTGCTGATAGCCCAGTGCCAAAAGGTACGCATTCATCGATCCCCGGCTCCGTCTCTCTCTCGGCGGGTGGAGCCGCCGCCTCCGCGCGTTCTCCACTTCCTCCTCCTCCTCTTCATCATCAACCTCATTGTGACGAAGCGTCAGCGCGCTCACGCTCAACAACGTCCAGATCAACATGTTTGAGAACAAAAACAATTTGTTGACACAGGAACTTTGTAGAAGGCAGGAAGATAATTTCCGATGGTTCTTTTGTGTGGGATCCGGATCGATGTGCAGCCCTAGTGGGATCGACCCCGCCCGCCCGACGCGTGCGCAGCGCTGTTGTCGTCGTCACCTCCCGTACAGGCTGCGAACACAAGTGATACCTGAAGGTGTGGTCCGCTTCTCCTGCCTGTCCGGGATCTGAGAATTGCTCCACAGATCTACGCTATTTCTGTGTCGCAGAATTCAGCTTGAGTGGGACCTCACTCTGAAAAACTGACCCAACGTGTAGTGACGTGTCGGACGACGTGAACTCGGTTCGCAGTTCCAACAATGAGTAATCGTACGTAGACGGGTTGCCTGTCGCCGAACGGCTGCTTGACGGGCAGAATCAACATCGCGCTGTTCCTTTGTATAGGTTCCAGAACGCTGTCCGTCATTCAGTGCACGAAAGTGCAAACAGATAGGCCCGCACGGTGCTCTACGAGAACAGACATCCAGCGCGCACTGTGTTTGATGCAGAGGCGTTGTTTTGTCAACATCGAAACACAGGAAGACAGATTCGTTCCACGTTTCTCGAGAGTGCTGTCTTGAGACGGTTGTTTGTGTCGAGGCACGCCTGAGAAGCTCCTTGTGTCATTGAAACCGAGGAGAACCCGGCGTTTCCTGTGAGGCTTCCACCAGGGAGGAGTCGCTGTACGGCCTCATTCTCCTCCTCCTCCTCCTTTCTTTCGTGACTTTGGTGACACTGATCTTCTTCGTGGCTTTATCAGGGATTTACCGCGTGAACTCGGAGCACAAACCTTCTGCCTTTAACGCGGAGACGGATCCACGAGACCCAGGAGGACTTCAGGGCACGGAAAATGTTACATGTACCGCGTACACTCCCACTGTTCTCGGGGATGACGGTGTTTTCGTTGTGTGAACTTTGCTGTGGATGAAGACAGAGTTCTCTGTACTGCACAAAAATGGTTCCTGTGAAATCACACAATGACGTTTTGACACCTTTGGTCGAGAAAGGAGAACTTTATGTGATTTAACAGGAAGCAATGTGGAAGGGCGAAGCCGTTTCTACCACGATGCGAGCACACACGACAAGTTTTGTGACCGAGAGAAGACAAAAAAATCCCCAACAAAACAAGAGTGCAGGCCCCCGAAGTTCGGTGCATTCCGAGTCCCCGAGTGCAGGAGTCAGTGGCACGAGACAACAGGGAATTGCATTGTTTACTCGGAAAGTTGCGCTCAGTCCGCCAACGCGCCAAACTTTACGGGCCCCGAACTGAACTGAACTGAAGCATAAGTTATGGTCGCCACGAGACCTGACTTTGTGGGCGGCTGCGGCCGAATATGGTGGCTTAGTCTGCAGACACAAATAGATCCTCCGAGACTCTGTGTTCCACTCTGTAATACTTATCTTAAAGTAGGCAAAGGCGGGTGAAATTAGCCACGGAACGCGGGAGACTAACAATGGGCTGCACTCGTCCGTCATCATCCCGGCCGCCGCCGCCGCCGTCGCTCTCTCACTCCGCACCGCCACACGAAGCCGCTGCTCATGCTCAGCTCAGCTCCAAGCGTCAACAAGGTCCGCAAAAGTTTGGGGTCTCGACGTGGGATCAGGAAATATGACGCAGTGGTTGAGGCGAACCTGCAGGGTTGCAAAAGTGGTTGTGGCAAAGCGCCACTTGTCAGTGCAAAAACAGGAAGTTGCAAACGAAGTGGAGAGAATGACCAAATTTTGATCATCTCAAGGAGAACAAATGGAAGATGGTCATGCCCACACGTGGCTGCAGACGTGAACGTGTGCGAGTGTTTTGTGCAACACCATACGTGACGGGCAGAGCAACCGGCGACCAAAACACGCTGACGCGAGGGGGACGCGACACATTCCAACACAACCTCCAAAGTTACGAACAAAAACAAAGATGCAAATAACAGGGTTACGTAAAAGTTGCTTTTTCTGGAGTGCAGATGCTGCTCTGTCATGGGTAAAATTCAGACAAAACGCACTCTGGAAGCGCATTTGTGATTGAAGGAACCACCCGCGTGGCGCACGCTTTGAACACAAACAAGTCGTTGACATTTTTTTTTGAGGAAAGAGCTCCTCCTCAAGATTGTGTGGAAGCCGTTCATGCGTTCCGAGTGAAATTTATCGATTGCGCAAATTGAATCATGTCGGTTGAATGGGCGTCACTTCTTCGCTTCACGCAGCTTCATCATCGTCAGCGCCGCCGCCGCCGCCGCCGCGCCCGCCACACGGAAAAACAAACTCCGTCATGCAAATGCCTTTGTCTTCAAAACTGACACAGGCGCTGAAAACTTCCACAACTGCTCGAAGGCAATGAATGAGCCATTGAACTCGGTCCCTCCACGCATCTGAGACACGCGACTCACATTCCTCGGATTAAACGGTTCTTGCCTTCACCAACATTGTTTGCCAAAGATGTTCAACTGTTCTGGCAGTCAGAATACGTTGATTGCACTTCTGACTTGCTGCAAATGCAGCCACAAAAAGCCATCACAGCGTCTTCTGACAAAAGTTCACACCCTTCACTGAGGATCTGCTGATGTCAGAGAAACTGACGTGCCGTGTCCAATTGGCTGCAGGGAAGCAGAGCGCCCGAAGGTCGGGCTGTCCAGGTGTCGGCTGCACGTGACGTGCTCAGCGCAGGTTCGGGTCTGCATGGTCAGGGTCACGATCCGGCGTCTCGCTACTGCGACGATGATTGCAAAAAATGCGCAAAGAGCAAGCGGCACAGAAGTGCATGTCATTGCATTGCTCTTGGTTTGCCAGGAAGGAAGAAAAAACTCGTTTCTTGAAAACAGGCATGCTGCTTTGAAAAAAAGCTGTAGCTTTATTGCAGGATCCCTGGCTTTGTAGCATGGACGCCACGGACTCCTCGAAAGCATGGAAAGACCAGTGGCATAAAAGGAAATGATATCAATAAATCTAATGTGCAATATCTCGATTTCTCTTGACTGCTTACCCATTCAAGGCAGCGATTCAGCCGCACGGTCCGTGCGATGCACCTTCTGTGCGCAACGTATTCATAAGTGCGCGAGTCCGAGCGGGAGCAGCGGCCGACTGCGTCCTTTGAAAAGAAGAAGGGAGACGGGGTCTGTGAATGGACCGAGCACTTACGAAGCACAAGGACTCCCCCTCGGTGCCCATATTGAAAGACATCTTTTCCCTTCACTGCAATTTCCTTTCCGTCTTAAGTGCCCAGCAACTGCCCGTGTTTCGATGGGAAAGGGACAAAAGAGCTGCCAAGCGAAATATGAAAAATGCTGTGTGCAGGTGTACGTTGGCCATCTTCATTAAAAGGCGGCATTGTGGGAGATGTTGGGCGTCAGTCAGCGTGATCCCCGAGCCGTGTTGCTCTCCCTCTCTCTGCGCGGCGGGGAAGCCTCGTCTCCACCGCTCCTCCTGCTCCTCATGCTGCGCCGGGGCAAGAAGCCTCGACTTTCCCGGAGATTTAAACTCTCGCTTCAGCCTCATTGCCCTGGCAGTAAACTTGCTGCACACTTCACCTGGCAGCTTGCATGCCGCAGCAGTGACAATTTTACACATCAAGGTCTTCGTGTCCCAAGGAAAGCACGCGGCGGTGAGGCGGAAGGTGACAGCAGATCTAATAGGCACCTCCTCATCCGGAGAAGCTCCAGACATTTGTTTGATAAGTTCATTACAGTTTCAGTGAGTTTTCAGGATGTGCATGTTCACTTTTTGGCGGAGCACCCTGTGCTTTTGTGAGATGAATTGATTTTCCCTGACAATTGCACCCAATGAAAAATTCACAAGAAGTTGGTTAATTGGAGGAACAAGCGGCATCAAAGACGCAGGTTCGGGTCACACTGCTCTCATTCATTTTTTATCAACGTGTCAAAAAGATGCGTTTGTGGCTGTTTTGTCAGGTTCCCACAGTGCGGCTTGAAGCAGGGAGGAGGAAGGAAGGAGAGACAGTTTGAGATTTGCGAATCAATTCGTCAGGCGGAGGCGTGTGGAGCAGAGGGGTCGGAGCTGCTGTCAGGTGCTGATCCCCGCCCTTTCTATTAACCTCGGCGCATCTCCGGTGCGCGCGGCCCGCGCCGCTCCCCGCCCTCAGTCCCTGCTCGTCCCGACCCGACACGGCGACTCTCCGGGGCCCCGGGGGCGGCCTGGGCTCCGGCGCCACCTGCCTCCAACAAACGCAGCTTCTTTCTCCGCTTTGAAATACACCAACTTTTCCTTGCAACCTAACCTGGTTTTCTGTCCAAGGGTTTTTACCGCCAACGCCCTTGGTTTTCTGGAGCTGGATCTGCAAGAGAACAGGTCCGCGGTGCGTGTTGTGGCGTGGCCCATGACACACAGATCTCTACTCGCCAGCAGGGATGTCATGTGCACATGCTGCCGCGTTTTTTCTCTGCGGATCTGGCCCGGTGATGGAGATGGAGTTGGGCATAATTGCGCGTCCCCCTGCGGGGCTGGGGCCGGGAGGGCGGCGCGTGCTGCACACCGCTCGCGTGCGGCGCCGTCCGCGCAGGGTCCGTGGAGCCAAACTGCAATCCTGAGTGCGCACAAGAAACGCGTCGCCAACTTTGTTGAGCTCGGGCCCTTCACTTCAAAGCTGTGTGGATTGAACAGTACGAACCATGGCGGATATAAAGACCTCGCCGACAGTGCAGTGGGCCGCGGCAAACACGTACTGATCGGCGTCTGTTGTTCGCCGTATTCCACCTGATCTCACGCGGATTACAACGAAGACTTCACTGTCTTCTATCAAAGGGTTTTCCGAGCGGAACGTGGAGGGGGGCTGCGACTTGTGATGTTGGAGAAAAGCTGCTTCGATCCTTTCGTTTTCGCCATTATCAGGTCCCTGGTAAAAAGACAGCGTCTTTTGATTCCTTCGACCCGCGATCCATTCACGGGCCGGTCCGGAGCCAGTGTTTCTATTTGCTCATCATCTTTGCTCAAGGCAACACACACACGGTCAATACGACCGTTTTCTTTCGGCCACAAAGAGCTCTTTGCAAACACTCCAAGTCCCACACAACATGTATCACATTGGGTACAGTGACGCGGGGAAAGGCTGCAAGAACACGCTTCTCTCCCCTCGACACCTACATCGGGGAGCTTTATTACAGGGTGACTTCATTAAAGGCGCCGCAGAGCTGTTTATTAGTCAGTTTTAATGACAAGGAAGAGGATTGTACCGCCGCCCATTTGCAGCAGCCACTTTGACAGAGGATAATAAAATTCCAACAGCTTTAAGATGGGACTTCACGCCACTTTTACCGTCTTCAATTTTTTTCCCGGGTGGAAGAGCTGCGAATCTGCCACCCGCCTGCGCCTGTGTGTGTGTGTGTGTGTGTGTGTGTGGTTGTGTGTGTGTGTGTGTGTGGGTGTGTGTGTGTGTGAGGGCGCGCGTGTGTGTGAGGGAGAGTGGGTGTGTGAGTGAGTGCGAG
>JAAUXT010023291.1_pt1 | contig 15859 bp, 17 predicted proteins | sample 7278171 | NCBI WGS metagenome assembly JAAUXT01 (sample SAMN14350112, study PRJNA611818) | marine sediment metagenome | isolation source: surface marine sediment (1.8m) | place: French Polynesia: Moorea | collected 2018-08 | reverse complement strand
TCCGGAACCACGCCCATGGACTCATGGAGTTGCCTCCATGAGTCCATGGGCGTGGTTCCGGATTTGGCCATAAATTTCAAAACAGTTCTTTGCTCAATGTGGTTGCTCATGGTCAACAGTCCAACAAACGGAACAACACCAAAAAGGAACAAGAAAACCAGTAAAAGATACAAACTTGCAAACATTTCTGAGGCTACAACACATGCGAGCAGTAAAATCGTCATCTGCCGACTTGCGCTCCACTTTGAGATCGATTTGAGATGGGCATGTGTGCCCTGAGTAACGTGGCTCTTCATGGGGATGAAGATCCAACCATGTTCTGCAAGCCTGACCACAAAAGGAGCGACAGAAATCCAAGGGATGACACTTATCGGACGACAAACAGGACTTTTAGGAACTCCCTCGTACAGAGACAAGTGAAGTTTGAACTGCTGGTTAGGGTCCAGAAGAGTCTGAGACCAACGGTTCCTGGAGCATCGACAGACCTTCCACCGTCCCGATTTTCAGTTCGAGCCGGTTCTTTCACCAGGCGGCGTTGGGTGCGCGAGAAAACGCAGGTGATGAACTGACGTGCAACATGACGGGTTTGAGAACTCGTCGATTGATGGGTTGATCGAACTGTCTGGCTTCTCGAGGCGCGCGCGACACAGAAGTCTTCCCCCCCCCCCCGCGAGGCAGGTGCTGCAATCAGGAGTTTCCGCCCCGGGGAGGGCGAGACGAGTTGGTGACAGTCACAGCGTGAGTTGGGACGCGTCGCTCGTGGCGGGGGGGGGGGGACCACCGCTCGATCCAAGAGCGCACATCTCACCTCAGCAACGAAGCATTGTTTCATTCCGTGCGTACTAAATGCCACTTCACTTTCAAAATATGTCGCCATCAAGCAATCCAGCTTTGACATTTTCATGAGCTGAGAGGCAACAAATTCAGATTTCGCTAATTTGCGTCGAGGAGCACTCTTCCCTGTCGTAAATTCCCCCCATCCTGAGACTCTTCAGCGCTTTCCACAGCGATTTGTTTCCAGACCCCAGGGTACAGCGCCTCTCTCTCCACGCCTCGGCGCTTCCGAAGAGGAGCCCCACTCGAGTTCCCATTGCTGTCTCTTTACGCTCGAGGATGTTCACTGTTGTCACAGCTTCGGGCGAAACTAATTTGTCAGGATTTTAATTGGTTCGTTTAATTGGGCCTCAGTATTTGAGACAGCTGCCGGTAAATATTTGATGGCTGCAGCTCCGCGGTGAATATTGCAGAACCATTTGGAGGTGTGTTCGTTCCGTTGCATATTGCGGAAAGCTGTTGTTGTTGCTGGATTGCAACCTATGTTTGCACTGGGACACACACACGCGCGCCAAAACTTTTGTGTTGTTGCACTGAAGGCTTTGCCGGCAAAAGAATTTTGGGGAACGGCTGGATGTGTTCGAGAGTCTCGACACTGTGTGAATAAACTGACGCACTGGTGTTTTCCGTGATTGCAGGTACACGGCGGAAGAGATCGAGGTGAAGGTGACGACCTTCAGAAAGATGCTCATGGACAAGGAGGGCGTCACGCAGAGCTCTGCAATCGAGCGCGACGAGTTCGGCCGACCGCTGTGAGTATCGCTTCCGTCGTCTCCGTTGCGCATGCGCTTTGGACGCACAAACCATATCGAGTGCGGTCCTGCAAAGGACAAGGGGTTCAGGTCGGAGGGGCGCACTGCAACCTTGGAAAGTCAAACTGTGTGCCTGTGGCACCAATCAGGGAGGTAAATTTTCGATGTTTGGCGGAGCCGTGTGAAAAACAGGTGCCTGTGGCACCAAAGCAGGGAAGTAAATTTCTGTTTCGGTGTTGAAAGGGGGGGGGGGAGAACCCAATTTCCCTGGGTCACATACTGTGCTGGAGCTGTGTTCACATCCTTCTGCATTTAGCGCACATTGAGGGGGGGGGGCGGACTGAGCTCATGTCGTTGGAGTTGACGACAACGGACGAACGACATCAATGACAGGTGAATGGTTCACCTGTTGGGCTCGTCGGCTCCTGATCAGGTGGCGCGGAGGGCTCGGAGAACCTGTCAATGGGGCTGATGAGATTGGACGATCTAATCGGATGTGTCGTCAAGTCGGATCAGATCGTCAGTGTGTCAGTCGTGGCGGTGTGGTGCAGATGTACACACACACACACACACACACACACACACACACACACACGCATGAACACACACACACATACATGAACGCGCGCGCGTGCACACACACACACACACACACACACACACACACACACACACACACACACACCGGGGAACAACAGCGTTGACTGACGATTGCGTGCGACGAATCTCATGTCAACCGGCGTGTTTGTTTGTTTGTTTTTTCGCAAAATACTGTTCACGAAAGTAGGCTGCTTCTTTTTGCACGATAAGAACACAGGGTTTCAGCCTTGAAGCGAGCGTCCGCTCTCTTCTCAAGGTGCTGAGGCAGAAGATGGCTGGTGATTTTCATTACAGCGCAGCGCTGTATCTGCGTATCCTTTGCAGCGGCGATAACGGAACCACAGGCCGCGCGGCCACGTGTTATCTGTAAACGTCAAGGTTGCCATCTCTATCTGCTGATGAATTATGTGCTGGTCACTGGTCCCTCTACTGCATCATGTCAGCAAAACTTCTTTGGTGTGTGTTTTTCCACCACACGATCGCAGAAAGGAAGCCTTGTGTGGTTCAGATACGTTTCAGAAATGAGTCAAGTCAGTAGGTACTGCAGCAGTGAAGCTTCGGGACAGTTCCGCAGCGCGGCTGGGATGGCTTGAGGACGGATGAAGGAAATTTGTACCCAGGAAGAAGTGACCATGCAAACGAGTCTTACGAAGAAAACGCGTCTTCGAGGTCAGTTCCGCTCTTGTTGTCGCGGGCCTTCCTCAGCAGGACGAGCTCACTGACAGGGATTTGCTCCACTTGCATCGTCGGCCTTTATCCCCGTCCTGCTGCCCCTGTATGGACAGGGGGTCGGGCGGCGGGGGGAACCCCTTCAGCCGCAGGTGTCGCGAGTGTCTCTCGAGGGGGATTTGGTCGAGACGGCGGCGGTTTAAGCTCCTCAGGCTCTCGCAGCTTCGGTGGATGTGATTGGGATCGCTCGCTGGCACGTTTCTAACTTTTCCGTCTTTGGGACAAACAAATATCTGAGGCAGCTTGTGTTGAAAGAGCCGAGAGTCGGCTGAGGCAAGCCTGCGTGTTTCGATTCGGATGAGCATGAGTGGCATGTCATTTCCCCGCATTTCCTTCGGTAGAGTGCGGAAAAACCGCTTCTCGGGTGGAAATTACATCCAGCGCAGATTAATTTCCAGAGAAATTCCGAGGGTTTCTGTTGGCCGCTTTTGTTGGTGTCAGCAAATGGACGCAGATCCACGATAAATGCGCTGCAGACCTGTTGCCGCCTCGTGACGCGAGTGACGCGAAGCCTCCGTGTTTTGCAGATTGCTTCAGCCAGGAAATCATTGTGCGAAGTCCCTTCAGGACGAAGCACCATGTGGTGGTGCAGTATATGGCAAGGTGGATGAAATGTCCCCTGCCCCCTCCCCCTAACCCCCCTCCCCCTCCCCCTGCCCCATACCCCCGCTGCAGAAGACAAGGAGGACAAGGAAGAATCGGCGACATTACCGGCAAGGGACTTCGCACTGCAGTTGCCTTGAGCACTGCTTCTTGTTCCTGTGTGGGAGCCTGTGTGAAATTTGAATTGCGAAGCGTCACTCGACACGAGGCCTTGTTCGCAGGAAAAGTAAAAACTGGTTCGAGGTGATGAGCCTTTCAGAAGGAAGCTGTGACCTTTGCGCTGCGAGCGATCATTTGCAGAGGCTGAATTTACATTCAGATCTTGATTTCCTCCGTTGTGTGAGACAGTAAATTGCAGTGATTGCGGAGAGAAGTGTCCTTTGTGACGGGCAGGAAGGGTCTTTTCTCTGCACCTGCGAGCAGCACATCTGTATGCATACATTTCTGCGATATTTCTCTTGTTGCAGAGACCCATGGTAACAAAGGAGGCGGTCGCCAGAGGAAATGGACTCTTATCCTCCTGCTTATTGTTATTATTCCACGTTGTATGGCCCCAGAGTAAACATGCTTTATTGTGCGCATTGCCTTCGGAGCAATGCAGATCTTGATGAATGCTCATTCATAAAGAAGCTTTTTGTGCTGAGTCGGTCGATCCTGTCAAACCTGAAATTTCCTTTCTCAGCGCAATGTCCTTGATAAGCTGCGCGAAGGGCAGGATTTTCCGTTCGTTTCCAGTGTTGGACGAGGAAACCTTTTCTTCTCCATTGTTCGGGTGTGTCTGATGCGCGTTGTACTCGCGAGGCGAAGGCGACAGACACAGACGTGAAGGACACTCGCAATGAGCAGGCTCAGCCCTGCACAAGGAGCTCGCTCCGAGATCTGACGCCTCAGTGAAGCGAGCGGAATCAGGAGCCCTGAAAACACTGATGTCACGGTGCATCTCAGGGACATTGGGTTGAATAATGCATGTCTGGCGGGGTCGGGTCGCCACGTCAGGCAGGAGGTTCTTAGCAATCGTAGCAGACGCGCCGGCGTTCAATAACCTGTACTTGAAATATTGATCGAGTCAAGTTTATCACCGCATTGTGCGAGGAGGGGCTGATGACGAGGTGAGTTACGCTCCATGGACGTGAATGGGAGGCAAGCACGTGAAGCCGAATTACTCTTCTGCAAACAGAGTGGGATGCAGATGTATTGAAGTTGACTTCACAGAGAATCCAAATGCGAAAGGTCAATTGGGACGCTTTCAAATTTCACCTTGCCATCCAATGTCATTCGCAGTGGACCTCGATCTGTGACACCAGCACCGGATCAATGGCGACATTCCATCACGTCTAGAGAGAAACGAGATGAAGCTGGGAGCGCGGGGTTGGGCGGGGCACGGTGATGGAGTATTGACTGCAATGAACTCGGTTTGTCAGAAAGCACTCCCCGGCGCAGGGACAGGCAGCGGAGGGGCCATTGTCCCGATGAGAACCGGTTCGATTCTCTGCGTTCAAATCCATCATGTGTACCGAACCGAGCGATCGATCCCAAACAGCCAGAAAATGGCTCGGGAAAACTTCAGGGTTTGGATTTCAGGCAACAGTGAGACGCTGTGTGAAATGCTTCAACTATGTTGAAAATTGTGGGGTTTTGCTTCGGAAAGGTAACGCCGTTCCGTCCTCCTGCCAAAACACGATTGAAGCTTCGCTTTGTGCTCATGTGATTCGACAATTAACCTGGGTTGGATTCCAGTTCAGTTGAGGCTGTTGAGTCGATCGGTCTGTGATCTTATCTGTTGAGCGCAGCGGCAGATCAACCCGGCGCGACCGGTTCGCGTGCTGAGTCGCCATCGCGTGCTGGATCGCAGAACCCGACGTGTCGCGTTCGCCCAACAAATCAATGCATTGAAATCCAGCAGGAAGTGTTTTGTCGCCAAGGACGACAAATCTGACCACAGCATCGTTCAAGCCCAGCGTGAACCGCATAATTCCTGTTCTTCGTTGGCTCAAAGAGACGCGTCGGAAAATGGCGAGTTCCAGATCGCTCAATAGGACACAGGCCATTTTCTCCTTTTGCTGTGGATAAAGAACCGGACTGAACATGAGCCGCTTCCTCCTTCCCATTGCAGCATCAGATGTTGGGCCCGAGGCTCGGTTCCTTCAGACGCAGACAACAATAGATCGAGTCTCGAGCCCTGGGCGGTTCTTCCGTCCCTGAGGGAGACGCAGCACGGGCCGTTCAGCAAGATCCTCCCGGGTTCGCTGCCGCAGACTCTGCGGCAAATTTGAAAGTTAAACACAGCAGGACCTGGACTCCCGCGAGCCCTGTTAGCCTCAACAATGAGATCAGCTCCGCAGAATAAAGTGGCCTTGGGGTTTCTCCAAGTGAATTGTCTGCCAGGCCCTTCCTTCTTGTGGAAGGAGGAAAGACGGAAGTTTTTTTTTGTGCAGAGTAAAGATAGGGACTGGCGTCTTGTGGTCACTGGTCTGGGGCCAGACTCACTCGTGATGCTCGCGCGGCAACTGGACGCCCGTGTTGATTATGGAGCAGCAGATGCTCTTGGTTCATCAAAGCCTCGGATTCCGCACAGAAAATTGCTCCTCCAAGATTTGACATTTTCCTCATGCAAGAAAGCAGTTCGTTCAAACAGATGCCCGCACGACTCACTGTTTGGGAAGAAAACAAAGAGAGGCCTGTGAAGCAGTGCGGAATTTCATCTGCGGGCTCGGGTGTTGTTTTCACTCGGCTCTGCTTCTCCGGTGAAACTGGCGGGGGATGATGAGTGTTGATGCGCCGCGGCCCCGTGGATCGGATGTGCTCAGCCTGATGATGATGGCGGCGGTGATGTGCGCATCGCTCACGCGCAGCGACAGCGACGAAGAAAGATGAAGTTTGCGCGAAGGTCGAACGTCCGCTTTGAACAGTGGCTCGGGCAGCGTCTCTCCTCGTGACGTGAGGCTTTCTATCAGTGGACTGAGCTGCGGGGATGAAGGCTGCGAAATGGCTTTGAGATTGGATGTCCGATGATAGAGATGTTTTCCAATCCGTTGCGTCAAGCTGGGATCCCGAACTCAAGTTCTGTCCGTCCGAGTCGCGGGCGCCCAAGCGACAGGGACGGTTGAGGATGCCTCCGCCCCCACGCGCACACCTCCGACATTACACACACACGCACACACCAGACCTCACCTCACCTCACTTTGCGTCGTCAGGAAGAAGGCTTCCTTTCAATTCAGGATCCGTCCCTCTGTGCGTTAGTCCCCCTCGAACGAACCCTGGGTCCGTCCCTGAATGGCGATGATGGTGATGGTGCTCACTTGACGCGGCTGCACACGAAGCGAGCCACTCACCCCAAATAAAGATGCACGACGTTCGGGCCTCGGTGCACACGGGGCGACGAGACGAGATCAGATAGGACCAAATGTATGGGACCCGGGGGAGTCGGTGTGGGGCGCGGGTCGGGCAGCACTTTGTGTATTCCTGTCACAGGTGAACTCGGGTTCTGCTCAGTAAACATCAGAAAAACAGAATGCCACGAATGGTGAAGTGGAGTTGTAAGGTTCGACTGCCAAGAACAGGCGGCTCGAGCTTGTGGTGGGACTTCTGAGGATTGTGGTCCCAGAGCCAGTAGTTCTCCGTTGTGTGGTATTTGCCCACCCACCAAGCTGTGATACACAGAAGGCTCAACCTCGCCTGGTTTCTGCGTGAGAAAAATGGTGTCTGTTCCTCACTCGAGTCTTCATGTCGGTCGTGCTCCCTGGCAGCTGTCACGCGAAATTTCACGCTGCACAACCTGCGCAAAAGTGAAGTGTTGACAGCTGTGTCCTGAAAGACTTGTTTCACCTGAAGACACAAGTTCACCGAAAAACAAGAATTTGACATTGCACTGCACGTCCTTCCACGGAAACCAGACTCCTTTGGTGCCTAACGTAGCTACTAATTGTGCATTTTCCTGCCCCTCGCTGACATCACTGAACTCAGATGTCGCAATGGTGTATGGGTAGACGGCCGGACAGTGGATTGTACAGTGCGAGTTGGTGTCCCATTCTCTCGTGTCACGTTCTGCCTTCGGTAAACAATTGAAATTGAGCCACGTCCAGCACCTTGAGAGCGTCGCGATGGTGTCGCCTTCCCAGCCTCGTCTCCAGATTCACCGCAGAGTTGTTGTGGAGATAGAGGAGCTGCGGTAGTGACGGAGAGAAATCACGACAGCGGCGCGGATGGCCGGACGGACGTCGCGTGACGATCATCGTCCTCCCGCCACTCCGGGCCGGGACGCCTCGGTCCGTCCTGCAGCGGGGCGCAGCCGCGTTGTGACAGCGCTAATATCTGTTTATTGTGTCGGAATTGCTTTTTCTGTGCGGGATTGATGCGGTTAGACGGCGCGTACGCTCGCTCTCTCGCTGAGGCTGGCTTCACACTGAATGCACAGTGATGTCCGTTGGTGCTGTGGCGTCACCCCAGGCGCAGCACCCATTGGACTAAATATGAGAAGAGATGCATGACGTGTGCTGTGTGAAGAGACCCAGCAGATGTGGACGCTGGGTGAATGCAGCGCGTTTGATAAAAAGTTAATGGCGGGTGACGTCAAGCTGCATCTGCCACCCGTGTCCTGAGGAGCCGAGACTTGTGGGGGGGGGGAGGGAGGGGCCAAAAAAAAAGAGAGAAAAAATCCTTTTGTACTGGAACGGTATGGAGAGAGCGAATTCTGAATTCAGAAAGTCAGTGGCGAATGAAACGAAGGCTCGCGCCAGTTGGAGAGGGAGTGGTCGGTGATGGGGTTCGGTGGGACATCTGCGTGGACCACAGAAGTCGGCACGCTCGCGTAGATTTGCGTGTGAAGTTTCTGTAACGTACGTATTAGACACCGCTGCAAATCAAATTGACTGGAGACGAGACACGACAGTCACACCCGACGGCGGCATTTCGGGTCGGTGCGATGCTTGCGGCGCCGTTTGACAGAGACAACACATCTGTGAATCTTCCCGCAGACTCGGCTCGTTCACTCACCGCGGCTCCGCAGCTTCCTCCACTCCGCAGGAGCGCAGGAGTCTGGGTCTGTTTCACGCTGGATGTGTCGTGCGTTGCGTCCCTGTTGCCATTGACGATGCGGCGGCATGAGAGGCAACGCGCGACGCTCCCAGTGTGACAGGAGCCGCGCGTCCTCGGGCGCGCTGGAGACGCGGACACAATTGTCTGTCCCGGAGCCCGTCGCGTGTTCGCACGCACCGACCTGTGGTGGCTCAGCGCTCTGATCGTAATGGCTTCTGCATCAGAAATGAAGTCTTGAGATGCTGGGTCTTCCCACCGAACCGCACTCACTGCAGACGTGGATTCAGGAGCGCAGTGGTTGCGGTTCTGAAAAAGGAAAAGAAACGCGTGGTGGAGTTCGCGTGGACCCAGCCTCCTGACTCTCTCGTGCCTCTTCTTGGTTTTTCTGATTTTACCAAGACGTTCTGTCGCATCTTGCCCAGCAGAATGTTTTTCCATTCCATTGGCAGGGATGATGGTTCCTTGTTTCGCTCACCGAAGGCCAAGCGGATCCAAGATAGAAAAAGGCAGAATTGTTTTGTTCCACAATGCTTTTCAGTTGGAGAATTCCAAGGTGGCCGCCGCGGGGGCGCGTGTCCGTACTGCTGAGTGTTCTTGTTCCTGGGAAAGGTTCATGTGTTCGTCTCTTGTGTGAATATCATCCGCTGCACTTCACAACGACAACACGATTCTTCCTCCGGGACTTCGCCTCAAATGTCACGTCCGCAAACAAACGTTTCTGCAAATGTCAGGAAACTCGCTGAGTGAGATTGCTGCGCATTTCCCTCGATACGCGCTCGTTTGTTGTGCTGCTTCTGTGGGCGGCACGACTTTCGGGTGTGCCGAGGTGGAAAGTTGTATTGAAGGTTGCTGTGTGGAGCTGGAGATGTTCTCTTGATGCAGCGTGAGGGGACTGGGTTCGTGTGTGATGAACAGAGACAGACAAGAGACAGGGAAGATTTCTGCGCATTGCAGATTCCTTCAAGACGCTCTTGGATGAAGACGAATTTCCCGTTGAGCTGGTCTTTCTGTGCTGGTTTTTTTTTTCTGAACGTTATAAATCACATAATTGGTCCTTTGTTGCCGCGGTTTGTCTTGTTGGCATTGGATTCCAATGAATTATGCATCGCGTTCGGATCTCAAGGCCTTTTGAGAAACAGCGCGTTGTGTTCGGCTGCAAAAGACGTCTTTACTCTCTGTGAGTTTATACCTCTGGGTGCATGGAACTGTGACCTTTGAGTTCCTGCTTTTTGTCAGTGTGAATGGACGGAACGGTTGCGAAAGCTTTGGGTGGAGATTGCAGCGAGTGAATCTGTCTCGGTTCCTGTAGGTGGCAGCACTGAGAGCGACGTCGGGCACAACGCGCTCAGCACAGCTTCAGCAGCTCCGTTTGCTGTGCGTTTCACGGACACCGCGCAAAATGTTCACACCGTGTGTGTTTTGCGCTGTGTGGAAAGAGAGAAAATGAGAAGTGCGCTCTGTGTGTACCGGGGAAGATGCACGAGATCCAGCACCCAAGTCTTGTGCGGCTGTCAATTCTTGTGACGTCCACCTGTGCCAAGGAGAAAAAGAGTCCCCGACGTTGAGTCCAGTTTTTCAGGGTCTTGTCTCCAACTCTTGCCACTCATCTTCATTTGGACTTCACGATCACTTTCCTCTCGTTAAACATCTCGTTTCTCTCCGTGAGGGCTCCCCGGTGGAGGGAAGGAGTCGGTGTGAAGCGCCGGACGGAGGCATCAGTTGCGGCGCTGTCGGCCTTTGTGCGGGGAATGTAATTTGTCGGGGGAGAGATGATTGGCCTGGTCTCGAGGGGCCCGTCGGGTCAGGTGCGCCGCTCCGGCAGGCGGGAAGCTGATCCAGGGTGTGTGTGTGTGCGTGTGTGTGTGTGTGTGTGTGTGTGAGTGAGTGTCTGTGTGACGTGTGCGCACGTGTGTGTGTGTGCGCGCGCGCATGCTGGCAAAGCCAGGTCCAGAGGAATCTCGCGTGTGTGTCTGCCTGTGCTGTGTCTGCCTGTGTGCGCGCGTGTGTGTGTTTGCAAGCTCAAACAGTGGGGTCAAATGCGATCAGACAGTGGCGGATCCAGAGGAAGTGCGGAGCTGCTGGAGAAGGCGCGAGGTAAAATTGCGAATGCGACTCAGTTCGCAATTTTCACGCGGTGTGAAGAAACGCGCCTCGCCACATGCGAGGAGAGACCGGTTCAAAGGCGGGTTGCACCGAGCGCCGCTGCTGGGTTTCTGCGTGACCGCGCGGCGGCGGCGGCGTCGGCGCCGACGTTTCACGGCGCGTCGCTCGTGCTTCTGCCGGGGCCTGATTAACTGCGGCGCCGCAGCTGAGGCCGCTTTGGACAACCTGAGAGTCGGGCTCGCTGCGTCTGATGACGGCTTCAGCGCGTGTGATGGCATTCTGCTGACAGTCTCTTTGAAGCAGAGGCGGCGGTAGCGGATCAGACCAAATCTCTCAATGCCGCTTTGTTGAAATGGACGCCTCGAGTCAGGCTATTGTGGACGAGGAGCTCGTCACACAAGTTTCGCTGTGATTGTCAAAGTTGGGAGCATTGATTTTCGGGGCCGCGGGAAGAGTCGTGGAGTTCGGTCGCTGCGAGGTTGATGAAGTGACCCCAATATCGCCCGTGTGATGTTCTCGGTGGATCATCACACACGAGATCTCCACTCCACTCCGCACCTGCAGTGAATAGCGCTGCACTGAAGGCTGAGTAGGAGGAGGCAGCGGTGGATCAGTGAATCGGAGTCTCTGCGCGCTTATCGGGAGCGACCCAGGCTCCGGGCTCCGTGCGATCCGTCCCGGGGTCGGAACCTCATCACAGAGTCGTGGGGAGGGAGCGGTGTGCGGGGGTGCAAGGTCTAGAGTCGCCGGCGCAGATGTAAGGTGTGTGTGTGTGTGTGTGTGTGTGTGTGTGTGTGCGCGTTCAGGTTTACTCGTCTGCTGGCGTCGAGGCTCGACCCGTACCCGCCAAAATTAGAATTTTCCCCTGGTCTGCAAATTGTTCATATCGTGTGGCAATGAAACTGTTCAGTGGAAGCAGGTGGACTCGATTGGCGACGCACAAGACTTTCCCTTCCCAGTTCTGTCAAACCCCCAGGTCAAAGTCAGACGTGTTTGTGGCGGCACAGCAGGTTTGTGTGGGACTGGGCGCCGCCGCCGGTCAACACGGCGTTATTGGCGCCGCGTCGTGTGTGGGTCGCGCCCCATCCTGCGCCGTGGGCGTTCGAGTGGATCGTGGCGGAGGTCGAGGAGCGAGATTTGTTTGCACCGCTTTGTTCTTCACTTTAGAAAGTTTTGACACCGTTCAGTTTTTGACATCCACTCGTGCTGCACTGCATTTGAGAAAGTGAAACTCGTGTTTGGTGACAAGATCATTGCAAGTTGAGAACGTCAGCCTCCCACACAGATGGAGTGGTTCAACCCACTCGCGACCCAACCCTGCGATTGTTTTTCTCGCGCACTTATAAGAGTGGTGAAGTCCACCTACGATAGGTTTCCTTGCGCGACCCAACCAGAGATAGGTTTCTTCGCGCGCGGGCGGAGTGGTGAAACCCACGCGCGCAGAACAGATTGTTTTTCGCGCGCGCGCAGAGAGAGTGGAAAAGCCCACCTGCGATTGGTTTCCTTGCGCGCGCGCAGAGTTGGGAGTGAAGCTGCAGCGCGCGTAGAGGGCGCAGGACTCACTCGGACCGCGCGGCGCCCGCTCTGTGACGCGCAGAAGAAGCCGCACAGACTCCGTTCAGTCATTCAGTGAAAGCGTTGAAACGGCAAAGTGAACAGGAAAGTAAAACTCTGGAATTAAAACGTCATGTGTGGGAAGTTTTTGGTGGTGGTGGCAGTTGGATTGAGGAATCTCGGGTGACGACAATTTCGTTTCTGGATTTCATGTCTGGATCTTGAATTTCAACACGGCGTGGCTAATTAAGGAGCCATTTCAGCAGTTTTCTGCGTCTGTGCGGAGTTGAGAGAGGATGGCGGCGACGGTGCGGCGCATCTCGACGGTGCAGGGCGTGTTGGCGCGGCGGCGCGGGCGGGGGCGCGGGGCGGGGCGGCGCAGCGTCTCCCGCTGGGAGGTGGTGCCCAGTCAGCGCAAGGTGCTCACGCCCCCCGACCCGGAGACGGCGATGGAGAGCGACTTGTGTGGCTTTGGTACCGCGACCCAGGATTTACACAGCGTGTGCGGGTCTCAAGTTCTCCAAGAGCTGGAGTGGAACCAGAATTGTGCCGATTCGGCGGAGGTGTACTTGGAAGAAGTTGTGGTCAAGCACGACGTGTCCAGTGTGCAGCAGCAGCAGCAGCAGGCTCAGGACTTTGTGTCTCACCACACGAATTTTGAGGTTCCGCCTGAAGGCTTTGGTTACGTGATGGAGCCTCAGCCTCCGCCCTGTGTGATCCTGCTGAACGTGCCGTGTGTGAGCGGAGCGCTGCACCCCGCGCGGGAGCTGGACGCGCTGCCGCCCCTGATGACCTGTCGCCCCCCGGCGTGGACCCCGTGCTGCCTGTGCCCCTGTCACCAGAGCGGCGCCCACTCCCACGCTCAGCCGAGCCCGCTCTCCGTGCCCGTGAACCTGGAGTCCACCAGCGTTGAAAGTGCGCTCGGTACCATGCCTGCAGAACCACAGTCGAGGTCAGAGGTTCATGAAGGGTAAGTTTGGGTGCGACGATACGGTCCTCATGTCCTGGGCCGGGCGTGAACCGTACAAACAAACTCAGAAACGTCGTCGTGATATTTTTCCGAAACCTACACGCTTCCTGCAGACAGGTGAAACCTGGACGTGTCAGAACCTCCGGCTCAGGTTTTTTGACCCACGGATCCAATTAGAAACTGGAGCCGAGAGGTTCGTAGCCGCAGGTCGCGCACAAAAGATTCAATCTCAGTGCAGCGCAGGTGATCTGGGTGAGAGAACAATGCCCAGTCCGCAATTAGACTGTGTTTCTCTCCTCAACAGTGAGCAACTCTCACCTTTTCAAAGTTTTCTCCGACTGAACTTTCAGCCAACAATATGCTCACATCTCTGGATTGAATGGCTGACAGACCAGTATTGATGGATGTGTTCTGAATGGTTTTGGTCGTGATGGATATTTGAAGGGCGAACGGTCCTCGCTGCTGGTCCATATTGTTTGAGCGGTAAATCACTCGAGATCCTGACTCCAATGTTAATTTCTCATTAACGGCCTCGACGCCAAGTGCTGGGAGCCCATCCCCCTCACCTGAGTGCGGTGGGAGTGGTGGAGTCTTGCGATTCAAACGATCGGAGCAGAATGGAGAGGGGAGACCCACTTCAATTAGAAAATTCGACTCCAATTAAGCTGTAGCTGAAATGTCAGCAACACGTGAGAATATCTCGTGTTGCGCGCAGTTTTTGCGCCGTAGATGTCGCTTCCTTCACAAACTGGACAGAAAACCAAGGACGTTTCAAATCACGCGGTCGGCGTTTCGAGGAACTCGGGTTGAGAGCGCGCGGCCCGGCGGACCAGGGCGCGCACCGGGGTGAGGGCGGAGGCGACGGCGGCGTCTGTTCCGGGCCGTGCGCAGCCGCGGCGGCGGCGCTGCCGCGTTGCGTGCGCAGATAATTGGATTGGGGCTGACTGAGATCGGAGCTCGCTCGATCCGAGATGCACCTGCACCTGGGTCGCTGATTAAAACTCTGTGAAAGGGAAGCCCGGTGTACGAGGGTCTGACGTCGCGCGCGCGCACACACGCGCACACACACGCACACACACACACACACACACACACACACACACACACACATGTTCGACAAAGAAGTTGTTCTCACTCGAGAAATTGATTGAAACAAACACGCCTGACACGAAATGATTCGCAAGTCGCCACGGACATCTCAACTTTTGCGCACGAGTTTCGAAATCGCAGGTGTCTGGTGCAGGATTTTCTCCGCATCAGTGTTTGAACTTGGATTGCCTGCCCTTGCGGAAAGACTAAAGTGGCTTTCCTGTCCGCTCAGGTAGGACTAAAGCCTCCTGAAACGCGACCTCGTGCGTCTCTGATCTCGAGTGCAAAAGGACTTCGTAATGTTGGCTGCAAGAGATGCGGCTCCGATCTGTCGAATCTGTCCTCAAACATCAAGGGTCTGTCAAAGCTGGTTTGCATCTCACGGTGAGGAGAGTCTCTTTGTGTGTCCGTACCACTCAGCGCTGTGGTGCTCGAAGCTCGCTACACCGGTGCGAGTGCGTGTGTGTTGAAGATGCCCGTTTAATCAGACTCCACCGGGTCCTGCAGTGGCAGGTACCAAGGTCTCATTGACTAAATTCGTTATTGATCCACAGGTCCGCGGCAATGCGATTTAGGAGTGAGCAACCGGGAATTCATCAAGATTGGCTTTGTACAATTTCATAACAGGTTTTGTGCAGCGGTGCGTGGCCTGGAGGGTCGTGTGCAGCATGGACATGAAAGGATCGGCTCCTCTGTGCTCTGTCTGAACGGAGATATCACTTGAACATCATGTGTTCACCGGCAGGGGTTTCAAATCGTGTCGAAAGACATAACAAGCTGCCCTTTTTTCAGTCTGATTTGAACGAAATTTCACACAACACAATTTCATGTCAATTGCGCCAGAAAAAAAAAAACACATCCACATTCGTGTCAATTGAATGGGAAAAGTTTTTGTCCCTCCCCCTCTGCGTCCAAGGCAATGATGAAATCCTCGTTCAAGGCAAAAGCTTGCGATTCCGCCACCAAACCGACGGAGCCTTCAGTCTGCGTCCTCCCTTGAGAGAGGATCGTGCGTCTCTCTGGGCTCGACTCTCAAAGGACGTGAACAGGTATCCGGGAAGCGCTTTGTGCGCTGATGCGGAAGAAATGGCAAACGTCGTGTCGGAGCCGCGCTGCGTGTGTCGACGCAGAGACGGTGGATGTACGCGGAGGGATACGAGGCAGTACTTTTAAGTTTTGATTCCTCCTCGATTTTATAGGAACGGCATGCCCCCTTTTTGCAGAACTATTTTTTTCCATAAACAGGACATATCAACAAACCAACAAGATAAAAATAAAAAATCAACAAGCTAATACCAAACAAAAAAGTCTTTGTAAAATTTCAATACTTGGTCATTGTGACTATGAAAACCTATTTACATTACCAAAATAGATGTGGCCAAAACTGCAGGAATGAGAGTGTTGACATGCCCATTCAATCTTCCTCGTTGTCCAAGCTTCTTGTGAATGATTCTGACAGATTCTCAAAGGAAGAGTCCTGTAGTAGTTAGAAGCCACACCCTTCCAAGTACTCTTCTTGTTCAGCAACACACTTTCTCCATTCATGGGCAAGTTTGTCTCTTTTTTCTGATCCCCTCCAAGCCAGTGTTGT
>JAAUXT010110252.1_pt1 | contig 15860 bp, 23 predicted proteins | sample 7278171 | NCBI WGS metagenome assembly JAAUXT01 (sample SAMN14350112, study PRJNA611818) | marine sediment metagenome | isolation source: surface marine sediment (1.8m) | place: French Polynesia: Moorea | collected 2018-08 | reverse complement strand
TGGCCGGCTACGCGACCATCAAAAATAGCTCCATGGAGCTCCCGGTGATTTGAGAAACAGTGACCAAAACACAGCGACCTAAACACAGTGACCGAAACATGGGAACCTGAACACAGATAAGCAGATGCCCAAGTTATCAATTTCACCAAATATTTATGTGTTTTTGAATTTGTACAGATCAAAAAAGTTTTTGAATTTGTATAGATCAAGGATATGCACAAGTGAGGAATTTGTCAAGCTCACATTTTTAGGTTTTTGAGGGCAAAATGTTCAATGTTTTGGGGTCATTGGAAAAAAGAGACTTCACTGTAGTGATATCACAAACACACTGGTTGGTATCTCAGGAGAGACTGTCCCCGAGGGTAGGAACCTCTGTATTTATTGACCTTCCAATCATGCCATCTGGTGAGCGGTGGTTCTAAATTCACAGCTGGTGTGTCACACCACACTCCTCCCCCAGTAGGGGGTGTTGGCTGTGCCTAACAATTTTTAATATTCTGAATATTTTTACAATAATTATTTAGATAGAAAATAGATGGAAAATAGCACAATATCACTATTTTGCTGAGTTTTCCCAGCATCCCTCCCCCCATGGGGTGATCATGTGATCACGTGACTGCCATTTTGGAAAACATGGATGTGGTTGATACCAGAGGCCTGGTCTTGTATCAAACAGTCTATGGTGAGGTTCATACTCATTGAATCACGGAGATTATGTGTGCCTCCAACACATCACCTGGTGATTAACTCAGTGATCCAGTATTTCAATGGAGGGGCACCTTTGCCCAACCAGTGTCTGAACATCGTGGTTCGCCAGCTGGCACAAATGTGCCCGGACCCCAACCTTAAAGGTGAGTTCGTGGTTCTTGTCACCCCACACACTGCACAAAATGAATAATATCTCAGAAGTATAAATATTTGATGTAGGATGTATGTTGATGAAATGTTTCATGTTGTTTGGGTGTTGGACTGATGTCATTTGATTTGAAATTTCAAAAATTTGTAGCTTTTTGGTTGGGTCCAGATTAATTGGGTGACAAAAAGTACAAACAAATCATTCATACGGGTTTTGATTGCTTGTGTATGTTGTGCTTGGGTGGCTTATATTCTGATTTCTCAAATCACCGCGAGCTCCAGGGGATTATTGTGTGAAGTCCCTTCAGGGCGAAGCACCCTGTGGTAGTGCAGTATATGGCAAGGTAGACCTCACCCCTAACCCCCTCCCCCACCCAAAAAAACCCCATGCCTGAACCCCTCCATGGCCAGACCCCCCCCCCCCCAGGACAGCATGACTGGTGGAAGACAAGGAGGACAAGGAAGAATTGAGTAACAATGAAGAATTGACCATATTACCGGTGTGTAAGGGACTTGGCACTGCAGTTGCCTTGAGCACTGCTTCTTGTATATTATTTATCCTCGTGATTTTTCCAGTCGGTCATTGTTCCGGTCGCTCAAAAGGAGCGACCTAACAATTGACCAACCTCCTCAAATCCTCAAATCCCCCCAAATCTCTCAACTGTTCGTTTCGCTGACATTGCGGATTCGGCACCGTGACCGGAGATGAGAACGAGGCTGCACAGTTCTCAGATTCAATTCATCATGGCGGCCATACAGGTATGATTTTGCAAAAATTGAAGCGTTTTGGTGCCAATTCGCCTGGTGGTGAATACTTCGTGTTGAGAGTGGCATCTGAAAAGGTTTTCGTACAACTTTCATTGAAATATACACATGTTAACCTCTTCCCAAGACTACAAAGGTCACTCGAATGGTGACCGCCATTTTTTGAGCAACCACGTTGTCCAAAGTTCCTTCAGGAAGCGAATTCTGCTCAATGGCTGAAGCTTTCAAGCTCAATTGGAGTTTGCACAGAAGTTCACTTTCACCTCTTTCCGAACCTTTATTTTGACCTCGACGCAGCGCGTGAAGCACTTTGCTCAGTGAAACACGTGACGTGCTGTCGCTGCTCGGCTCAACTCCTGAGCTTTGAACAAAACGCAGAAGTTGCAGGCCAAATTTTGATAAACAAAACACCAGAGTCCGTGTCTGGCTGGCTGGAATCGGTCAACCTGGTGGGTGGCTTTTGTTTCAGGTGCAGCTCTGGGTGCGAGTCTTGTGCCACTTGTCTATCTGATCACTTGCTAAGTCCCGTCAGAGAATAATTTTGGAGAAGACACCTCTTGAAAGTCAAAGGGCAGCTGTCGTCAGAATGAGAGATTACTCGCGTGTGTCTGAAGAGTTGAGATCTGGCACAGGGAACTGCGAGTCAGTGCCAGATTTTTGACGAAAAGTTGCACCTGGTTTGGCGAAGTTTCTGTACTGCACGCCTCAGGATCGTGTCCTTTCGTGTGCTGCGACTGACGTGCGTAGATCTACAGCCTGGGAGCAACATTTTCAAGATCTTTTGGGAAAACTGCAAGGACGTAATTTTCTTGAAAAAAAATTTTGCTCTGTGAATTTGTGTGGACATCACGGCGAGAAGTTTGGTCCGTTGCAAAATTGTCATCATGGCCTGTGTGATACCGTTTTGATACGGAGCCGTTTCACGTCGTTTGTGAGACTCCAGAAGCGTACTGAGGCAATAAGAAAGCCACAAAAGTTGCCAGGTGTGGAATGGAAAGGTGCGAGTCGGACAGACGGAGGAGAATGCTCTTTTGGATGAGGGTCGGTCCTGGCTCACGTTTTGGACTGGGAACCAGTGTGCCACCTTTCAAAGACGAGAGGGGTAGCCAGAGGTCATTGTCTTTTGTCGAGGCATGCCAGTGGATCGCGCGCGAGTCACCTGTGCACGACTCCTACCAATGAGCAACTGACTCCATTTGTGTCATGTGGCGCTGCACCTGAACCTCGTTTCATATATGTGGGTCACATTGCCAAAACGGTTTGGTGGGTCAGCGTGTTCGCTCCGCACTTCAGACTGCGACAACGACGTGCTTCTTCGAAAGTGACGTCTTCACACACGTTTCGTTTGCAGGCACGCGCATACAATTGAAGAAAGAAAACACAATGACATAAACAGACAAGATAAAAAATGAAGATCGAGCGGGCCAAACTGAAAAAAAATTCTTCCGACATTGTGAGTACACAGACTTCAGAAAATTACATTGATGCGACAGTATTCGGAGTAGTTGTCACTGTGAAGCGTTTCAACACGACTCACTCGTGTTTGTTGCAGCCGCCGGACTGCAAGGCCTTAATTGACAAAATCAAAGCCTGTCCGAGCCGGGAAGAATTGCTTCAAGAGCTGAAGCTCGTCAAGACTTGGGCGTTCGGAAAGGTGAGGAAGAAATCTTCTTAGTGTTTGCGTTTCAGCCTGAAAATCATCTCGCCCAATATGGTCGATTTGTAATCATCTGTGATCTTCGGCCCGAGAAACAATTCTCATTGCATTTTCAGTGTGAGTTGTACCACTGGGCGGATGTGCTCGACATCTGTGACGAGGTGCTCGAACAGGCGTGCAGGAAGAAGGAAGGCACGTGGACGTTGCCCTGCGATCTGCCGCAGAATGTGCAGGTGAGCCCCGGCCAGATTTTGGACAGATCTTTGAGACGAGTGAACAGACGCCAAAGCCCGTGAAATGGAAAGGGGAGACGTTTTCCAACTCGACTCTTGTGGTGTCTGGCGTTTGTGGCTTCGGCTCCTAACGATACAATGCACGAACGAAAGGCGGAACTGAGCGCCGATTTGTTCCTGAAAGGGCAAATGGGAAACAGTACGTTTCGAACGGCAAGTCGAGCAAAACCTGAACCGTTGCTGTTGCAGGACAAGGAGTTGCTGCTGCAAGTGCTGCAGTTCACGGCGCTGCTCATTGAGCACAGCTTCACGCGCCATCTCTACAGCTCGATGGAGCACCTCACGACACTGTTGTCCAGCTCCGACATGACGGTCGTGCTCGGGGTCCTCAACCTCCTCTACGTATTCAGGTCAGTTCCTGTGTCAGTGAGCACAAAGCCAGAGGCCCATCTGAGACTTGTCAGTGGACAGTGTGCTCCGGCCGTGTGTTACATGTGGTGTGGGTGTTGGTGTGAAATCTGAAGGCTTCAGTTGGGCAGTGGTACGCGGTCAGGGCAAAGGTCGCAGTTTGAAACACGAAGGAATGTACCGGTACTTATCAGCCGATGTTTCTTGCAGCAAAAGATCGAACTTCATCACGAAGCTGACTCAGGACAAGAAGCAGGGCCTCGTGCTGCGACTGACGCATCTCGCAGAGGTGGGTGCAGTGACAGATGGACAGCAGGGTGCAGGGACAGGTCGGGAGGGCAGCAGCGGAAGGGCGTCAGAAGGGTGCGATGACGGGTGATCGAGAGTTGACATCTCTTTACAGAGCTGGGGTGGAAAAGAGAACGGCTTTGGTCTCGCTGAATGTTGCCAGGATCTCCCGAGTTCAGTGAGTACACTTTGGCAGTGAGCAGAGAGAATTTGACTGCTTCCAAACTCGCACGCACAGGACTATTTGTCACTGTGATAACTTTCACTTGCAGTCGTATCCATCCAGTGCAACCACACTTCATTTCGAGTTCTACGCAGAGAGCAAAAGCGACAAGCAGAAGAAGGTGAAACGTCTTCCCTTGGAAATGGACAAATATCCTAAATGTTTCTTTGTCTTGATTGTGATTTCATTCGTTCCATTTCATACTATTTTGTTGTCGCTTTGCAGACGGCAGCGCACGTGCTGAGCCACGTGCACCTGGACCACGTGGACCGGAACACGAAGCTGGCGTCGGAACTGATGGAGGATCTGGTGGCCGAGCACGCCGTTCCCTTGGAGAAGCACGTGCTGCTCTTCACGCATATCCGATTGGCACAGGCCTTTTCTACGCATGCACTGCGCGTGCAGTGCGTCCAGGCGCGACTTCAGGCCATCTCCATCCTCGTGTACTCGAATGCGATTCAGGAGAACGTGAACATGCTGCTCTACAATGGACTCATCGAGGAGCTGGTGGACATCCTGGAGGTCAAGGATTCCAAGCTGCTGGTGAGTGGTGGTTTATCGATGAGCACAGCTGTGCAGTTAATTTGTGAAGTCACAGGTTGGATTTGAGCTTTTGCATCTGAGAACAGACGCTGAGACTTGTGGAAAGATGTGACGCGCGACTGTTGCTATTTGCAGGAGATCAAGGCGGCGGCGCTGCGCACCTTGACGTCCATCATCCATCTGGAGCGCAACCCAAAGTAAGCAAAATGATGGTGGTTGTTCGCGCGCTGAAAGTAGGCTTTGGAGTGCAGTGAAATGAAGAAGAAAGTTGCATCTGTATTTTTCGTGCGGAAAAAGTGACGTCGTGACGCAGCTTTGTTCGGAGGAGCAGCATATCTGAAGACACAACTCTTTTCAGACTGAGCAACATCATCGACGCGACGGGCGCCGGGTCGTACCACGGCTTCCTGCCCGTCCTCGTGCGAAGCTGCATCCAACACATGATTGGTGAGTTCAGTGGTGGGGACCAGTGTAGCCTTCGCTCGTTTTCCCGTGGGCAGTACCTTCGTCTCGCGTTTTGTATTGCCACCGATACTTGTTTCAAAATACACGGCGTATTCTGGTGTGTATTTCAGACCAGGACTTGGAGCCGTTCCCACAGCCCTTCGCCACGGCGCTCTTCTCTTTCCTCTACCACCTCGCCAGCTACGAGAGCGGTGAGTGCTCTTGGGGTGTGGTTCACCAGTTTGTCCTGACAGCGAAACTTCGCTCTTCGGCAGCGACAATTGCTCAGTTGGTCGCTGAGAAAAATTTGCCGGTTCATCGCAGAAAGAAGATTGTACGCAAACAAACTGAACTTTGGGACAGTCGTTCAGTGCGAAAGTTTGTCCCGGCTCGCTTGGTCAACACGTATTGCGTGGATTGCAATGCTGTCGCGACAAACTTCGGTGAAACTAACGAGGTCTCACTGAATTCCGTAGGTGATAACAAGAAACCCGGTAAGTGTGAGTTTGAACGGTGCAGGGAAGACTGGGAACGGATCGCGGTGAACTCACCTCACATGACACAACCTGTTGAACGGTCTCATTTCCTGTGCCGTGTTTCGCCCATGTTCAAGTCGCACTCAGGTGTAAGATGAACCTCGACGTTTGCCTTTTCGTTCTGGTGGCAAGTCTCACTCAATCGCAAGGGGAAAACGCATCTGTTTTTCAGGTGGCAAAGACGCACTTTGTGACAAGAGAAACGAAAATGCACATGTACTTTCGACGCTCATTTTCAGGGCAAATAGGTGCGTCTTCCACATGGGTGAATGCGGTTTGCACTGCAGTTGCCGCACGTGAATGATGTTGAGCGTGTCTGTCCGACAGTTGTTGGGGTTGCGGTGGCTGTGACTCAACCAGGAGCACTTTTGTGTCAACGAAGTGACGGTGTTTGTCTTTCCGCTGCAGGTGGAGAGGCGCTGGTGTCGTGCGGAATGATGGAGTCGCTGCTCAAGGTCATCAACTGGTACGGCGAGGGCCAGGAACACATCACGGTGAGTGTTGATCACGTGGTCCGGTGAAAAACACTGCCCTTTGTCTATTGGAGTGCGAGTGTTTCTTGTCCTGCGAGGGTTTGTTCTCCTGATTCACAATGGCATGTGGTTGCGATTGTGACTAAAATCGACGAAAAACTTGCGGATTTCTTGAAGTTGAAGTGGAAGGTGCGTATCCAAGTAGAAAATCGGTGTGCATTGTGAGTATGAACTAGTTCCTGGTGCAGCAGGGGTGATTGGTGCAAAATAAAACACGGGCCTGTTCTGCACAAATGGTGAAGAATTCCGAAGTCCGAGTCGAGAATACTTGGCGGAGAACTGTCGGGACCTCACCTTGTGACGCGCTGGGTTTGTAACGTTGGGCTTGTTCGTTGTTTTTCAGTTCGTGACTCGCGCGGTGCGCGTCATCGACTTGATCACGAACCTGGATATGGCAGCGTTCCAGTCTCACGGAGGACTCTCTGCATTCATCAACAGACTTGAGGTGAGGAATTCAAGCTGCTTCAGGCATGGACCAGACGTTTTACGGTCGGATTTTGCGGCAAAGCCCACCAAATAATTTGAGTTTGGATCAGAGTTCGGACCGAGGAGGACTGAAGCATTTTCCCCGGCATTAGACAAAAGAGCGCACATGGCAAGTAGTGCAGGGAGAGATAAGAGACAGATGAGAGAAACTTCTTGCACTGAAGTCGATGCTTGGCTGACAGCTGAATCTGTCTGTTGCAGCACGAAGTCGGTATCTGCAAAATAGAGCAGCCGTTCGTTATCCGCGTGGCGCGCAGCGAGTCCTCAATCAGTTTCGACGGTCACCCATTATCGCCCGCGCACGACGAGTCTGAGGAACTCTCCACTTCTGGGGGCGTTCCCATGGAAACGGAGGGCAGCAGCAACGCCCCAGCTCAGGACGCGGCCGACGTCGCAGGACCGTCAACGTCAACGAGTAGCACGCCTCAGCCCGCAAGAGGTACGTGAGCAGGTTCTTTGCAAAATGAGTCAGGCGAAACAATGACCGAAAAGTCCGCTTTGAATTCGTTCCAACAGTTGTTCGTCCGCAACGAATTGCGAGGCGTCGGCTTCCAGTAAGCGTTGAAGGTCGTGATCCACATCGGTATGCACGAACCGAACGGAGTGCACGAACCGAACCACCGCCACTACTTAGACGGCGCTGGGTGTTCCTCCACAAGAAATGGAAGCAAAGCCTGAATTTCAAGCCAATACGTGAGCATGGGTCGAGGCTGCGGTGCACACTGAGAAAACGTTTTGGTGAAACGAAGTTTGGTCAGAGCGCACAGTTTGTGAAGGAACACGAATTGCACCACACCAGGAACCCTGTTTTACCCACAGGAATTTTGAATTCAATTGGTACGAAATTGATTTGTCGTGGCGACCTGGTGCTTTGTTGCCAGGCAGGAAGCGGCGTCCTGCTTCTGGTAAGATTTTACAAGCAACACGACCGAGTGGAGCTGCGATCGACAAAACTTGGTGGCAAGGGTGGTGTTTAGCAGGCGAAATTCGTGTCCGTTTTGTGACGCGCGGTCTTGTCTTGATCACACACATGGAAAGTGGTGCGCAGGGATTCCCGTGTTTCCCTTTGCCTACTCAGTCTTTAAACCTTGGTCTGAAACCAGTAATTCCCTGGAAATGTCAATGTTCAGATCGGCTCAACCAAAATCGTGCGAGTGGAACCTCTCTTCAAGGGAACGTGTTGCTCAAACTGCTCTTGCAGAAAGACAGACTGCGTTCCTTGAGCACGCATATTTGATGTGCGAGAAAGCAGAAATCACCACGAAACATGGCATGTTGTTCCTGTTTTGCAACTGTTTGATGGAATTGGTGCCATTTCGAGTCGAACCGATGTGGGATGCACGGTTGGCTGCCATGCCAAAAGGAAACGTCATCAGTTACCCGGTGTTCAGAAGTGATGATAATTTCACAGACCTGTTCTGCAGTAAAATGTGAAGAAACTCGACAGATATCTGACGTTGAACACCTTTCTGTATCGAAACGCGGCTGTTTTGCTGCACGCTGAACCCGTGTAACGAACACGACAGTCGATCGTGTTGCAGGACGGCAGTGTTTCGCGCAGCGAGCGGCGCTGCTCAAGTCGATGCTGAACTTCCTGAAGAAAGCAATCCCCGACCCCTCCTTCTCAGACAGCATCAGACACCGTGAGTTCGCTGCTGCAGCAAATGTAGCAAAAGTTGTTCGATTTGGTCAACCGTTGTGCAAAGTGCTTGGGTGTTCCTCAGTGATGATAATTTCACAGACCTGTTCTGCAGTCAATCGTGAAGAAATCGTAAGATATCTGACGTTGAACACAACTTTTAAGAAGTTTGAACAGAAGTCGTGAGACCGAAAATACCGAGACTTTGTCTGTGTTCCAACAGTGATGGACGGGTCTCTACCTCAGTCTCTAAAGCATATCATCTCCAACGCTGAATACTACGGACCCTCGCTCTTTTTGCTCGGTGAGTGAAACATCACAACAGCCATGACAGGAAGGTTTTCTGATTGAGAAGTTGACAGAACAAGGCAGAAGTTGTGTCCATAAAAGTTTCGCGCATTTGACATTGTTTCCGTGATTGTTTTGCAGCAACGGACGTGGTGACGGTGTACGTGTTCCAAGAGCCGTCGCTGCTGTCCTCCCTCCAGGACAAGGGCCTCACCGACGTCGTCCTGCAGGCGCTACTCGTCAAAGATGTACGTTCACTTGGCGTGTTCTTATGTGGTGCGAAGTGAGACTGAATGCCGGCATTGAAGTGGTTGTGAATGGTGCAAATGTACGTGGTGCTTACTTGCGAATACGTGTGTTGGTCACGTGACGCCTTTGTCCTTGTACGCCTCGAGCCGCGCCTGAAGACACGTGATTTGGTCACCCAGGTGCCGGCGACGCGGGAAGTTCTGGGGTCGCTGCCGAACGTGTTCAGCGCCCTCTGTCTCAACACGCGCGGACTGCAGGCGTTCGTTGAGTGCAGGCCGTTCGACCGGCTCTTCAAGGTGCTGCTGTCTCCGGACTACCTGGCCGCCATGCGACGCCGCCGCTCGCAGGACCCTCTGGGTGAGTAAACGCGTGCAAGGTGTCGCCACCCGAAAACCGCACGTGCATTGTTGTGCGGTTTGTATCACATACCGTGGCTGGTTGGTGGGCCGCAGTTGAACATGATTTTGTACTCTCGCAGGGGACACGGCCAGCAACCTTGGGAACGCGATGGACGAAATGATGCGACATCAACCGTCGTTGCGCGCGGACACCACCAAGGCCATCGTCAAGGTATACTTGGAATGCTTGCCTTTTCGGGAGAAGGGGGAGGACAAGGACTGCGAGGCCTTCGCACGAATGGAAGCCAAACTGCTTCGTGTCAGCACAGGCTGAACTCGTGCAGTATAGATGTCGACCGAGACAGTTTTGTGCCAGTGTCTTCCGAAATTTTAGTTGACGCGGTATTGTGTTCCTTTGATTCAGCTGTTGGAGGAGGTGTGCAACATGGGTCGCGAGGTGAAGTTTATCTGCCAGAAACCGACGCCGAAGAACGAGCAGCAGCAGCAGTCCACCGTCAACTTCAGGTGACTGTTGGCTGTGTTGAGTCTTGACGAACCGTTTTCAAGACGTGTTTCTCCCAAAGTGCATTGTGGTATCTCCCTTGTGCACTTTTCCCGTGTGCACCTGTGGTCGTTTGAACAATGCAACAGCAACAACAGAAACCTGCATCGTTGGATGTTTGCACGGTTTGTGTGACTCATCCTGGTTTTCTCTGTGACACTCGAATTCAGTTTTGTTCCAGTTGAATTTCAGCTGAAGAAATTGTGATTTCTCATTGATGTGGCGGGTGTCCTTTTCACCGGTCGAAATTTCGGAGAGACTGATTTTGGCCTTGTCCTGACAGGTCGCGGATGAACAACGACGAGCAGTCGTCGGATGATGACGAGGACGACGAGGAGCTCGGAAACTCAGCGGCGGCGCCAGGAGCCACTTCCTCTTCCGGTTCTGCGGAGGCGAAGCCGTCCGACACGGCAGCACCAGGGGGCAGCAGCAGCACCGCGCTGGCCACCACGCAGTGAGTAGAGACGAGACACCCTTTGTTTGTGCGTGGAGAATTCAGGTCGAGCGACACGAAGTCTGACGGTCAACACTGAAAGATTAAAGCATTTTACTTGATCACTCGTATCACTATCTGCGTGTGATTTCGAGAATAAATGGAATGCGAGAATAACTCCCATGTCGAGAGATCGGGCTGTTCACGATTGTTTTGCGCTGCCCCATTTTCTTGACGTACACTTGTCCTCCGGGCTTGAACTGACGACTTTCAGGTTTTCAAGGAGTGAAAGTCGAGACTTTGTGTTGCAGACCGCAGACTCCGGAGAGAACCCCGATCCCTCTGATGGACTACGTGCTCAACGTGGTACGTTTTTCTGTGACTACCTTTTCGCTCGTTTACGCGTGGTTTGTGGTGTTGGACATATTAGAAAGATGATGATCGTTCTTACTGGGACTGAATGTGTTACCCATGCATGTTTTCATCCATATTCCTCTTGAACTGATTTCTAATATGAGTTCAACACCTAATTTGTGATTTTTAGGCAATCGTACTCGGTTGCGATAAATTAGAGGCGGTGTTAGATGCCGCAAGTTCTGTTGAAGCTGATACAGCTGGCTGGCATGGTAGCTTTGTTTGCGCGTTGCATTCCTTTGTTTGCTGTGCTGAGATGAACAAGGTGCTGCAAAGAACAAGCGCAACAACCGTGGTTTCGCACGCTTTCGACCCGCAAAAGAACCCTTCTTGCGATTGAAACGCTGCGCGTTTTGTTCGCGGCAGATGAAGTTCGTGGAGGCGATCCTGAGCAACAACACGACAGACGACCACTGCCGGGAGTTCGTGTCGCAGAAGGGGCTCGAGCCGCTCATGGGCATCCTCGGCCTCCCGAACCTGCCCATCGACTTCCCCGCCTCGCCGCCCTGCCAGGCCGTCGCCGTCGTCTGCAAGCACATACTGGTCAGTGAGAGTTGAACCAGGGCTAATTTTCCAGGCGCCTGGAATGTCACTTTTGCATTGTGGTATCTCCCTTGTGCACTTTTCCCGTGTGCACCTGTGGTCGTTTGAACAATGCAACAGCAACAACAGAAACCTGTATCGTTGGATGTTTCGACGTTCTGTGCGACTCATCCTGGTTTTCTCTGCGACATGAAAAGCGAGACGAACAGGAACGTGTTTTTCCTCGGCTGTGTTGCTCTTGACCTTCGCGTGTGTTGATTTCAGACGTTGTCACACGAGCCCCAGGTGCTGAAGCAAGGCCTCACCTACTTGAACGACATCCTGCAACAACTCGAGCCGCTGCACAAGTTCGTACCGCCACCTGGCGGGTCGATGCTGCTGCGCGAACTCGGCTGCGCGGTGGCCTCCCACGTGCCCGACGCCATCTTGTCTGCGCAGGCGACGCCCTTGCTGCATGCGCTGTCCGCTGCGCACGCCTACGTCGCCATGTTCACGCACGTCTGCAAAGTCGGACAGGTAAACTTTGTTTCAACAACTCGAAATACTTCTTTGTCACGAAACGCTTTCTTCAGCAAAAATACAGACTAGCGTCAGAGGTTAGCATCCATAGCCAACGGAGAAACCGAAACCGGTCTTTTTCCATTCCCAATGATGATTGTTTTAGATGACGAGTCTTACAATGCAAGTTCTTTGCGATCCGTGCAGACAAAGTAACGAGGCATTTGTCCGAGGGAATGAGCACCAGAGAACAAATTGTAGGCAGATTTGTGCCCTCTTCATGTTTCGCTGACACAAGCCACATTTTCCGTTTCAGAGCGACATCAGAAGCATATCTGTGGGACACTGGGGCTCCGGCCTTGGCCTTCAAGTGCTGAAAGGTCTCAGCAAACTGTACACCTCGCTCGTGTGGGAGAGCACAGTGCTGCTGGCTTTCTGTAGTGAAGACATTTTGCCTCCCAACTGTGACTTTGGAAAAGAGGACCTGGACAAATTGTTGCCGAAAGAAACAAAGGACAAAGATTTGAAAAGCAAGCTGGCGGAAGTGAGTGTGCCGTCGCCCAAGCCTCTGGGCTCGGCAGCTTCGCATCACGGTGAGATGGGCAGCAACGGAGTCAGCGCTGCCATGGAGATGCTGAGCACATCGGAAACGACGTCCACTCCCATGGACAACGACGACAGTCAGAACAGTGCGGAGAGCAAAGCCAAAGTGGATGGCAGTGCTCCTGATGAAAAGAAGAAGAAAATGTGCCCTGCCACAGCGGTAAGTACCTGTGCTCACAAAATCCATTCGGAAAGTTGGCAAAGGGCACCCTGAATGATGTGCACGTCGAAAACTAGAGTGTGGATTGATTCTGTCCGAGTACTTCTGCTTCGTTCCAACCAAAGCACTTTGTCTCAAATCCAGTGTTGTGGAACTTGTTCCCCAACCACAAGGCGGAACAGTGAAGCGCAAGTCAAATTGAGTTTCAATTTCGAGCCCCAAAGTTGTTTTTCACCGCAGGCTCAAATCAAGCAGATCAAGCCTCTGTTGTCGGCGTCGTCGAAGCTGGGCCGAGCTCTGGCGGAGCTGTTCGGACTGCTCGTGAAGCTGTGCGTTGGCTCCCCGGTCCGGCAGCGCCGCACGCCGGCCGCCGCGCCGGTCCCCACCGCGCCGTCCCAAGAGGCGCGCGCTGTCGCCTCGGCCATCACACGTCTCCTCACCAGCGGCCTGCTGTGGGAGCCACCGTCCTGCTCGCCCGTCCCCAAACTGAGGTTGGTCATTCACATGACGCCGCATGTTCACCTTTACACTTGACCCCCTCGAGGGCTTTTACTTTTGGAGAGACGCAAAAAATCGAAGCGTTCAAGTGGAAACCGACGCCATTCGTGTTCCGTTAGTTCTGGATTGTGATATGTGGTTCAGACCAGCAACACGTGTCGACAGAGGGGTGGGGTCCGCATTGATCAGAATTGTGCTTCGGAGTTTGGTTACGACTCGCATTACACTGGTTGGTGACATCGTAACGAAATAAGTTTCCCGTCCGGCCGCAGGTTGACGTTCTTCATCTGCTCGGTGGGCTTCACGTCTCCGATGCTGTTCGACGAGAAGAAGAACCCGTACCACTTGATGCTGCAGAAGTTCGTGATGTCCGGCGGCCAAGACGCGCTCTTCCAGTGAGTTGCCCTCGCGACCGACTCGGTTACAGGGGTTGAAAACTTGGCGAATCAGTCTTTCCAGCATAAATTTTGGCTGCAACGCTGTCTTCTGTCAGCCGCTTTTGGGAGTGAAAACGATCTCTGGTTGTTTAGTTGTGGCAGTTTGCGAATTTTCAACACGGCACTGGAACTGAAGTCATTGGTTTCTTGCAGGTCATTCCGATGGGCGTTGTCTTGCGGCGGTGCGGTACCGCTGGATGAGGGGCTCGAAAACCCAAACATGCCAGGTCAGTGAGCATTGAAAAGTGTGCAGGTCTTCAGAGTGGGTGTATCAGTGGAAGTGGAGAGAATTCTCACCTCACCGAAATCGATTGACACGTGTGCGCACTGCGTCTCTGCAGACGGAACCGGGGAGTTTCTGGACGCGTGGCTGGTGCTGGTGGAGAAGATGGTGAACACAAAGAACATCCTCGAGTCTCCGCACACGCTGCCGCCCAAGACGACCTCTACTGGCAGCAGGCCCTTCGACGCGCTGCAGTACCTCATCAAGACGCAGAAGGTCAGGGCTTGAACACTGTCTGGCGGTCGTTTGGTTCATTGCTGAACGTTTTGTGGTGTCAGGTGATCCGATCGCAAGTATTGGAAGTATGATGATCGTTCTTACTGGGACTGAATGTGTTACCCATGCATGTTTTCACCCATATTCCTCAGAACTGATTTCCAATACGATCCAGCTTGTGTTCACTGCATGCCGAAGTTGTAGTGCAGGGTGGTTACTTCGTCGTGTGTTCTGAACACTGGAGGAAGGCGCTGAATGGATCGTTCTGTTTCAGGGCGCGTTCCACGCGGTGATGCACCTCTGGAACAAGAGGCCGCTCAGGACGTACGGAGCGCGCATGTCCGAAACGCTGCTCGCCATCTTGTGTCACGTGATCCGAGGGGACGTCATCATCAAGGTATGTTGGGAGGACATAATTTGCGTCGTGTCGACGTTGCATTCAAATTTCGGGGCCCTGTGGTGACTTCTCAGGGGATGCTTTTGTTTGCTCAGACAGGGGAAATAGTGTCGCAACGAATGTTTTTTCGGTGGCCCACGGTTCGGCCAAATTTGTTTCGTCCGAGTTGATCGGAGCTGAATCACTCGTGTTCCTCACCAAGCAATTGAACTGTTCTGTTCTCCACAGGAGAAGCTGGAGAAACAGCGTGAGGCGGCGGAGAAAGAGCGGAAGCGGGAGGAGGCGGCGGCGGCCCCGGGCAGCGGCGGCGCCGGTACACCCACCTCGAGCGCGGGCGGCGGCGGCGGGGCCGGCAGCAGCAGCGCTCCGTTCCCCGGCCCGTCGGGCCTCGGCGCAACTGGGGGCGCGGGTAGCAGCAGCACCACCACCACGCCGGCGGCGTCACAGCGCCCAGCTGAGCCCGAGGTCAACCCAGACGACCTGCAACAGGTCAGTGCAATGCTGGAACACGAGTATTTGGCAACTGACGGGCGAAGCCTTGTCAAATCAGTGGAAAGTGACGCAAATGAGGGGAAACGAGTCAATACGAATTGGGCGCGTTGGCTTCTCCCAACTCGTTGAAAATTCCTTTCTGACGTCATGAATTCAGACACTACAATGTCAGCTCTGTGATGCTTTCTTACCAAGCACATATCGTACAGAAACCTGGCGAAACACAAGGACTGAGAGCTGCGGTGTTGTGAATTTCAAGGCAATGGTTCCTGCAACCCAACGTTTCGTGACCGACATCTGTTGTTTCACAGCTGATCGAGATGGGGTTCTCCCGGGAGCAGAGCATCAACGCGTTGAGGCACACGAGTAACCTGGATCAGGCGGCAGACTTCGCACTGCTGCATCCGCACCCCCAGCCGCAGCCGCCCAACATATCATCAGTAAGTCAGCCACGCAGCCGAATCGTCGTCAGCATAATGGCTTGTGTCTGTAAGTCCTGCTGCTGCGCTAGTCTATCGACAGTAGAGCATGCTTGTCGAGCAGCGACCCCCCCCCCTTCCGGAACAAAGCGTGACTCGTGGTCTGCTTGGTGGCTTGCTGTCGGCGATGCATTGGGGCCATTAGGGTTGTTCTGCCATTGCGCTTTTTTTCTGTGGACGAGGACGACTGACTCGTTGACTGTTCAGTGCGACAAGGAGCACAGTGAAGCGTCAGCGTTTACAGGCAGACCACTGTATGGATACACACTGGTGCCAATTCTCACCGAACATCTGGTCCCTGATTGTGCGAAGTCCCTTTCGGGCGAAGCACCATGTGGTAATGCAGTATATGGCAGCTGG
>JAAUXT010040124.1_pt1 | contig 15860 bp, 12 predicted proteins | sample 7278171 | NCBI WGS metagenome assembly JAAUXT01 (sample SAMN14350112, study PRJNA611818) | marine sediment metagenome | isolation source: surface marine sediment (1.8m) | place: French Polynesia: Moorea | collected 2018-08 | reverse complement strand
GGTGAGCGAGCGGGCGAGCGAGTGGGCGGGTGAGCGGGCGGGCAAGTGGGCGGGCGAGCGGGCGGGCGAGCGGGCGGGCGAGCGGGCGGGCGAGCGGGCGGGCGAGCGGGCTGGCGAGCGGGCGGGTGAGCAGGCGGGCGAGCGGGCGGGCGAGCGGGCTGGCGAGCGGGCGGGCGAGCAGCCAGGCGCGCTTCAGAAGTTGGTGTCGTGTTTGCTCGTGGCGCTCTGAGGCTGCGGCAGACACAGAGACACAGAGGCCTGGGTTCTGTGGGGTGAGTCACGCGGTGGGGTGCAGCCCTGCACACGTGAATGGCGACACCATTGTCCTTGAGTCAACATTGGAGGTGTCCTGCGTTGCGTTCCTCAAGTTGACGGGACACTGCGTCCCGAGCTGTGTCTTTTTAACTTGACGTACCGCCTGTTGTTGCAATGCGTTGCCAGGGCGACCCAGCACAGGGGAGTTTTAGCAATACGCTCCATAGCCACAAAATGTAGACGTAACACGTAGCTCACAGATGCAACTCCACTGTTCTGGAAGAGTCCACTATTGACTTGACAAGAATTTCTTAAGTCAGAAACCCAAAGAATATCTCTTTTTTTCTCAAAGTTATCTTGTTTCAATGGGTTCTCAAACCCAAAATTGGTTTCCAAAAGTATAAATTTTTGTCTGTTTTCACTTCTGTGGACTCTTCCAGAATAGGGGAGTTACATCTGCAAGCTGCGTGTTACATGTAAGTTTTGCGGCTGCGGAGCCTGTTGCTGAAACAGCCCACACACACACCTCTGCAGGGACGCAGCGCTTGAGACACCCAGTAGTTAAGATCTGGTACTTGTTGACCTGAACAGCACAACACTCCGTGTGTGAATCAGGCCAAAAGGACCGGCCTGCAGGTCCCGCCATCCAAAGAGCTCGTGCACGCCACCGCCCTGCCGCTGCCGCTGCCGCTGCCGCTGCCGCGAAACCCAAATGTCAAAGTCTGCTCGCAAGCCAAACATCATAAGTGCAGCAGGCTGGAAGAAGAATGGAAACAGAGGCGCTCAGACCCCGCGGCGCACGCGCGGGAGGGACCCTGGGGACCGGTGCGCCCAGCGGATCCAGGGTCAGGTGGGGGATCCGACATCATTCACAGCCAGCGTTCGACCTTCGTGGGCTCAAAACTAGAGGGTGACATTGGGTTCAACTTCAACTTCATCCATGTGAACATGCTTCAAGGAAACCAATTGCGCATTCGAGGGGTGTTGCTTTGTGTTGAAGGTCAGGGAGGGAGGGCAGTCCCACCTGGCTCGCAAGATTTGCTGTGGGAAGCTTTGTTGCCGTGTTCCAAAACAAGCGCGTTGTATTATTTTTTGGGTCCATAACATCACAGACGATTGGCATCGTCAGAGTCCCGTCTGTTTTTGACATTGTTGACACTCCCAGGTGTGGTTTTGATAATAAAGAACATGGACAGGCAGAAAAGCCGCGAAGGTTTTTGACGCGGATGAACACGTGGTTGATGCAAGAAATGTGGAGAGCGGGAAACACAGCCTGAAGCGGTTTTCACATTGGGTGACGCGCGTTCGTTTTTTGACGTCGGCGTCAAAGTTTAACATTGAACCCAATGGTGGAATTTTTGACGTCAGCTCAGAAAACGACAGCGCGTCACTCAATGTGAAAACCGCTTGAGGTCTGGCTCAGAGTGCTGTGGTTTCACCTGTCCGCGCCAGGCTGGGAGGACCTCTACCTTTGGAGACATGAAGAAGGGCTGCTCCAAGATCTGCAAGTGGGGCGATTCCGATGGGTGACAAGAAGAAACGTTTGCGCCTGTGGTTGATCTACAAGGTTCACTCCGTGGCTCAGAGCATCAGCAAACTCTGCCAGGTTCCAGGACGCCATGTTCTTTCACAAACACTGACTCGGCAGACACACTGAATGTCGCAGAGCGTGCACCGCGATGTCCATTTTGGGGTGCACCAATCATGCACCAATCTCTGTTGTCAGGCAACACAGATGTGTGAAGCAATTCTATTGGTCAGACACCACTTTGCGACAAGGTCCGAACAGGGCATCAGCAGCTTTTCTTTGTTAGGGTTTTGGTAGACCTCAAAGTTCAAACTAAGTTTTTGTACCAATCCTAATGGCGCGTTATTCAGGGTCAAAAAGACGTCAAAAGACGCGCTGTGTGCGCCGGGCCTGAGAGCGACAGCGCAGCAGCAGCTTATTTCTGCTCACATCGCTTCTCATTGTGACGTGGGTGTCAGATGCGTGATGAATGTGGAATCTACAAGTGTGCATCTCGCGCCGAGCGGCTCAGCAGCCCCGCGCCGGGACGCGCTGTCAAACCTCCCGGGGCGAGGCACCTCCTTCCCCGGGGTGGGTCCGTGCCTTCCCCCCGGGGGTACCGGCCCCAAGCCGCTCAGCTGTGGCCCTCCCGCTGCCGCTGCCGGGACGACCTCCAACACTCCCCCCAAGGGACGAGGCGTCCCCCCGGGGTGGGTCCGTCCTTCCGGAACAGGCGCGGAGTCGGTCAGCTGTGAACCCTGGGGGGTGGCGGGGGGGAGGGGTCAGGCGCAGCTTCCCCTTGGTGTGTTTTTGTCACGAGTGTCTGCCGTTCACAGTGAGGGACAAAGTCTGAATGGGCATGGAGTGGACACGCGAATCCCTCTGCCTCCAACTTCCGCTGCTTCGAGCTGATCTGTGGCTGAGATGGAATGAAAAACGACACAAACTTGGCTGCTTTTTTCGCTCACTTTTTGATGAATCTTCATGGTCGTGACAAGTCCGGGATTCTTTTTAGATTTATTTCATAACCCGCGTCTCCGCCATTTTGGACAAATTTCGCTCCCGTTTTGAGACACAAAGCTCGAGTCAGCGTGACAAGACAGGCGCGAGCTAAAACTGGAAAACTTTGCACCTTCAGAAACAGAACAATGTCCATCATTGTGACATTTCTTTGCAACACTTTTTAATGGTGTCTGGCGATCAAGGCCGGGCCTTGGAACTCAGCGACTCAGTGACGACACCAACGCACGGACGCGAACAAGAACGCGCAAAACGTTTTCACATTGGTGACGCGCGGTCTTCAAAATTTGACGTCGGCGTCAAAAATTTAACGTCAAACCCAATTGTTGGAACTTTGACGCCAGGCACAAAACAGGAGCGCTCGTCACCCATTGTGAAAGCCTCTTTGAGGACGCATGCAGCGAACACCACACTTGGGAACAACGTGCTGTCTACCATGAGACAAAACTGTGGGCTCGATCCCCTTGCTTGGAGAATGGGGCACCTTCAACTCTGACAAATCGTACAAGACAAAGCACGTTTCTGGGTGAGGTGAAGTCTGGGACCCCCAGCACCCCTTGGATCTGCCCCTGATGCTCCGCACACTCGGCTTATTAATCCACAAATTGGTGAACATGTTCACACGAGGGTAAATCAGGCATCTCCCTGAGCTGTTCAACAGTTGCTCCCATCTCCATCCACAACAGCAGCAGCTCCCGCTTACTTTGGTCTCAATCTCTCAAGCTTCACACTGGAGGCGTCCCACCTTGCGTCCCAACAGTGTAGTTCAGTCTTTTTCGACGCACCTTGCTGCCCCAAACTTGCGTTTCAAAACAAGAAGCAGTGCTCAAGGCAACTGCAGTGCAAAGTCCCTTGCAGCATCAGTAATGTCATCAATTCTTCCTTGTTCATCAATTCTTCCTGGTCCTCCTTGTCCTCCACCAGTCATACTGTCCATAGGGGGGGGGTCTGGCTGCACGGGGTCTGGCTGTGGGGGGTCAGCCTCCAGCAGGGGGGTCCCACAGGGGGGAGGGGGGTCCCATGGGGGGAGGGGGGCAGGGGACATTTTGGTCCAGCTGCCATATACTGCACTACCACATGGTGCTTCGCCCTGAAGGGACTTCGCACAACAATAGGTATGCCCAACACACAGGTGTGGGTTACCATTGGTTCAAAGCACCTCATCACCAGAAAACTGTCGGGGTGCGTCTCATGCACGTACCCACAATGCGTCAGGAACAGGGAACGAATGATGACGTCGTACACGGCACACCCAGCGTGAAAAGTGTGAAACGAGGCTTGTAATTCCATTTGTGCGGGATGCGCGGGGATTCGTCCCTTCAGCACGCGCAGGGGAGACCCGAGCGGCGTCCGCATCGATTCCATTGATTCCTGTTCCACAGGGAGGATGAGGAATTAAGAAATTTATCCCCAACCGCGTGAAGACAATAGAAGCATCCACCACCAACACGGTTCAGGTTCCCCTGTGGGTGTTGTGTGGCCAGTCAGCGCCTTTGGGAAATTTTTAACCTTGGTCATTTTGCCATAGTTTCTTCCATGACTTTGAGTGTTTGCAGGTCTACCCAGGTAGTTTGACAAATCACATAGAGAATTTTTGTCCGTGCAGAAGGACTCACGCGTGACGCATCCAACAAGAACTCTTCCAGAAACTTTCACCACAGCGGATCGACGGGTAAAAAAAAGGTATTTCCGTTGATTTCTGGCTTGCGCGCCTGTCTACACTGCCTGTTGAATCCCTGACACTTCAATGCCTGTATTCATTCACACATTCGTCCCTACATGTTATGGGAAATTTACTCCTTTCGCACTGAACCCCAAACGCACTGCAATTAACCGGGTGGCGCGCCACTGCCTCTCGCTTCGGCGTGACTGATCAAATCATCTTTCTCCACAATCAGGTGTTGGACGAGTTGCCTCGCCTCATCATGGCGCCTTCCATGGCGGATCCAGGGATCTGTGGGGCAGGGGACCCTGGAGCCAGAATTCAAGGGGCAATGTGCTCCAGATACAGTACCTCACAGGGCAGGATCCAGGTCACCCTTGGTAACCCAGGTCACCCAGGTCACAGAGGTCACCCTTGACCCATGACTTCATGGGGCACCAGGACCTGTGTCCAGGACTTTATGGTGCAGTAGGCCTTGGATCAAGAACTTCCTGGGTCAGGCAAACCCTGGGTTCAGTGCTTCACAGGTTGGGCGGTGCCTGGATGGACCCAAGACTTGATGGACCAGGTGTGCCCTCCATCCAGGATTCACGCAAGCTGGCCCTGGATCCAAGACTGTGTGGGAAGGCGGCCCCTGATCCAGGGGCCCGTGGACCCAACCACGAATTTCCACTCCTGGGCCTTTGTCAAAAACACAGCAAACCAGACTGGTCTTGTTATATCTTTTCTGGAAAAAGGGATCTTCGGGTCAATTTCACACTTGATGCATCGCGCGGCACCGGGCGCTGAGACGACGCCGCACCCGGCAACACAGCCCATCGCTCATCCAGCCGACCGTGCTGATCGAATGGGCGTCAGCCCCTGGTGGCCACGTGGGAGCCTCTCCCGTCGGTCGCACGGGCTGCTGCGTTCACAGTGCCTGGGAATCCCGGGGTCACGTGGTTTCATGATCAGTCCTTGGGGGCCCCATGTCATGTGAGGCGTGGAATGGGTCCACCTGGTGGATTGTTCTTTTGGTGGCTCAGGTCCCTGGTTCGCTCAGAGCTTCAGGTCGCTGTGTTGAATGGTCCTCTGGGCCCCATGGTTCGCTAGATGTTGTGGCCCTGTGGGTCCCACGGCCCTCTGGGTTCCGTTGTCCTTTGGGCCCGTGGTCCTTTGGCCCAATGGACCTCAGATCCATCTCTGGACCCCATGGTCTCTCCGAGGTCTCTGGGTCCCTTGGTCTTCTGAGTCCTGTTCTTCACTGGGTCCTGTTGTCCTTTGCCTTCCTTCTGGGCCCGTGACTCTCCAAGGTCCATCCTCCTCTGGGTCCTGCGGTGAGTCCCTTCCCTCCCCCTCTCCGGTTGCTTCTCCAGCGGCCCCGGCCCGCTCCCTCGCCCGGCTGACTCCGCTGCGGCGCGAGGCGTGATTAGCGGAAAGACAGCGGAGATCCAGCGGCGGTTCAATAGCGGGGAACGTGCCTCGTCGCGTCCTCATAATCTCCATCTCAGCTCCTCAGCGCGCGCTCTCAAAACTCGAGTCAGCCGGCCGCGTTCGACTTGACGCACAAATCACGCACAGATTTTCATTTCCTACAGATCTAGACAAGTGTGTTGTGTTGACGACAAAGTTCTTCAGGCCCCACCACAACGATGGTGTCAGAACATGGTTTGTCCAACTCAAACACGTCTGTCGCCAGAAAACTCGTTTGAGGTTCACAGGTGTGCAACACTGGACAGGGACAAACCAGAGAAACCTGAGCCAGGCCGTCGCTGTGGGCTGACGCTGTCCTCAGAGATTCTGCTCCCACCTCGCTGAATTTTGTCACCCACAGTGCACCGCGTCCAGGCCGCCCACCCCCGGGGACCCCCCCCCCTGCGGCCGGGCGTTCCCCCCCCGCCTGACAGGGCGAGTCCACCTGTGCAAAACCGTATATCTCCGGGACACGTTTCCCGCCATTACCTATTTTCCCGCCATTACCTAGTTTCCCGCCATTACCTATTCATGTTGTTTTGCACATGCGCCGCGCACCCGGCGTCGCTTTTATCGGCGGCTCTGCAGGCGACGTGGGTCGAACTCGGGGCGGGTCACGTGGGACGCGTCACGTGCTGCGTCTGTGGGCGTGGCCACACAACGCCCGTTGGTTTGTGTGCAGAAGGGGTTGTCACGTTGATGACGACGTCAGCTTTTTCTGACGTCAACAGCAACTTTTCTTGAGTACATCACAGAATGGTCTGGGCCATTTTTTAACGCCCACCAATTGGGCCTCAGGTTAAATTTTGACGTTGACGTCAAAATTCTGCTGTCTTTGACGTCGACAGCAACCAATGTGAAAATGGCTCGACGTAACCCAATGACGTTGCTGGTGTGATTCTGGGTCTCAGTGTCTTGCTTTAGGCGGGCGTCTACGTTGCGTCATTTCACGCATCACCGGACGCTACGTCGCGAAATGTTGTTCCGTGCGTGGCGCCCCCCTGCGAACGTGAACTTTGCCCTGCGTCAACACCTGTGCAGTGTTTCCAGAACGCAATGCAGAACGCTCCCAGGGTGAACCACGCCTGCCAAACCTCAACAAATCTTCCACTTGCATTCCCACCAACACCTCGACTCTCCCGCCAAATCCCGCGGAAACGATGCGTTTTCACAACAAGGGAATCTACTATTGATGGGTGAAGGAGCTGCGGTGTTCTTCTTTTGCGTTGGGTGAACGTCCTCCTCTGATTGGCTGTGCTGATTCCAAACAGAGAACAAAGGAAACGTTGCCATGGTGTCTGCTGCCACGCGACGCCTGTTGACGTGGGTAGGCCGAGACGCAGCGCATGACGCGTCCAGTGTGAGTTCAGAGCTCTGACGCGTCGACGTCATGGGGGCTGGAACTGCCGCTTTTGCTGGCATGCGAAGCCAACGAGCTTGTACACGTGCAGACGCAACGCATGGAGCGTCCAGTACGCGTTTGGCTTCGACGTAACGACGTCACTGGGGCTGGATCGCTCAAGTCTTCAGAGTGACGTTCCTGGTTTTCCCCTTCGGTGCGTGGCTGAGACAGAAACTTGATCAAGCAACTGCATGTTGAACACAATCTGCTTTGAAACGCTCGCAGAACTGTTCTCGTTTTACGTTGGGGGAAGATTATCTTGTGAAAGTTCAGACTCAAGAAAAATCGTGGGGACCTTCTCGGTGTGGGTCAGTCTCAATTCAAAGACCGGCGCAACAGGGTCCGGAGTGTTTCTGCAATGCTTGGCTTCAGGTCCCCTGAGTGACCCTGGTCCTGTCCTGTTCGCTGTCTCGCCCTGAGTGGCCCTGGTCCTCTGGCGTCGGGCCTGAGTTGCCCGGATCAGCCTCAGGCGAAGGCTCGCCTTCGCCCTTTTGTAACACAGCAGCGAAGACTGTCGGACTGGTGGGTGAGTGGTTCGTGAAAAATTAAACTGTTTTCTGGGAGAACGGGAGAGTAGTGAGGCCAGCCTCCGGCTTTCTTTATGTGAAAGGCGTTTTGCGTGACGTCAGTGTGGCAGTCAGCTTTAGGCGTTGGACGCTGCGTCAACCAGGGCTGCAATGCATCAACATCGTTGCATCCCGTGTGAACCAGGCTGAATCGGCGCAAATGTGTGAAGAAAAGTACTTTTGTTCGAGCGAAAACAACAAGAAACAAGGCGTATTGTTATTTTCCAACACCGCAATTTATGCATATGAATGATCATAAACAACGGATTTTTCATTTTCTTAACAATTTAGCACTGAAATGAAACCGGAAACAGGTTCTTTTATATGAGATGGACGCCCGGTTCACACCGCGTGCGTCTCGCATTGCGTCGCTGCGTAAGTCAATGGACGCTGCGTCAACTCAGCGACGTAATGCGTGACGCATCCGGCGTGGACCAGGCCTGAGGCTCGTGCGCGTGTAGATCTGTCTGTCTGTCTGTCTGTCTGTCTGTCTGTCTGTCTGTCTGCTCGGCTGTTGATTCGCGTCTGACTGAGATCAGGAGGTCAACACTGCGCATGTCTGGCATTTCTCGAGTGTCGCGACGCCATGACACGACGACAGACTCGGTTCTGTTATCGAATCTCAAAAATGGCCGCATCACCCAGAATAGGAATCCACTTGTAATAAAGGGGCGCGTTTTGAATTTCAGCCAGACTTCCCGATTCGAATCTCACATTTGTTTGGATTCCATTCCCTTCAGTGTGTTTCGCTGCAAGAAATTCACAAAGATGACACAGAAGCCCGTGGCTCGCTTCCACAGATCAACGACAAGACTGGAGCAAAGGAAAAAGGTTCCTTACTGGCCTGGCTCTTTGGAAAAGAACAAACTCAAACAAGATGCACCCTGAGCCACAAAGAAGATATTTCCATGTTTCTGTGTTTCGAGGATGACGCATTATCAAACAAGTCATAATCGCAGTCGCAACCTATCAGAATCAGTCTCAGTCACGAGGCTTTTGTGCTCTGTTTTCATCACGGCTCTTAACACAGGAGGTTAAAGGGCTCTCTGTCCGTCCTTGTGCTCTCAGTTTTTCTGGTTCCCAGATGTGGGCGTGGTCCAGAACCAGTGTGGACCCTTCTTCACACACTGGACCGTCAGTTCGAGTGCAATGTTCTCGTGTTTGCGAGACGCATGCACATTGGAATCGGTCGGTCTCGAGCTGAGCTCAGATCATTGGTTTCAAAATCTCTCACATTTGTGTCACCACCAACTTTACCCTCCAGTGAATGCAATCATTTTCTTCAAGACCACAAAAATGAAGAAGTTGTGTAATTGACCAAAAAAGTTTGAGAAAAATAGACGGAAGTCTTCATTTCCATTCGCTTTGACAAAAACGGATGATTTGAGGCAAGCAAACGTAAACCAATCTTCGACTCAAAAAGGCAATCAAATGAAAAGGCAAAATTTCCCCTCAAGCAAAACTTCAATTGTTTTTCTCTGTTTTCGGTTTCGGCTCAGATGCGTTGTTCTTTTGCCTTGATTTTGGTGGATGTGTGTTGGCGTCGTTTTTGGACAGCGCATAGGCGAGTCTCATGTGTAATCATGATCTATCACGGGAAGGGAAGGTGCTTCTCTTCTATAAAAATAGTCATCATGTGCTATGGATATGGGGCGAGCGAGCGAGCGAGCGAGCGAGCGAGCAAGCGCGTGAGTGAGTGAGTGGTGAGTGAGTGAGTGGTGTGAGTGATCGTTGCTATGTACTGTACACCTTCTCTCTCTATGCCTACATGATCATAGATACGTGAAATATACCATGGGGAACAAGATAGGAAGTGTGTGGGGGTCATGGGGGCTGGGGTCGCACTGGAGGCGTCGTGCGCTGCGTCCCTGCGCAGGTTCAGGGGCTGACGACGCATGCGCACAGCGCACGTTGACCTGCGCAGAGACGCAACGCGTCACGTGTCCACTGTGACCCTGGCCTCAATGCAGATGCGTGACAATGGTGAATATTTAAGCTGCAACCACACCACCACTATAACATGAACGCTCTTTTTTCTAAAACAATGAAGCTCAACTAGTATGTACACGTTGCCTACATGATTCCATGATACGTGATGATAATGAGATGGCGTTGTGTGTGTTTGTGGTGCTGGTAACAGTCAGACCTGGTTCACACTGGATGCGTCGTGCGTTGCGTGCCTCTCAGAGCCCAAGGGCGCTGCGTCGCAGCTCCATGGACTTGAGAAGGCACGCAACGCACGACGCATCCAGTGCGAACCAGACCTCGTCAATGAATCCATGGATTTTTGAAGTTTGATAATTTCTTTCATGGCGACGACTCAACGATGATAATAATTAATAACAATTGGAATATTTCAACAATAATGGAATCTTTTTCCTAACATCATCCCAACTCTGTAACAGTGACATCATAAAATTTCTCAACACACACGTGGATATTTTTTCAACGCTTCATAATGAACGAATCTACTGCTGAAGAATATAAGGTTCACCACGCCAAAAAAATATCCATCCAGCCTTCCCGCTATTCTGGAGCCAGTGTTTTTCTTATGTACAGCTTTTCTTCCTTTAAGTCCTTTTTCTTAAAAGTCTGTAGTGTTTGCTTTGTTTGCCGTTGCTATGGCACCGGCGGCGTTTCACCCTGGTGATTGTGCGGCGGCGTTGTGAGAAAGCGGCGACGGAATGGAATGTTCCTAATGGCTTTGTCTCTCCCAGTCTCTCTCTCCCTCTCTCTTTTCTTCCAGTGTGTGTGCTGCTGCTGCAGGTTACTAAGGACAGAATCCCGCTTCCATGGAAACCACGAAACGCGACGAGCGTCCAACAACCTGTGATATTGTTTGTTTGGTGTTTGGTGTCAATAGAGGCAGATTCACCTTGTCTGTCGTTCTCCCACCTAGGCTCAACAAGTTTTGTGGCTTTGCTTGCTGCTGCACACTGGATGCGTGTTTTTTGACGCATGCGCGTTGACTGCGACAAGGACTGGCCACGTGCAATGGGTCCACGCCCCGCCTTCTGTCCACCCACCACAGTCCCTCGTGCAAACAACGCTATGGTTGTATGTTTGTTTCCTCAAAAACTCTGTTGCATAAAAATAAAACTTCTCTCACGAATACTCTGTATGCAGTTTTCGAGCCTTCTCTGCTGAGTTCAGCTTTTGCATTGCACACGGCATTGGATATGGCAAAAACTGGTGTGGTCAGTTCATGGTCAGTTTGCAGTGTCACTGGGTGCTGGGGCCCTGGGCTGCTCCACAGTCTGGTCTTGTGTGGTGCACATGGACTTCAACTTTGAATTGGGGGGTTTGGTATATCACATTCTGAGTTCTCCTTTTCTCGTTTTCTCGTATTGACAAAATATAGTTTCCTTTTAACTCTACGTACACGAACCACTCCCTTTGGCAATAGATATTCTACTGTATGGTACAGAGGCTCTGCGAAGCATGTTCGCTGGGGTTGAGAGTTCAACCGAAATATCCGTGACAAAGTCAACAACGTGCTCTGTGTGAAAGAAGTTTTTCAAACGTTTCTCATCTTCTTCAATGAATTTGTTTCTCTTTGGCAGGAGGAAACTCAAAAATTTCCCGACAAAAATCTCTGCGACACGTGTTGGTTGTTCGTGTCGCCATCGCTCGGTGTATTTTGTCCCTATTTCTGCGTCAGTTTTCCTCCCCGTCGGAATCCTGGAAGTTGGCGTCCTCCGAGCACAGACTCTCGTTATCCGTTATGCTTCCGGCCTTGCTGGCGGCGTTCTTGGTGGCGATGACGCCGTTGATGGCGGCGACGCCGTCGGCGGCGGCGCAGGGGATGGCGGCGGCGCCAACGGGACCGACGCCAGCGACGATGACCTCGTTGTCGTCGCCGAACTCCTCGAGTTCGTATGGCCCCTTCTCGCCGCGAGTCTCGCACACCGTGTTGGTCAGCGCCTTGATGTAGTTCTTGGCGAGGGTCAGGGTTTCGATCTTGGACAGTTTGCGCCCGATGTCCACGTGCGGGATAACGGAGCGAAGTTCCCCGAAGGCGTCGTTGAGCGAATGCATTCGCTGGCGTTCTCGCTCGTTGCTCTCGATGCGACGCAGGTTACGTTCGCGGGCGCTGAGCGCTTTGCGCCGTCGGGTCAGTTTCCTTGACGACGCCGATGACGACGGAGACCCCGCGTTGCTACCACTGTTATTGTTATTATTTTTGGAAGCTGCTGCTGTTGTTGAAGAGGGTGACTTTTTCCCGTGGTGGAATGACGAAGGGTGGTGGTGGTGGTGGGGGTGGGTGTGGTGGTTCGAATCACTGTGGTAGTTTGCGGGCGGTAAACTCAGAGCATCGTCATTGGTCGAGGAGACGCCGGAGTCGGAGGGAGGGGACCCGGGCGGGTCGGCGCCGCCCAGCTTCGAAGGAACGCCGCCGCTGACGACGCCGCCGGGACGCCGCTTGCCCCGCGGAGGGAGGGACAGAAACTCACCGGAAGAGGAAGAAGAGGAGGACCCGCCGCTAGAGGGCGGGGTTTTCCTCGATGACGTCACGGCCGCCGATTCCCACGGCGTCACGGCCTTCATGTCGTCCTCGTACATCGTCTCGTCGAAATCGTCCGGGGACGGCGGGAGATCGTAGAGCGCCGTCGCAGCGACGCCGCGCACGTCACGTCCCGCGCCGCCGCCGCTGCTACTGCCGTGACCGCCGTGCGATGTCCGTGATCGCATCGCCTGAAGCGACAAAACACGGAGCCCGAGTTTAAAAGGACGTCCTTCCATCTACGTGGTGTCGGTTGTTCATGACGCCACGTCCATCACACGTAGAGTCGACGCTCACGTCAATAGACGTCGTGTCGCTGACGTCAAACGGTACGTCTCTGCGCAAGTCGCAACGTTTGACGTCGTCTCTTGTGACGCAACGCGCATTTGGTTGTGCAATGACGCGACACGGCCTTTTCCGTTGACGCTACACAAGGTCGTCCTTTCACTCAACGACGCACGGCTCCGTTGACCTGCACACGGAGTCAACGCTTGACACCACCACAGCCTCAAACGCACAAAAAAGTCCTGATTGTGAATGGGTCGCCGCAGTGACGGTCGGAGGCACCTGTCGCGGTGTACACGCTCCACGTGTATGTGATGTATGTACTCACGCGCACTCTCAGAACTGCGCGTCGTGCGCAGCGTTCCCTGTGACGTCAAGTTCGCGCATGCGTCAATGTGCGTCATGTTGTACGCTTTGCGCAGTGACCTGTGCAGAACGCAACAGATACAGCAAGGATGTGGCCCGAAGTCTGAACTGGGGTGCGTGCGCATCAAAAAGCAACACGTGACTTTGGAAATTGACAACTGACCCTCCAAGTCTTCGCTTTGCTGCCATTTTCCAGAGCAATATCAGGCCCACCTGAACCATCATTTCTGTGGGGGACCACCTCGCCCCCCAGGATACGTGGACCAAAATGACGTGAAGTGCTCCACCTAGCTGTGGCGCGCATGTCTCACAGTGCGGTTTTCACAATAAAGGCGAGAGCTCACGACCCCGCTCCCTGTTCAACGTGCCGAGGTCCAGCGGACGCGAATCAAACTCATAAAATTCTGCGAAACAAACGCGACACTGAACACGGCGCCGGGACCTGTCAACTGCGTGTGAAGTCCGGGGCGCCGTGCACACCGGGGGCGTCACGTGGGGCCGTGCACACCGGGGGCGTCACGTGGGGCTGTGCACACCGGGGGTGTCACGTGGGGCTGTGCACACCGGGGGTGTCACGTGGGGCCGTGCACACCGGGGGCATCACGTGGGGCTGTGCACACCGGGGGTGTCACGTGGGGCTGTGCACACCGGGGGCGTCACGTGGGGCTGTGCACACTGGGGGCGTCACGTGGGGCTGTGCACACCGGGGGTGTCACATGGTTCGGGTCAACGGGTTGACTCCACTTCTGTGTAACGAAAAAGTCAAACACCCCAAATGAGGAGGCATGGATGTCTGGCCATTTCAGTTGACTTGAAATGGTCAGACATAGGTTGAACAATTTCCGAGTACACAAGGCCAGGGTACTTGGCCACTGCCAAACTGAAATGGGGAGACACATGTCTGGCGATTTCAGGCTCCCACCTCAAATGGCCAAACACCCATGTCAAAAAATTAGGGGTGTCTCCTTATTTCGTTCTGCTGGGTCCGTCGGAGAGTTTCAGCCCTGTCCAACTTGATACGCCGGCTTCAGGCTGAGTGCGTCACGCAGTGCGAGCGAATGGGCTGGTTTGTGTGGGATGCGTCATCAGTGGAAGTCCAGTGCACGTCAATGTGCACAGTTCTTTACACCTGGCGCCTCTGCAGTGCACGCTTTCACAAGCCAATGGTCACTGCGTCATTCCAATCCAAACTCAGACTGGATAGGTCAAGGCTTGGATAGGTCAAGGCTTGGACAGGTCAAGGCTTGTGGCCTTGGCCGTTGCGTCGCATTGCGTTGACATGATGACGTAAACAGGACGCAACGCGTAAGGCACGCAACATGTTCGAACCTGCCATGAGACGACACCACACTGACTCACACACAGGGCCCGACAAGGCCTCCGGTGTGAACCCAACACACACACACACACACACACACACCACACACACACAACACACACACACACACACACACACACACACACACACGTGAACTCAGAGCACAAAGCACCCAGTGTGAACCCAGCCCAAGTGAACAACTGACCGACAATTTCCACGTGACCCGTTCACACAATGGGAACCTGACAACAAGAGATGCTCTTAAATTCTCGATCTGTTTGTTTGTGCGTCTGCGGAAACACAATGAAACCCAGATCTTCATTGGGGAGGAAAACAAGCAAAGCGCTCGGCTCGGGGACCGAGCACAGACCGGGCGCTGTTCTCCGTGAGATGTGAGAAGGCCTCGGGAGGGGCGGATCCAGGGGCGACCGCCACATGTGGGATGGATTCAAGGATCACCAAAAACCAGGGAAAGGAGTGGTTCCAGGAGCGCCAGAACAGCAGGGGAGGGCGGAACCAGGAGCAACCGCCACAGGGGATCAAGGTCTCTCAGTCCATCCCACTCCAGATGGCATGTGAAAGCTGCTTCTGTTTCTTGCCATGTCCTGACTTTAGGAGAGGTGGATCCACGGGTGACAGGCACAGGGAAGGTGTTGATCACGGCGTTGCATGGCTGAAGTTTTCTGTGAACAGATTCAAGGACATCCTCCACAAGGGATCAAGGTCCTTCAGTCCACCCCTCCCTCAAATTTTATAATTCACAACAATTTTTGTCAGGTCCTGTTGTGTTCAAACTGCTCAGATGTTGGGGGCTGATTCTCAGCTTTCTCGTCCTGATGAAAGTCTTGCCTCATTCCATCCTTGCAAAAGATTTTGTGTCAATCCAAAATGTCAGGCTCGCTTGACCCACGCGGCTCTACCCAAAGAATCTCGTGGTTCCCAATCCTGAGGCCGTGGACCCTCGAGCCCTTTCTCTCGATCCGCAACTGGTCAGACTGCCTGAGTGAATGACTGGTTGATCCCCTGAAGGCAATTACAATTTGACATTTCAGACGGCGAAACAAATACCCGGCACAAAGCGGTCAAGGGAGGCGGGGCGGGGGCCTGGCCGTCCGGTCGTCCGGTCGGTCCTGTGGAGTCCATCCCATTGTGTGGAGCCCAATCAATGACTTCATTCCTCACCTCACAATAAGCACATAAATCAACAGATACTGCGGAGGGAGAAGAAGAGAATGGGTGCACTGTGCACGGACACGAGTTGAGGCCTGGTTCAGAGTGGCTGCGTCACGGGATGTGTGTGGGTCAAGGTGTTGCGGTGTCCGCAGTGTATTCGTTGTGCGTCACGTATCAACAAGTCCAAATTTGGTGTGTTCAGTTTGGCACGATCTGCATGCGTGCGTCAACTGGTCGTAATAGGGAGGTTCGGCAACAACCACGCAAACGTAGACGTAAGCGTGGTATTTTTCTGCACAAAGATTCACATTAAAAATTCAAATCTTTGTCTGTCAATCCAAATGGCCTT
>JAAUXT010146955.1_pt1 | contig 15867 bp, 17 predicted proteins | sample 7278171 | NCBI WGS metagenome assembly JAAUXT01 (sample SAMN14350112, study PRJNA611818) | marine sediment metagenome | isolation source: surface marine sediment (1.8m) | place: French Polynesia: Moorea | collected 2018-08 | reverse complement strand
CCCCCCCCCTGGTGGGGGAGGAGTGTGGTGTGACACACCAGCTGTAAATTTGAACCACCGCGTGACAGGTGGCAGCACTGTTCATTCAATAAACACAGAGATTTGCGCCACTGTGCCAGTCTCACCCGAGATACCCAACTGATCGTTTGTGATATCACTACATACGAGCACTTTGGCCTGATGTTGTTCCAGACCCTGGGCAGATGCTGTTGGGTGACAGCTCTGGGCACGCAAGTGGTTGAGCGCACCCAACAGTGCCACCGACAAGAGGGCCTCACGCAGGAGTGGTTCTGAGCTACTTCTCGCGCATTTATGGGCACTCGCAACCAAGCAACACGTGTCACCCTTCAAGGTGAACAAAGTAGCCCCCTAAAGGCGCTTGGAAATCAGCTAAGTTTTGGGGCTCGGATTTGGTATCGCAGCGTTTCTTCTTGGGGCACATGGGCTGCGCAGTCTGACCCAATGGCGGATTCAGGGATTGGTCACAGAGCGGCTGAGGGGGGGGGGAGGCTACCTCGAAACAATTGCGTGTTTGGAGTTTGCACCGTGTCACGGTGTTGTCGGGAGTGCTGCCCTCTGTCGCTTCGCGCATCGATTGTGGTTTACTTGAGGATGCAGTCAGCACATCGCACAGTCTGAGTGTGACTGCGCTTGCAGATGCATTGAACTTGATATTGATTCCCTGAATGGATGTGTGACAAGGACTATGAGGACATCAAATCATTGAACCGCAGAGAAGCTTGTCTATGATTCTGAAATGAAACAATCCAGACACTGACGGGAAAACGTTTCTTTCGAAGTTTTTGACAGTGATTGACTGAACAGTGAAACGAAACGGCGTTTTTCAGAAACATCACTTTCTGACGAAAAGTTTTGCGAGATGTTTAAATTTTGAGAGCTGATCCCACAGAAAGACTGGATATGTCGTGCTTGGTGGTTTTGGTGTTTGGGTTCAAGCTGCAGCGGGTGTGTTGCAACAAGAAGCTCAAGGGAGGAAGGCGAACGTGGAAAGTTGGTGAGTTCTTATTTTCAAGCGGAAGTCTTTTGTGATTGAGTTGTCATTTGGTGATCATCCTACTCTTCGGAAGTGCTGACTTCGCGTCCGACAAATCTTTTCTTTCCGGCACAGAGTGAGTCAGTTCGGTTTTTTGCTGCACAAATAGATCTACGAAAGGCAGATGTATGTTTTGTCACATTGCAAAAGCACGCGAATGTCAAAAGAGCTGCCGATTGTGATTGCGCTCGCAACAATGAAAGAGATCGTCTCGCGATTTGATACAAGTGACTAAAATTGGAAACAAATGACGACGAAACACACTACAGTCTCGCCAATTACCCGATCACACTTGGGTACCCTCAGAAGAACTCTTTGTCACAGAGATAATCGTGGAATTGACACGAATAAGATCGATCACCGAGAGATAGAAGGCATTTCAGGCGTTGCTCCGCACTTGTGTGCTTCAAAGCAACCTCAATCAAGAACACGCGAAAAGGGCATGCGGAATTACAGACATGCCATAAAGTTTATTTTCCGATTTTGGTGCCTGGTATGTACCGTTGTAAGTGTCTGACTGAGAAAATGGTATTGATTCAGAGCACTCATTATTACCGCTGTGGTTTCAAGTGCTCACACCAAATAAGGGAAAGATTGTTGGTCATCACTCGAATGACAGGGCTGTTGTACTGTTGATTCCAGTTCATAAAATGAACTTTTGTTGTCACTGTTTGCTCAACGAAATTTCAAAAGAAAGATGGCTCGATGCCCTTCTAAGGAAGTTTGAACTTTGTGTCTGAGTTTGGCACTCGAGCATCTCATGGCATTTGATCTTCCCTTCCTTTTCGGATGGAATTTCCCGCATTGATGTAAATGAGGAAAGCGGACGATTCTTCCGCCACGTTGAGACAGCCCAGTTGCCTGTTTCGACGTGAACTGCAGTGCAGATGATGCCGCGTTCAAAGGCAAAAAGAAGAAACAGTCTTCAGTCTGTTGACAACAGCAGTCCCATCCACGGGTGTCTGCGAGTAATACTTGGACGTCCGTGGTCCCCTCCCTTTGGTGCTGAGAAAACTTTGCGTTGGGAAACCAAGCACGTTTCTGACGATCTTCGGTTGAACACAAGTACTTAACATTTGCTCACAAGCTTGATGCATTTTTGTGGCGTGCAAGATTGAGGACGCCCACCTGAGGTGGGATTGAAGAATTTTGTCACAATTGTGAATGGGATATGCTTTTGTGTCTGATCGCATATGTTGGAGTGATGTATTTTTGTGCATGGACGAGCGCATGCATGTGGTGGTGTCTTCAGGGGTTTGTTGGTGGCGCGGGTGAACTGGTGTGTGTCAACAGTTCAGGAAGCAGTTTTAATAGACTTGTCATTTTGTCCCAAAGATCACGACATTGCCTACATGCATGAGTTCGATTTATGTTGACGTGGCGGGGTTTCAAGACGGAGATTTGTTGCGAAAAAGAACACCCAGGGTGACGACAGGGAATGAGGAACTTATTCTTGCATTCTGACCGAGTGGATCTTGTGCAGGACAGCAAAAATGCGCGTCGGTATTTCTGACACCCACACCTCAGAACTTCACACAAAGATTGGCAGACTTCCTTTGAGATCGGTCACTTGCTTGATTGTTGTGTTTATCTCCATGGTGCTTGTAATGTGCAAGAAATCGTTACCATTTGTAGATTACGATCCCAAATGAGATTGACAGCTTATTTACTTTTCCCACACACACACACGCCCTCTCCAAGACAAATACCGGTAACGTCAGGCTCTCTTTCGTAGTGTGTGATTAGCAGGATATTGGTTGGGGTTCGACAAACGGGACACCTGAAACTGCTTATGACTGCCATCGGCTCTTTATTTTCTCGTTCATTGCGACAAAAACAAGTCAGCTGCGAGACGATTGTTGAAAATTTGCGCAGTAAAACAACCTGAAACGCTCAACAAGGCGACACACTCACTGAGAACGCTGAATACTTATCTGGTGCTTTGTTTGGGCCGAATTCTTTGTGCGCTGTCGGATTTGCGTCCATTCCTCCGACTTGAATGATCGGGCTGGAAACGGGAGTCAAACCGGAGCGCACGTGAAGTGTGTTATGCACGTGCGCAGGATGTGGTTGCACTTAACCCCGACGCAGGTCTGCGTCTCGAGCGACACAATCAAAACACGACGCGCTTGTATGCACAATGAGTTTGACCTGATCCAGATAAAACAAATGGGGTCAGGGAATTAAGGGTTCCACAGACTGCACACACAGGGCCTGATCGGGTTGTGAATGAATCAGTGCTCCCCACAGAGCTGTGGTGCTCCAGACCACCAAGGATGTCGGGAATTCATTATGGCCCTGGAAAGTGCCAAAGTCCGAGGAAAACTGAATATGGTCACTAAAGCAGAAGTCTTCACACCTCTGAGCCAACATTTTCTTTGTTGGGCAAAGAATTGGTGTAGGACGTCAAACACATTTTCACTTTGTTCACTATCCTTTCGAAATTTGTTCCATCGCGTGCGTGTCTCTGCGCGTCGCGCTGCGTGTGTCGTTACAGTCGCACATCATTATTTCCTGCCCACGGACCAGACGTTTCTCATTTTTGGCCCATTCATGTCGTACGCGTCGGTATTGTGTGCTCACCTTGGACATTCAATCTTTAACTTTCCCCTTCAAAAAATCACAAACACCTGAGGCTACAAATACTGGTTTGCGCGTTTTCTTTGTTGAGCATCCTCAGAAAAGATTCGCTTGACAATTTGGAAGGGCACATCGGGTGACCTGCCCGCGTCGAAATGATGAAGTCAGTGCTAATCGCTCCGAAAGAACATCTTTTGGTCTCTCAATAGCAGCAGTAATTGCTGGGTTTGTCGGAAATGTGCTTTTAACCTTATTGAAGTTGTGAGATTGCGAGAATGGATGACCGGGGCTGGGTGGTCACAGGAATGTGGAATCTGCTCTGCCATTCCTGTGGTTTGGCGCAGGGTCTGAGACAGAAGCGACACAAAGGAAAATCGTGTGGAGTGGTGTGTAAGTATCTGAGAACAAGCTATGCATCAGCAAACATGTAAATATTCAATGCAAATCAAATTCTACGAGTACGCGAACTACGTGTCATTTCCCTCGTTTCATAACGTTGCTTCCGTGGGAAAATCGCGGTTTTGGAGAAGGCCTGACATTTCAGCAACCTGCACTTTTTTCGTGATAATGAAAGGAGTTTTCTTGCAAACCAATCGACTTGGATGATGTCAGGTGGCCAACTCCACCAGTCGCGACTGTTGCCGTTGATAGTCCCGACTCGCTGTGAACCGTCGGAGGTCGGATTGGCCATAAAATCTGTTCGACCATGTTGTTGCGATCAAACTTGGCTTTTGAAATGACAGTTTCATGCTCAGACATGAACAGAGAACATGTGTCCAAGGAGTGTGATGTGTCCCCAACGCAACTCAATCGAGTGATCGAAAGGCTCTGGCAGCTTGTGAATGATGAAAACGCACGCGCACCACACAGATTGTGTCAACTCCTGTGTTCACGACCAAAAGTGACATCTTTTCCTCTTCGTTCTCTTTTGGTCGGTGGTTTTGTGTGTCGTACGAGATCCGTTGAAAAAAGTGGAGGGAAACGTGAGAAAGAGTCCAAAGCTACGAAGTGACTTGGGTGTATTTTGCTTGCCCGTAATCCACACACATTCCCAACGCTTCCTTTGTGCAGGAAAGTCTGAATGTGCTGGTTTAAGATTCCTCGAGCTCTTGTGGTTTTTGAAGACCAACCAAATCTGCAAAGTATGCAGGGTATGCAAGGTCGTCCCTTTTTTGTTGAAAGACAACTCTTGACAAATAGCGTCTATTTCCGCTACATGGGATGTGCGGGAGTCACACAGAAGTTGACAGAACACCAACCAGTTTGTGTGTCTGCTAGGGTGGCGGGAACCGAGGAATTTTTTTGTCGCCGTTCCTATTTCACCTGAAGATTGAAAATTGGTGTTCAGTGTTCGCGTCATTTGTCCCTGTGTGCTGGGAGACCGAGCAAACGTGGAAGCGATCCGTCTGGTTCTGACGTCTACGCTGACGCTTCCGCGGAGAAGCGCAGGGTTCAGAAAGACACCAATGTTGTGACAGTCTCAGTGACAAGCGGGGCCTCTCCGAGTAGCGTTGCTCGTCGTGGCGACAAAAAGCCATTGATTGAGCATTTGAGCCGTTGATTTAGCATATGAATTGTTCTCATGTGCACGGTTTATGCATTTCACATGGTGATCTGACTTATCTCCAACAGTAATCTGTTCAGATTGGAATTGCAGTTCATTTTGCACCTTCGTCTTGTGATTTTGAAACTATTTCAGCAATGTCATCTTTTACTGTCCGCCAACTCACGTTGCACAAAGGGTGAATGAGGAGTTACCACGTGATTTCAAAGATCAAGTGTTCCGTGTCCGAAGCAACACAGCCTCTGTAGTGTCGTCTTTCTGACAGGTTTGAAGTTGATTTGCGGCTTTCTGTCCATTCACGATGCTAAATTTCGTTGTCACGGAGGTCACCCTGCCCCACACATCCGCTTATGGATGTTTGTTGAGAGCCAGTTCTTCCACGCGCCTGAAAATTTTACTTTATGTGACTTTGCCTGAATTTTTCTTGGTCTGTGCAACCGGAACAACTCGCGTTGTGTCTCGTTGACCTGCAAAGAAGTTTACACAACACCCAGCGCACTGAGCATCGGCACGCCGCGCACAATGCGGCGCACTTGAACATGTGAGTCGCGCTTCGAGTAGTGATTGTCGGACGTGTCGGCGGCGCAGATTGATGCGGCGTCAATATTGGTTGAGCGCGCAATGCGCTCGAGTTGAGCTCAAACAGATCCGGTGTCCGATTATTCACGACCCGCGAAACTCAATCCTGGCCTTCTGTTTGTGTGTTTGTAAGTCCGCCCAAAAGTTGGATGGGTTCGCATCAGAGTTTCGTGATCTATGCATTTGGTTGAAGGTTCAGTGGCACGCATTTGCATAAACGCGATGTACTTCATGCACGTTCGAGGGTTGGCTGTCTGTCCCATCCCTCTTCTTTGAAACGATCTCGTTGACTTTTGTCCACTGCAGGAATGCTCTTCTCTTCTCATGCAAATTTGTGGAATTTTGTGGACTTATCGCGATAATCAGGTGATAGTTTCGTTTGTTGAAGAGATGAAATGTCGTCTCAGCTCTCAGCAGGTCGATGACTGTCACTTCTTGATTCAGCTTCTTGTTCAAACTTGTCTTTTGGAAGCGCAATTGCTGGGTCATTCTCGTCGTTTTCTTTTTTTGAGGTGGAGGCGCTGTCATACCCTTCTTTGCCTCTGCACTTGTCACCTTCATGACTGTCCCTTGCACCTCGATACATGTGTCTATCCAGCGTCATCATCCAATGAATGACCAGAAGGTTCTTGTCGTTGCAGAGTCATCGCTGCGGCGCTCCAAGACCCAGGCGCTGAAGCGGCTGCTCGTCGCCGACAACGTGAACGTAAACGAAGCGGTCGAGAACATCATGAACATCAAGTCCATCAGCCCTGAAGTTCACCCGCAGTGAGTATGCCTCCGACAGTACACGTCTCCCAGACACCAGTGTCCGATGAAGATCCAGAAAAAATGGACCGCAGTTGCTCAGTGAAGAGTCAGTCAACGAAAAGAAATCTGAGCTTGTTAACTGCCTTCTCAAATCAACTTGTGATGGTGGTCATCGTGCATTCGAGTGTTCTGTGGAGACATTGGTTCAGGAAATGTTGAGGTTTTGTTTCACCGACTGGCATGCAGAACAGGCTTTGGGAGACATTCGATGGTGCCCTGACTTCGTCAGACTGACGCGTGCGAGCAAACAGGCCAATGGCGAAGTTGTGGTTTTCAAGCAGCCCCCCTCTTCAGCAACATAAAATTGACCTCCAAAGGTGTGCAATGAAATTCGGAAACCTTTTGCATTGGTTGTCGAATATTTCTGTTTGTGAGCACACGGGGTCTTGTGGTTTTCATTGACCGTCAAAAAGAAATTGTCTGGGATGCATGTGTGTTGACGAGACAACTTGTGTCACACAATGCAAGCTTGAGGGAGGAAGTGACAGTCTGTAATTGTGATAAAGCCCCGAAGCTTCGAGCGCGACGCTCAACACAATCACTCACTCCAGTGCAATTTATCTCCTCGTTATCTCGCGAGTTCCTGTCGTCTAGCGAGTCAAAACTAGCTGCTGGCACATCATCCATCCACAAGTGCTTCCTCCAAAGCGACTTCAAAACAAGTGAAATCCTCAACTTCTTCAATTCATCAAGTGTCTGCACTCGATGTTCCTCGTGCGCACTGGTGAAATCTGCGAGCTTTATCAAATACGCTATCATTTTCAACAAGGCAAATATTGCAAACGATCAAATATGGGACAACACACCGAAGCGTGGATCCAAACTCCGCGGTGGGACACACTTGACACGTGTACGAGGTGTTCGTTTGCCCTGGCGATTTCAGTTCGTCTGAAATCGTCTGAAACATGGTGATTGGTGCCAGAGGCGTTCGCTGTGGATCTATTGTGTGCTTTCTGCTTTCCCTGACGCGAAGACATCTTTCACGAGCAATCCTCTTTGTACATGTGTGCTGGATTTTGTGCACACTGCAGTTATTTCAGGGACTCTCTGCCTTTGTCCCATCACAGTTCCTTGCGGTCCGCAACAGCGGCGTACACACGTCTTCGTGCATGTTGTTTGTTCTTGAGGAACGTGAAGGACTGAAAGGCACGCCGGGAATCGATTGTTTGGACGGTGCAGGGAATGACGTTCGCAGCTTGAGAACAACAAAGCTCTCTCTATGACTGCATGTACACTCGTTCACTGTGAAACAGACAGCACACGTTCCTCAACCTGGGTTCCTCATTTCCCCCAAAAGTGCCGAAGTTTTGTGCCACTGATCGCAAGTTTTTGAGAGCGCGCCACGTTCGAAACAAATGTTTTGAAAGCTCATGCAATGAAAAATCAGCCACTTGTCAGAAAAGACCAAAACAAGACTCTTCACTCATTCTGGAAATCAGAAGCTCATGCCCTCCTTCTCACAGTGACGTGAAATCATAGGTTTGCTCGCAGATATGTTGAATCCAATGAATGAGTGGCAGCCCATTCTTTGTGCGTTTTATGGCACACAAACACGTGGTTGCCAAAACAAAAGTTGCATGTGGTCCACATTTTCAGACGTTTTGTGGGTGATCGTTACACGCGGTAAACGATACTCGTGGTAGTTACGTGCCACAACGACTCCGCAATATCAAGATGTGTTTTTCTCTCAAAATTTTCTCTCTAGATTTGCGCTTGTGTCAGGGACATCCAGTGTGGCTTGACGTTTTGCTGCGCTGTTGCACGAGAAAAGAAGGCAGCTTTCTTTTACAAGTCCCACATGGGTGGTTTTGCGTACACTTGCATTGGTGCCAAGTGGCGTTTTGCCACCAGTGCTTCCCAGTTTGGCCTTTCCTGGGTTCGCCCGTGCACTGAACTTCGACCCACACTGAGCTCTCAAAAGTCAGAAAATTTCCTCATTTTGCGATGTTCATGTGATGTTTTTGTCCTTCCTGCTACTGTGGAGAAATACATATTCCTCAAGTTTTACACCAGAAAACCCCCAAGGGACGCATTACTCGCAGTTATTTCATCAAAGTGACACTCCCACGTCAGAGTTTCCTGCTTTCTGATTGCACAGTGGATCCTTGACGACTTCCCTGCAAATTGACGTTGTTTGAGTGATGGGGCGTCTGCGTTGACTCACATAGAACCAGCTGTGTTTACAGCTGCGATTTCCTCGCACTTCCTTCGCGGAAGCTCGTTCTCACAGCTGGACGATTCTGCCTGCATCACCCCAGCAGGGCCTGTCAAGCTCCTGTCAAGAGCTTCCGTTCTGCACACGCGCCTGTTTTTTCTGTCGTCTCTTATTGAGGCATGAGCACATCTGGTGAAACACAGAAGCACCGCTTTGTGTCGTTTCTGTGCAGAAAGTCCGCTGGTGTGAAGGATTCAGTTTTCAGTGGACCGAATTGGTCGTGATTTTGCCTGGGCAACATTCGCTTCTCTTACATGAGCGCCAAGCAAATGTTGTCAAACCTTGACTTTCAGCAGTGCGTGGGAGGTGTTTTCTCTTGAGCTGTAAAAGTCAGAAAAGAAACTGAAATTTAGTGCAGAAAGACACAAGCCGAGTCCTGTGCTGGGTGCAGCTCTCGTGGAGTTCACTCTTTCCGGTATATACTCCTCCCACCCATGCACCACTCTGAATGACAGACATGCACAACACACATCCACCGCAATTTTGTTACCAGTGGAATCACAGCTTTTTACTGAGTTTTCGCATTATGTCTCATTTAATATGTGGAAATTGACCTTGATATTGGGTATGTGTCAACAGCACTTGGCTTGGATGAGGAAAACGCCTCTTGAACTGCGGCCGGGGCAGGATATGCGGCCACCGCAAGCAAACATGCCCCCTCACTCAGATGTGGGCCCAGCCATTTCGCCCATCTTTCTTACGTGCAAAAATGCAAAGAAATCCACTGCACACAATTTATCATAGCTCTTTTGTGGTTGTGAACAATGCGTGTTTTCAGCGGAAGGTGCGACATTTTACAGGTGCTTTGCTTGTGAAGAAACTTTTGTTTGGCGAGCATGTTTCCGAGTGGTTGGTTTCTGTACTGGTGCAAAACGTGGATTGTTTTGTCTCCAGTGAGAATTGTGTGTGGACAAGTGAGCTGTTGTCAGATCGATAAAGAATATCTTTGTTTCTGTGTCTTTCGCATTGTTTTCTCGTGAGGAGCGTGCACACAAGGGCAGTCACCATGTTCTGTGATTGGTTGCGTTCGACCTTTCTTCCAACGTCTGTGTGTTGCAGTGTCACATCAAACTTGCTGGTCGTTTGAACACGTGTCAACAACGTTCTCTTCTGTTTAGGTTCGGGCCGACTCTGCGCGTGTGTCTGAGTCAGATCTGCGGGTACCGACAGCTGGTGGCCGACGTGGAGGCGCAGCGCCGCGTCTCCTACTCCTCCGACAACTCTGACCACGAGCGCATGCTCATGCAGGTGAGCGCCAACGCAAACTGCTCACCTTGTTTGGAGACGTGTCGAGAAGGAGAATCCCCTTCTCATTTGTGTCTGCTGTGGGACAGGCTTTCATTCAGATGCTTCAGTTGAGCAAATTCACATGAGACAAGAACTGAAGAAAGCCACTTGTGGCAATCTGTTTTGACGCCATTCTGATCTCTTGCTTTGCAGTTGTGGACGGCGCTGCGGCCGGAGACGCCGCTCACGTCGCGCATCTCGGCGCAGTGGACGGAGATCGGTTTCCAGGGCGACGACCCGATGACTGACTTCCGCGGCATGGGGCTGCTGGGTCTTCAGAATCTCATGTGAGCCAAGTTCCTCATCGTTTGAAACGTCAATTACACACTGGGCGTGTTGATTCTCTCATTATTTTGACTGCATTTGTTCTGTTGGGCTGTTCAATTGATGTGTCTCAAATTTTGCTTGCAGATATTTTGTCACACACCACTCGGCAGCAGCAAAACAGCTCTTGTCACATTCAAACCACCCTCAACTCGGGTGAGTGTCTGACTTGCATCTCTTTTGATGTTCACCAGCTTGTGTTTCTTGTGTACAGTGTGACGTTTCAGCAAAGCGAAAGATGTGCAAACCGTGTCCTTTCGCAGGTATTCCTTCGCAATCGTGGGCATCAACATCACGGCACTCGCGCACACGCTCTTGACGCAGGGCCACCTCAAAACTCACTTCTACAACAGCGTGCAGGGCAGACCGCGTCTCGAACACTTCCACATGGTCTTCTGTGAGTAGTGTGATCACTTCATGTCGCGCCTCTTTCAGAGTCATCAAAACAAATGATTTTGGTTCACATCAATGAACAAGAGGTTGGCTTTGTGAACAACACGAACATCGTTTCAGTTGTATTCTTGACTGGCGAATCTCACTCAGTCTGATTCGGTTTCTTGTGTTTCCCGATGCAGGTTACCTGATGTTCGAGTTCGATCGGTTTTGGTTCGCGGAGAAGCCCCGTGATATCATGGAGTTCAACCGCATCAAGAGCAAGTTTCACAAACACATCGTCCAGCGGCTCCGCCACAAGGACACCGTGTTCCGCTGCAGCTTTGACGTCAAGAACGAGGGCAACGTCGCCAACGCCACCTGGTGCTGACAGTGAGCGACGTGGACGGACGAACTTCGCCTGAGGAAATTCACGCAGATGCGATGCTCTCGGAAGTGAGAGTCGTTGCGGACATTCACTGCAGTTCCTCGGGCAACAAAATGTGAGCGGGTACAGCTGTGAGCCACGGAATTTGGCTCGTTTTGCGTTGTCAAAAGAACAGCACTGGAACCACTCGTTCTTGTCGTGAGCAGTTGTTGCAGAGACGGCCTTTGATTTGAGAGACTCATTTACAATGCACCCGTCGGTACATTGCACGCTTCGTGCGCCTTGGAAGTCTCGACGGACACGCGCAGTGAATTTTTGAGTCGCAACCGAGCACGTTTTCGTCACGGGTTGCAGTGAAGTGCCTCGCCACAGGACAAAACACTTGATAAGTCTGTGATTGTAGTTTCGTTTTCCACGGCACGCAAGAGCTGCTGCGAGTACAGAATGATTGGCGCTCCGATGTCTTGTGACGGGTGCTCACAAGCACAAATACATGGTTTTGTGTGTGTCCGACGCTTTCTTCACTGGTGCCTTTGATGAATCAGTTTCCGGCTGAGAGTGCCACAAAAATTTGTTCTGGGCAACTTACGTTTGTCGAATTGTGAATGCGTTCTGTGCTGCTTGCATCCACGAGACGAAAACAATTGAAGCGCAAGAAAGCAAACCTGATCTCCAAATGATAAATGTGCAGTTTGTAAATACAAAGTTCTGTGTCGACTGAATGGACGACCAGAGCCAGAAGGGTGAAAAATACTTTCGAAAAAGTGCATCTAGTCAGGGTGGAACGAATTTGTGCACGTCAGATGTCTATGCCAAAAGTTTGGATTCAGTCTGAAATATGAGCCACACGAGAAACTGTGTCATGTCCACGTGGACCAGCAATTCACCAGCGCTGTGAAGCAGAGGTGGTTGTCATCGCTGGGATGAAGATTTGACCGACATTTGATTGTCGGACCTTTCTACGCGACCATTTGCTCGACGAACACAAAGCGTTGAAACAAATAAACAAGAAACACAACTTGAATATTGTTTTCTTTGTTTCGAAAGGTCGCGCAACAGTCGCAGTATTTTCCAAGACATATCCAACACGTGGGCACTGCTACACGCTGTGAGTAATTCTGCGTTTCCTCATGTCATCCAATTTGGTTTGCAGTTTCTCGTTTCCCGTTGGTTCGGGAGTGTAGTAGTGTTTGGGTGGCTTGCCCTCGCGGAACAGGACGTAAACGTTCGTGTACTGATAGCGCACCTCGCCCATACGCATGCGTGCGTGCTTCCTCATGCCTTTCACCACGTACGAAGTTTTCGTTGACATGTCCGCTGAAAAAAAATATACATGTGAAAAACTCCACAGTTCACTTCTTTATCACTAAATCAAGCCTCGATTGTCTCAACGGCAAAGGGTAACGTTCCATACCGTGTGTGGCAAGGGCAGTTTTCTCATTAATTGGGGGTGGGGAAGGGGCCTCAGCAAAATTGACACAAAGTGTCCACACGTTTTGAATCTTCAGCTCTACCCCGTTGGGTGGGAAACCAAAATCAAGGTGAGATATGAACATCTGCCACGTTTTCCTCGGAAATTTGTTTTCAAGTGTTGTTCGTATTTTGCAAAAGCCTGATTGATCTGAGGTTCAAAACTTCGCTCTCACCGATCCACATGTTGGACTTGAACTCGAAGTGGTGATCGCGCACCGCGATCTCTTGCCCCTCTTCTATGATCTGCAAAAACAAAATATCCGGGAATGATGATTTCCACAAGAATTTGCCCGCATGTTTCCTCTCACAAACTTACACTGAACAGGTCGATTTTTAACTTTTACACTTCAAGATCTTGAAAATGGCAAGTTGTGCACAACTGTGTCCGCGACTTACTTCCGCTCAGATCCTGTTGGTACTTACGTCTTTCAAAACCGTCGAGTGTATTTGTTTTTTGAAGGAAAGTTGTTTGATCGCCTCATCAACACTCAAACCTCGCACCTGCAACAACAAAATGCCCCCTTCTTGTTATTCATATTCTTGTTGTCATCATTTTGCTGGCAGACGACCGACAGGTGACACGCGCCGGCAGAACAAAATTTCTTACCATCCCAACCAAGTAGAAAAGCTTCTTGGTCATGACCCGTACATGCGCCCTGTGGTGATAGTATTCCTGAAAGCACAATCTTCAATTCTTCAGTTGTACAAAATCAGCATTTCTCGCAAAACACAGTCTGGTTGTTGAGGAGTGGTTGTCGTCAGTGAAGTTTTTTTCCAGGGCAACTTACCGCTGGGCGCTTCGGTTCGTCGGGCTCGCGCGGTGGGTAGACCACTTCGTTGTACTTGGGCCATCTCACCGGTTCTTTCGGTAGTTTGTTCCAGACGGCACAAACTGCAACGGAAGCATCACATCACATCTGTTCGTCAACAATGTTTCCTGGAAAGGCGAAGGGGCCATAAGATTATCCCGACACAACCAGAATTGGGACATTTTGTGTGTATGTGTGTGTTTCCCATGTGGGCAAACCTTGTCGATGCAATGTTAGTGATTTGGAGAATATCAATTGCCCCCCGCCCCCTCAAACAGAAGAGTCTGATTCACGCGACATTGAACCTGTCTTGAAAAAAAAATAAATTGTGACGCGACGCTCTCCATGCAGTCGTGCTTCAGAGCTCGTGTAGCTCCCGCCCCCGCCGCGCAGTCCCTCTTGAAACTCTTGCACTCCCTTCGGACGCGTTGGCCATTTGACTTGAGCTACAAATCAGCGACATACCCGAGGAGGATGTGTGGAGAGAAGTGACAGTGCTGGCGCAGGGCACGGCAGAACGGATGTCATTTGACCAGAGAGGATTCAACAGTCCACTTCTTGACGGAGTTGAACTGCATCTATGTTCAAACAAGAAAATGGGATTCAACTAATTCGAAGCGCACACACACACACACACACACACACACGTAATCGCTTTGATTTTTCCAAAGAAACGAAGAATGATGTGGACAAGCCTGTCAAACGGCGTCACTGGACGTTGGAGCAAATTTGCCGATAAACATCCATTATCGCCCAATCACATGGTGTTATTTACCTTGTAACTGTTTCTGTTGCTTTCACCAATGCCCTCAACCCTGTAAACAGAATAATAACATGTCAGTACTACGTCTTGTATGACATCAATGGTGGCAGATTGATACAAAATGATGGGAAATTCACGTTCATGACATTCACCATTTCTGATCATGATGCCGGAAATGAGTTCCACTGCCGGCTTCCGCTTTTACGACATCATGGAGGCATGTGCCTTCTGCTAAATATGTGCCAGAATTTGTGACAAGCGCTGTTGACGTCGTTTGAAGGGACTTAATTTTCAACGCACAGGACTGAGCGATGGAGGCTTGTTTGCTAGCAACTTCCCCCAACTGGTACTGCAGCAGAGTGGCTGACTGCAATGAAAATGGTCTTTTAGTATTTGGAGCCAAGCATTCCCTGCAGTTCTTGGACGTCACCCAAGACCCTCCTCAGTTTGTCGGTCAGCTGAAGGTTCATGGAGACAGAGTCGTCGGTGTGTCGCTCTGCCAGGTCTCAGGACACACACACATGTGCGCGACAACCGGCGAAGATGGTCAGGTGAAAATGTGGGACCTGACCAAGAAGACACTCCTCCAAGAACATGCTCAGCATAAGGTTTGTCGATTTTTGTGCTCGCCTCAATTAACGTTCGTGTCGATTTGTGCCATGCAGTTCGTGTCATCAATCTGCTGCAGGGTAAGCCCACGGCGGTGCACTGGTCACCAGCAGACGAGAACTTGGTGGTCAGCGGGGACGACAAGGGCGCGGTCGCCGTCTGGAGACTCGAAGCTGACAAGGTGACATCGCTGACACCGGAAGCGAGCGTCGTCACGAGCTTGACGTGCTCACCTCACATCGCCGAGCAGGTTGCTGTCGGGTCAGTACGAGTCCCAGATGTGGAACGATCAACATGACAAGGGCCCGTGAACTCAACAAAATTTCGTAGCGAAATGATTGCCTGTGGGATCTTATTTCGATGTTCAGTCTCTCCACCCTGTGTTTTCTCCTTATTCACCGCTTTTGAAGGGTGTCAACTGAGCGGATTTCGAATGACGAAATGCAAAACTGCACATCACTGAGCGTCCGAAATAGCCTCGAGGCATTCTGTGGCGAACGGCTGGGGTGTCGTGAGCTGCGTGTCTTTGTCTGTAGTTATCGTTCGGGTCGGATCGTGCTTGTGGACGTGAGTCTGGGCGGCCGAGTGCTGCAGAAACTGCGAGGCCACGATGACGAGATTCAGGGCATCAGCTGGTCACCAATTTCTGACGGAAACGATTCAGCTGCTGCAGGTGAGCCTTCACGTGGCGTGTCACAGTTCCTGAAGATAATGATGAGTGCCAGTGTGAGACCCAAATTATTCGGAACGAGACAATTGCTGGAGGCATGACGTTTTTAGGTGATTTGAGGTGGGTCGCGAGATTTGGGCTCAATGAGCCAAATGGGTGCGAGCCAAATCAAAGCACCTATAGGCAGGGTCTTCCAAAAGTATGTGTGCAGCAGTTTCATGGTCAAGATGAGGATTGATTTGGGATCTTTTGGGCTCTTTTGGTTCATTTTGGGTTGGGGATAATGCGCAAGGAAGGAATTTATCAAATTTGAATTTTGGGGTTTCTGAGGTCAAAATGGTCAAATTTGGAAGTGCAGAAAAAATGAGGT
>JAAUXT010103574.1_pt1 | contig 15867 bp, 21 predicted proteins | sample 7278171 | NCBI WGS metagenome assembly JAAUXT01 (sample SAMN14350112, study PRJNA611818) | marine sediment metagenome | isolation source: surface marine sediment (1.8m) | place: French Polynesia: Moorea | collected 2018-08 | reverse complement strand
CTCACCTGGAGCAGCACATCCAGGGTCGGGGCAGCATGTCTCACCTGGAGCAGCACGTCCAGGGTCGGGGCAGCATGTCTCACCTGGAGCAGCACGTCCAGGGTCAGGGCAGCCTGTCTCACCTGGAGCAGCACATCCAGGGTCGGGGCAGCATGTCTCACCTGGAGCAGCAGGTCCAGGGTCGGGGCAGCATGTCGGGGCAGAGCGTGAACAGCAGCAGCAGAATCACCAGGGCAGCGAGCAGCGCGACGCGCAGCAGCACCGTCGTTCTCATCTACGCGACGCTGCGTCCTCCGCTGCAGCCGAAATCCTGGGAAGAGACGAGCAGCTCAGGCTGAGTCCAGCATCCGGTCAGCTGGAGGGGGCGACACCCAGTTGGAGGGAGCGACCTCAACCTTCACAATTTTAACGCAATAAGAAAATGGGACAATTCATGCGCACTGGAAGGGCAATTTTGACAACTCTCTCCTGAAGTCAATGACACCTTTTCCCTTTTGCCGGAAACCCCAACTTCCGAAACGAAACCTTGCTTGCGTTTGCACCACAGGTTCACGACAAGTCCAGAAGTCTGGATTGGTCGAGGAGTGACAGAAAAATATGGGCAGCTAATGCAGGACTAGATCGCCCTTCCCTGAACAATGCAAGATCCTTGATGGCACGACGTACGAGTGTGTGTGTGTGTGTGTGTGTGTGTGTGTGTGTGTTGAACAACACATCTGCAGTGACAGCGACCTGGTGTCTCGGTGTGATTCTTTACTTCACGTGAACCTTGAAATTCAAATGTCCCCCTGACCAGAGAAATCGTACTTTCCCCATTCTCCTGTCCTCACCTTTCTGGATATCCCACTGCCTTCAACTCCAACATACAACTCACCAGAGAGATTGTGCCTACCCTTTCCCCTGCTCACACCAACACCAAAGTCCCACTGCCGTCACTGCAGAAAACAGAAAACACAGAAAACCTCTCACCTGTCACAAACGTAGAAAACCGCTGACGTCTTTCTCACTTCAAAATATCCAAATGATCCTCTGCAATCGTGTCAACTCGTGCCCTACCCACACGATTCCACAGCTGGATATCTCGTCCATGCTCATTGTATTCTCCTTCATATTCCACAGTATTGCAGCCTGTGGCTTGCTACGCGACACCAACGCTTTCTAACAGCTACAAGCCACGAAACGTGATACACACTGTACAAACCAATATTTCAGGCCGGATTCACACTGGATGCGTCATGCGTTACGGTCCTGCATAAGTCAGTTGTCTTGACGGCGTTGGCTGAAAGACTGCCGCCACGGAGAATGGGAATCAGGCTTGGCTCCAGCAGAACCAGCACCCTACCCAGCACCCTGTCAATTTTTCCTAATTTTGCGCTGCAGGTGAGTTCTTTTCCTTCTGCATGTTGAAATGGCCACCCCCTCACCAGAACAACCCCGCACTGACCTCAATGCTTGGTCCCCTGGAGCTTCACACCAAAGTCCGTTGCCAAATTCACTCCTGATGCGTGAGTCAACAGGTGCTGCGTCACGGACGCACGCGGTTCCAGTGTGAACCAGGGCAAGCAGGATGCGGCGACCCTTCCCTGCGTCGTGACAGTGTTCGTCATCAAATGGATTCCTTTGATTAATTTAGGCCTGGTTCACACTGGATGCTTGAAGCGATGCGTCTCAAAAGGTCAAATTCTGCTGCATCATCCCCTGCGAGGATGCAATACCCCTGTGCAGGAACGCCAGTGACCTGTTCAGGGGCACAGCCCCCAGACACTTGTGCAGGGACGCAGCTCCCAATGACTGTGTGGATGACGCCGCATCCTTGTGTTTGGATGCTGCTCATTGACGAACAAGTCTTGGGACGAAGTGGTCTACACACTGACATGCACGGATGCGAAGTCAATGCAGGGAAAAAGTACCCGGTGTACTTGGATGTGGGTCATTCACAAAGTGTCCATTGACTTGTGTATGGAAGAAGTACCCAATGACTTGTGCAGGGATACAGTACCCGTCCACTCAGCACCTGTTGACTTGTGCCTTGTGCATTGTTGCACCCCCCCCCCCCCAGTGACTTGAACAAGGTGGTAGCACCCATTGACTTGACTTGTGCAGGGATGCAGCCGGCCTTGACGTGTGTGGGGACAACGCCTCACGCAGTGTGAATCCGGCCTCCACTGAAACTCACAGCTTCTGAAGCAGCGTGAAGGTCCTGTTCGCGTCACACCAGCTCACCTGGTGACCAGGTCGAAAAACTCCAGTGGGTCAGGTGGACTTCTCCAGTTTTTTTCATACTCAATGAGTCTTGCGTTGCGGCCCATATGTCTTCATGATGACACAATGCCCATTGACTTGCAGTATTTGCAGGCGTGCACCTTGTCCTTCCTGTGAGTGCTCATTTGCACACACTCAACCAGACAATAGGGAGGTAAAGCAAATGCGTCCGGTCCTTTTCCGACGTGCCCCAATTGCCAGACCTGTGACACAGGTACAATTTGGTCACTTGCCATTTGCTAATCTGTTCCACTGTTCTGACAATAGGCGCACCGCACGTTAGAACAAAAGGCGGCGCTAAACTTCCCCATTCTTTGTCGTTGACGTCAGGTTCACGCGTTCACACTGACGCGGACCTGGGATCACACAGCGCGGTGCGACCTCTGGTGGCGCGAACAACATCTGCAGCAGCACGAAGTTCGTCTCCACGCGTACAAACACAGGCGAAAAACAACCGACGTCAGTGGCAACGTTTCTGGCGTTTATATTTGACCATGAGACAGACAGCTCATACACCACAAGCAAAAAGGATTCAAAGCGAAAACCAAAACAACAACAGTGTAAAATAACAAGAAACTTTCGAGAATATATGAGGATTTCTAGATTCGCCTGATGTCCTGGTGGAGAGTGAGATCACACATCCTGAAGGAAATTACTGGACGAACGCAGCAGAGATTGACACCCGGTTGATCAAGACCATTCCAAAGGGCAGGCTTCAGCACACTGACCCACGGGGTCGATCGTAGTGGCCGAGCCCAACTGAGAAATTCAACGAGGAAAGGGTGGATTTTCGAGTCAGGGGAAGGGAGCCCCAAGCACCCGAAAATCCGTCCAATCAAGCAACATCCTGAACAAAACAACCGAGGACACCGGTAGATTGCACTGAAGGAGTCTGTTGCAGACTCCCCAAGGGGAGGGAGCGAAATTTGTCCACACAAACTGAGTTTCCCACATGCGCGATCCTGGGTGAAACGTGGCTGAGTGAACCACCAACCAAAGCAGATTTCACGAACGTACAAAAATGATCCTGAGTACAGAGTGTGTGCTAGTCAGTGATACGCTTTCATAACCACAAATTTCAATCAGTTCCTGTCCTTCCACACAAAACGGGTTGCCATGGAAACCAAACTGTCGTAGCGAGTTTTCTATCCCGGCGCACAGGTACAATGCGGAGTAACCAAAATAGATTTCACATTGAGGTCGACCTCACACCCAGCAGCGTCCCTGTACCCAAGTCAACACTCACTGTCTCGCTTTTCTACACAGAGCCATTGACTTGCAGAGGGAGTAAAGCACGATGAGACAGATGAAACTGCTGCAAAATTCTGACCAGCTCTCTCAAACGATATGTCGCAAACGGGCCAAGAAACGTCTTCGACCTTCCCGGGCCCACAAAAGCACAACTTGCGTTTCCCCCTCCAATTCTACAAAACATCCGGTTGATATGCAGAACCACAGCGCGTGAAGCACAAAATATTCAGGCAATATCTTCTGCAACCCGAGAGGCGCGCACACATCACAAACACGGAGCCACGCCCATGTTCGATTTGACAACGGTGCAATCGAAACAAACGCAGCAGGCACCGCGGTTGCCAAATCGAACACGGCCCAAACCAAACTGAGTATCCTGCCCAAGTCAAGAATTTCGACAAATCCATTATCGCAGAGAGAATTTTGATACAAAACGCAACGTGAGAATCCACTCCACAATTCAAGTGAGAACACGGATGACACTCACGGGTCGTAAACTGGTGAATTTTTCAACACAAATGAAGTAACGTTTGTCTTGAATAGTGACCAATGAAACGTTTGCTGGATTTCAAGCGCCAGGATCACGCTGAAACAACGGATTTCACCAGAAAACAAGAACATCGACGACTTTGAGACGCGCTCGCTACGAGTATGCCGCACACACAAGTGCGCGCGCACAGAGAATCTCCCGGGGTGATATCTGGCTAAAGTGTATACACACACTGGGATGGCACAATGTTGATTAGAATACACCATCGACGCCTCAGCAAGCCAGCGCGTCAAAAACCATTACAAACCACTGTGATATGAAGTTGTCAGTTGACATACAAAACGCGAGCACACGTGCGCACTGGTGTAAAGTCATCTGAAAGCACTGGCCACAAGGAATGAAGAGTCCCTCCCGATGATCCCTGAAACGATTTCTTGTTACTTGTCAGTTGTGTTTGTGTGTGTTTGTGTGCGTTTGTGTGGTGTGTGTGTGTGTGTGTGTGTGTATGTATGTCTGTATGTATGCGTGTGTGTCCCAACCCCACTGACGGACCCGCAAGAGCTGCTCCACGAGCGCGTTTTGACTTGTTCTGTACTGCAGGACTTTCGCGATGATTTAACATACGTGACGCCTGTCTGCTGATTACAAAATTCAGAGAGACGTAACTTCTATCCTGGTCAACATGTCGTGAATACACTTCAAAACAACCAGTTTAAAATCTGATTCGTAATCCCACTACTTCGAACAAATTTTGGAGCAAAGTGCCAAACACGTGACTGTGGCTGTTTTCCTCAACCTGGCTGTACACGTCGACCACTTGAGCCAGATTTTGAACCCTATTTTTGGAATTCGCACTGAGAGGGCACACCTATGAAACAGATCCACGCCACATATCACAACAATCAGACATGTGTCACAGTGAATGCATCTTGCGTTGCATCCCTCACTGGATGTGTCAGCGGATTGACGCACCAAGCGTTGACTTCTGCACAGACACGGTGCTCGGTGTGCATCGTCTCACAGTGCACACTTGATGTAAAATAGATGTCTACAAAACTCAAATGCTTTGATTAAATGCTTTGTAAGTACCACACTGGAATGCCCGACTGAAACCGGCTTCACACAGGATGCGACACGCATTGCGCCCCAGAACAAGTCTTCGCTTGCCGTCGGGCGCGTTTCTTACGCGTGCTCCATACATCCCACTACCAGTACCTGGAATTTATGTGGAGCTTCCAAAGCACAGAGAAAATGATGCTGCAGGGCCAAAAGCACATCTGGGGTAGGTGGCGTCTGGGGTAGGTGGCGCACGACAAACGAACGCGCTTATTTCCATGAAATTCTTGCACACGTCACATCCCGTATGACTTCGGCCTCAACGAATGCTGATCAAAATTCAATCACTTCAGATCAATCACTTCTGATCGAAGACTTTGGCAAGTTTCTGCACACTGCAGCTGTTGTTCGCCTGCGACTCCGCCCCCGCTGCTTTGCCCGCTCCAGCGGTGCTGCCCCCTGTGGTGGTGCCGCCGCCTGCCGCAGTGCCCCCTGACGACGGTTTCGGGCTCAGCCCTGGCTTCACCGCTATCTGTGGTTTTGACGCTGGCGGCGCCGGTTTCGTCGTTGCACCGGGTCCCTTCACAACTCCTTTCGGAGGCTTTTCCGGAAGTGACGGTTTTATTTTGGCACTGGGTGAGTCCGGCGTGGTGGATTTCAGCTTGACACCCCCGAGGGAGGAAAGGTCCACTTTGGGTTTCACCGGTGGGGGAGGTGGGCCTGACCCCGTCCGACCCCCTGAGGAGACCTTACCCCCCTGAGACGCTGGAGGTATCCCCAATGGGAATTCCTCATTCTGATAGTCATGCTCTCCATCACTGTCTCCCAAATCCCCTTCCAGTCTCAGAAGATAGTTGGCGGGGCACCAGCCCTTGACGTACTGCCTGGTCCGAATGAAGGACCATCCGTTTTCGTTGTCCTTGATCACGTGGACAATCTGTCCCGCCATCACACACACCTCGCCCTCCTCCGCCTGTGTAAAGTCGTATACAACGTGAGCCTTGTATAGCACAGTCTCAGTGTCATCAGTGTCTCCGGTTGACGTACTGTCCGTCGTCGCGCCGTTGCTATGGTTACGCGAGTCTCCGTTAGAGACGGTGGCGTCACCTGCACCGCTGTTGTTGGCTTTGGAGTTGAAGTGCGCCGCCACGGGTCCCCGTGCAACTCGCGGTGCCACTGGTCCCCGGTTCGTGGGCGGCGTTCCACCTCTGAGCGCCAAGACCGGCGTCATGCCCGCCGGCGTTCCTCCTCCGCCGGGTTTCGGCAGCAACGCCGTTGTGACCACGTGACCAGATCTTCTTTTCTCCGCACCGGAACTACTTCCGGTGACGCCACCGCCGCTCTTGAGCTGCACGCCGAATCTCGCCTCCAGTTCATTCGTGATGTCGCCACCGGCGGCGCCACCGTGCGCTGACGCCGACGCCGCAGCGGGCGCGTTCTTGACCTTTGACCTTGACCCGATGAAGGAGTTCGTGGTCACGGACGCCGCCGCGTCGTTTCTGACGGACGCCGTCGCTGGTGGCGTCGCCTGGCGTCGCGCGTCCCCGGACCCGAGCGACTCCCCCCGACTGAGCGCCGACCCCAACTTGGGCGGCGGAGGCCGCTCCGGCTTCGAAGTCTGAAAGAACAATATTTTCTGTCAAATTCGCACAAAACAATCATTTCGATTTGTGAGGTGAACAAGGAAACAAAAGCGTGGACTGTGCGATCACGTGTCAATCTTCTCTCTGTTCAAGTGAAGTGCAAATTCGTGTTCGATTGACGGCCGAACGTCCTCAATGATCGAACACCGAACTCAATTGAATCTCAGAGGACATTGTCCACACCATGCAAGTTGTGTCGCGCAGGTCAAAATCAATGGATTCGCAAAAAGTGGATTTGGCAAATCACCACCCAGTTCGCGAATCTCTCCACTACGATGGACAGGCCGCGTAAAATGCATTGAGCAGAGAGCGACAGTGCCATGATCAGTGTTATGCAATTGTGCAACAATACAATTGCTTCTGAGTTTCAATGTCAGAATTTCACACAAGCCATCGCCATGCCTCGAGAGAGAAGACAACTCATGTTTGCACACGCGTGCACACACACACATCGCACACACACGCACAAAAATTCACACAGAATGAAAACACTGGTTGCCATTTCTGCTCTCAGACCACAAGACAAGACGCCAATTTTGAGTGAAACACATCCAAGGTCTCTCCTGTTCCTTTCCCCATTCCCCAACACAGGGTGTGGATCCAGGGTTTGTTTGGGAGATCTTGCGCCCCTGAACCACCACCCTTGCTCAAAACATTGACCCCTTTTCCACTCTCCCACCCACTCCGAGAACCAAAACCTCTTCATGCAAATCGGCAATTGAGACACATTGTCGATCAGGCACATTCGCTGTGTTACCTGACGCTTCACACATTTCACTGTTCTGGGTATCTGCAACAAAACCAAACTTGACTCCACGCCAACAAAACGCGGCGTGTGTGCACCAACTTCACAATGGACTCAAACTGGACACAGGACGTTGAGGTTTGTTTCACACTGGGTGCGTCACGCGAACTCCACAAGAAAGCAACGCACAAAGCACGACGTTCAGTGTGACGCATGACGCATCCAGCCTTGAGGGAAATTCACTGTGCACGATGCAGCCCTTCTTGGAGCGCGCCTCACCTTGTGAGTTTGTATGTAGGAGGCGGGAGCCCAGCCCCGGTTCCCTTCCACCATCACCAGCCACCAGCCGGTCACGTCCTTCTCCAGAATCTGCAGCGAATACAAGACAAACGTCGATCAGTGAGAGGGCGCTTCCCGTGATCCAGAGACCTCAACTTTTTGAAACACAAAAACGGTGTGTGGGTGTGTGTGTATGTGTGTGCGTGTGCGCAGGTTTGTGTGCACGTATTCTTTTGTGTTTTGTCTCCACAGGGCATAAAGAAGGAGATTCGGGGGTCCCCAGCCCGGGAGGAGGCAGGGAACGCCAAACTTGAACAAAGGTTCATCGAAATTCAATTCCCATTCAACAAATCGAAACATCCCCCTGCACACGCACACACACGGGGGGTGCCCCATCCTGACCAAACCCTGGACCTGCCCCATGCCATGGAAAGGCTGATTCTGACCTGCACTTGTTGTCCTTTTCGCAGGTTGAGCCCGTCCTGAGCCTGGGATGTGAAGTCAGCGATCACCGTGTGCGTCACCACCATCTTGGGCGGCGGGGGGCGCGGCGGCCTCAGTTTCACCTGTGACGTGGGAAAGTTGTGACGTCATAAGAGAGGTTTCTATGCATCCCGCGGGGCTTCCTCCCGTGCCATTTTTACGTCCGGTCCGGGAGCACAAATTTAGTTTTTGTGGTTTCACCATGAATACAAGGATATTATTTTTGAGAATGTTCATGGGTGTGGCCAAGGAACATAACCACAGAACAAGTCTGCTAAAATTCACTGTGGTTGCACACATTTCCAGTAAAACTCTCACAGAGAATGCACATGTTTCGCACCGGACATAAAATGGCACCGCGCAGCAGGTGTCATGGCCATCAAAAGCAAAGTAAATGCACGGAAAATCGAGTTTAAAGTGTCTCTCCCGCATGTTAGACCAGACTACAAGTTTTCTGAGCGTTCATTTCTCCAAACAAATTTTGTTCTTCTCGCGATGAAATGTCAAAGTAGATATCTATTCGCTTGTGTCATCGCAGAAAACGTCAGGGCAACCGGATTTCAGGATGTGAAAAGGAATGAACAAAACCATTCTCCAAAACTGGAGCAAAACATTTGTGGTGGCAGCACTCCGCCAATAATGTCGTTGGAGTTGTTGCTTATCTAATGACCGAATATTGTAGATGCGCGGACAGGAATTGCGCCAAGATATATCCAGCATTCAAACGGCAAAAAAACAAATTTTCAAAACAAAAATGTTCCAGCCCCCAGTGAGACTTGAACTCACGACCCCTGGTTTTCCTGAATGGGTTCTCCTACAAGACCAGTGCTCTGCCGCTGAGCTATGGAGGCCACAGTGATCGCAGCACACGGAATTCAGCTTTTTACGCACAGCCTTCAGCATGCGAGGGGCCCTGATAGGTTTTCCAATCCGTGGTTTTAACATGACTGGCAAAGCACTCGGTTGCGAGCACGGCACTTTGCTTTAAACTGGCAAAAACACAATAGAAACGTCCAAAACAGAAAAGAAACAGAATGGAACAAAAGTAGTGGTGGTCTCACATCTGGCTTCTGTGGTTGAAAAGGAAAATCACACAATGAACATGCGATTCAAACACAAGTGCAAATCAGAGAGAAAACCACCACAACATGGAAGAAACACACAGCAACGAAATGTGTACTCCAAATAGTTCTGTTCAATGTCATTTTCTTTTCATGCTTGGTGTCCAGGGCAACACAGGGGTTGTTCGATTCGCGCGCCAGGAAGGCAAACTGGCATGTCTCGTGGAAAAATGACCGCCAGTTTGTGTGGTGAATCTGGCCTCACCAGTTGGTGTGGTGAATCTGGCCTCACCAGTTGGTGTGGTGAATCTGGCCTCACCAGTTGGTGTGGTGAATTTGGTCCAACCAGTTGGTGTGGACCTGGCCCCACTAGTTGAGGTGATGAAGCTGGTGTGGGTTGCACACCGGCAAAGGCACGGTGAATTCGAGACGGGCGACGAAACTGAGACTGCCAGTTGGCGGTTGAATCAAACACGGTGACAATCACTTGGTGGGTGAAATCTTTGACACAAACCTTGCTGATTCCAGGTCCGAGTGTCTGTGTAGGAGCAACAGAGCAAAGTTCACATCGATTCCGCTTTCAATAATCCATTTCTCGATTGACAACACTCAATGATTGGTGACACCCAGTTGGGCTGCTTGATCAAATGCAGTTGCGGGGAGGGGGACTAGGAATTTGGCCACACCCCAAGGGCGAGGGTTCCCACTTGTCTTTTCACTGCACGTGGACTGTTGTGATTTTCCTCGGCACACCCATTACCCGAATAAAACTCAGTGAGTGTAAACAGCACAAGCTCCGAATCTCCCCCCCCCCCCAATGACCCTGCCAGGGTCCTCCCAAGAGGTTTGTCAGAAGATTCCGGACGGACCACAGAGAAAACAGTGGAAGCCCCCCCCCCCGCAGTGAGCCCGCCAGCTGCCAGAGGGTAAGTCTGTAGATTCACCACGGGCTACAGAGAGAACAGGCAAAGCCCTCCCCCCTAAAGCCCCCCAGCTCCCAGGGGGTTTGTCTGGAGACTCCCAACGGGCTACAGGGCGAACAGTGAAGCGACTCACCTCCCTCATGGAGCCGCTGGACCTCCGGGGCAGCGCGGCGCTCCGGTAGGGGGAGTCCCCGGCGGAGGAGCGGCTGCGTCGGAGGTTCCGCCGCGAGGCCTCGGCCGCGCCCTCCTCTATCGACGAGTACGTGCACTCCTGCAGGAGGGGGAGAACAGTGAGAAATGGAGGTGCGTGTGCGCACACACACACACACACACACACACACACACACACACCTCAGCCCGCCCCAATACATCCAACCGCGTCCTGCCCAACCGACGTTCAGCAGAATTACGTTTTCACGCAAAACATGTGCATACAGAGGCAAAAGCGACGTTTTGCAAAAATGCGTTTGACGCACACACCACACAAAAGCAGGCCTCACAACACAGACATACGAACGCGCACACACGCAAACGCACACACACACACACACACACACACACACACACACACACACACACACACACACACACACACAGAGAACTTACTTCGTCAGAGCGGGAATGACTTTCTGTGTTGCGATCGAAGGAGACTTGTTTCCGACTGCTCGATGGTGAGTCGAATTTCTGAAAGAAAACATAGCTTGTGAGGTATGTGCTTCAACAGAGTCAAGAGTCCCTCAACGTGGTTCCAAACCCCACCAAACGTCTTGTATTCAATCAGACATACACGTCCGCACCTTGTGAGGGTTACCTGCACAGACTTGTCTGCCGCACCACAAACTCAGCAGGTCCCCATTGCACCACCAACTGTTTCCACCCATTCCTCCCCACTCCACCCACCTTTTCCCACCCCACCCCCTTACCTGGAGGTGGATGTTGCTCACGGCCATCATATTGGCCACCGTAGGTAGAGCGCCGTCCCCACACCACCCAGCCCCTCCACTACACACCCCTCCCCCAACTTATCCCACCCACCCCACCCACCCCTCACCTGGAGGTGGATGTTGCTCACGGCCATCATGTTGGTGACCTTCTCTACGGGCCCGTAAGCGGAGCGCCGTCCCGCGCGCTGCTGCAGCCGCTCCGCCAGCGCCGTCCCCGCCTCCACCAGGTTCGTCGACGGCGCGCGCCCCTTCTTCCCTTTGTACCTGGGCACACAACAAGAATACCGGATATCAAGGTAAAGATAGAAACTGGCTGCTTTTGTTTGGTGCTTCATGTCATATATCATGGAATGGGCACTGATAGAGAAACCAACAAAGCAAGTTGATCAAATCACACATTGGCCGTTTTCAACCAGAGAAAAGAGAACAAACTGTGTGGTACTTGGGTGTGTTGGTTTTGCAGACCAGGTGTGGATAATTTCGACATTTGCTCACGCACGCACACGCGCTCGCATACATGCGAGCACCACGCACACACACCTCGAATACGTATGCACACTCACTTGGCGAGACACTCCCATTGAGGTTTCTCTGAAGCACGTGATCACAACTCCCTTCTTTTGTGCTGGTTCTGTCCTCTCGCACGCACACCTCTCTCACACACGCACACTCACCTGACGAGCCACCAGCCGTCGAGGTTTCTCTCCAGCACATCCACCACCACTCCCTTCTCCAGGCCGATTTCATCCAGCGTGTACGCATACCTCACACGCACACGCACGCACACTCACTTGACGAGCCACCAGCCGTCGAGGTTTCTCTCCAGCACGTCGACCACGACCCCCTTCTCCAGGCTGATCTCATCCAACATCGACGCTCTGTACGGCTCGATCACCAGAAACTTCTCTTCTGCAACAGCAGATCCAGGGGTCACGGGTGACAAGGCAGAGCAAATCAAGGACGGCGGCACATTCGAAGAGTGCCACCAAAAGGGAACAGAAGTATTGAACATTTCCCTTCCCTCCACCCAGGGATCAATTTCTTTGGGAGCAGACTTGGTGGATTTCGTGGAAAACGTGAAAGGCCAACTAGAAGGTCAGTCAGCAAGTGCATGCGCACAAGGACGACACGAAAGTGATTTGAACAGACGCGCGGCTGAAGACACCGCGCGTCTCAACATGTTTCGGGCCAGCAGAGTGCGCGCGCACCTTTGCCCCTGGTCGCCTTGACGACGCGGTTCTCCTCGGCGCCGTCCTCGCGGCGCAGGTAGGAGCTCGGCGCCCAGCCCTGCTCGTAGTCGCTGTTGATGAACCACCACCCTGCAGCGAGACCAGAGAGTGAGTAAGATGGGTACACGCAGAATCACGTGCACCGATCGAATACCAGTGCGCATCAGCCGTTGAAGTTCAGTGCCCCTCGTCCTGCGGCGAGACCAACGTTTGTGAGACGGAGACAGACACGTGAGGCGTGTGCACGTGTACGTGCGCGTTCACAGGACGTGATGTGGTTGTGCGTGCACATCAACCATTGAACATCGGTGCAGTGGAAAGCCCATAAAAGGTGTGGACCACCATTATCACGGCAGCGGACAAATGAGTGCGCAGTGTCTTCACGGAAACCAGACATTTCAGTGCGAATTTCCTGTCTCTTCACAATTGATGGACTGCTCAACGACCCTGAAGAAATACCGGCACGCCGCACAGGCTGAAACCTTCCGGACGCAGAACTTACCGATCTGCGTGAACTCCACAACCTGCAAGCCAGGCCGTCCATCGCACCCTGCCCTGCCCTGTCCCAACCCGGCCCACCCGGAGCAACCCCAGCCTGATGCTAAACTCACCTGTCTGCGTCTTCTCTTTGACCTAGACGACCTGGCCCTCACACAGACCCACCCGTTACACCCCACCATGCCCCCACCCCACTCCACCCACCCACCCTGCCTGAAACGGAACTCACCCGTCTGCGTCTTCTCTATGACCTGCACGACCTGGCCCTCGCGCAGACTCGCCTCGTTGCGCCCCTCCTTGGCGTAGTCCGCCTTGGACACGTACTGCTCCAGCACCTTGGGCTCCGAGATACTCCGCGCCGCCTCCTCACTCGACCTGCGCGGGGATCTGCAACAAGAACGCTCATCAGTGGAGCGTCGCGCAACCTTGTCGTGACAAGACAGGTGCATTTTTGTGCGCCATGTGCGAAGGAGACTGAAACAAGAACGCTCATCAGTGGGGTGTCGAGTGCTCAGCTTGGTCAGTAGTATGAATGGGCTCAGGGGTGAGAGGGTGTGGTGGGGTGGGACAGACGTGGTGGTGTTGACCAGGTTGAGCGTGGTGAGGTATGGGAAATACGGTGGAGTTAGAAAGGTGCGGTTGGGCTGAGAAGAAGCGAGAGACCGACTCAATTTTAACTTTGAAACATTTTCAAGGGCTGGTCCCAAGAGCAGAAAGACTTTGTTCTCACCGCGACACGTCAGGGTTGAGATCGTCTTCGTTCGTCTCCAGGAAGTCGAGCACCTCATCGCACTCGGAGACGCGCGACGGCAGCTGGATCAGCGTCTGAAGGAGCCGAGACAGAACGTGAAATCACACACACACACACACACACACACACACACCATCGCACTCGGAGACACGCCGCGGCAGCTGGGTCAGCGTCTGGGGAGAACAGTGCAGACAATGCCTGAGGTGCGCACGCACACACAAACACACATCACACCGCGACAAGAGGAGCTCCAGCTGGATCAGCGCCTGAACATGTGTGGGGAACGAAATATGAAAACCTTGGGATCTCAATGCCCACGGCCGTTCCACGCCTGGGTACAGGTCAATTTCGGATAATTCGAACTGCCGTTTTTGCCAATGAAAAAGTTGAATTATGTGAAAGTCGAATTATGACACCTTTTAACACACACACAAGTCCAAACCTGTTCTGAAAAAAAGTCGAACTATGTGAAAGTCGAATTACGGGCATTCGAATTTTCCGAAATGGACCTGTATGTCCAGAAACTGAAGCAGCGGCCCAGCACCTATGTCCTCTGCATTTACTGCACACACACACACACACACACACGCACACACACCTTGAGGTAGTCGTTGATTGGCTGCAGTCTCTTCAGCGCAACGTCCCGGATGTGGCTCCGGCCGAAAATTATCTTCCCTGTAAACAAAAAAGCAGAACCAGGGTCAAGATCTGTTTGTACACGGTAGATTCCAACAGACCTCGGTGCGTGAAACAAACTCAGGTGCCCAACAGACCCGGCCACTCGCGTTTGCTGTATCAAAGAGACGTCTAGGGCAATTTTTGGTCGTACTTACCCCCAAGTCCCCCCCACCCCCACCCCATTGTGAATTTTTGGCCCAGGCACATGGGCATTGATTGAAACTTGACGACAACAAAATCCTCACCGGGTAGAAACGGCACGATTCTTCTCGCCGGGTCTTTGGCTCCAGCCTCTTCAGGAAACTTGTCCAGCAGCTTGCTCTGAGAAAACAATGTGCGAAGGTTCATTGATTCATGCGGCGAATATTCAAGGAAAATGTGCTGTTTGAGCACGCGCGCGTACGTTTGTGCGTGTGTGTGTGTGTGTGTGCGTGTGAATGAAAATTGAAAAGGGTTCCCAGGATTGAAAGTTGAGTTGTGCGATGCAAGGCCCTTTTCACACTGGCTGCGTCATCACTTCTTTCGTTGCTGATCAATGGCCACGTCGATGCGATACCTGCTGACCTGCACAAAAACGCAAATGACGCAACCCTTGTGTTTTCGGCTCAGCCGCAGCCGACACGTACCTGGAGCTCGAAGAAGCTGTTGTATCTGCGGTAGATGAGGTTGATGGATCCATCGGACCACGTCACATAGATCACGTACACCTGCAGCACATCAAGAGAAATTGTCACGTCAACCACGTCAAATCACGTAAGAGAAAAGACGTCAACAGCGTCAAATCACGCAAGAGAAAACGTTGAGTGAAACACGTCACATCACGTCAGAGAAAGGCAACGTGAATCACGTCAAAATCGCGTCGGCGAAAACGCGACGTTGACCAAATCACGTGTCAGAAACAAACGCAACTTCGCCGAAGAATGACCTTCACATTCACATCAGCGAAAACCTCACGCAAATCAAGCAATCACATCCATCAACAACGCAACAGAGATAACACGCAAATTGCGTGCACGTGCACATCAAAGAGAACGCAGATACGGCCAATCAGCTGTTTCGTTGACCTGGACCTCCAGGTCACTGACCTCATTTCTGGCTGATTGGCAGCTTATGGAGGGATGCTAAACACGTCAACGGATCCGAGATCTTAGTTTCCTGCAGTTTTCCAGTGGAAAGCATTCTCCTATTTGATTTTCGAAGGCCTGTTTCATACTGGATGAGCTTTGGCGTTTGCCTCTCAAAACAAGACGGGTCAACGCAGCGCGTTACACAGACGACGCAGCACGGACGGACCCAACACGCGATGCATCTCTGTTTTACACCAGGAGAATCAATCGTCCTGCTTTCAGTTTGGGAAGAGGACCCACGCGTGGATTTCTGATGAGGTCCAGCAAATCCAGAAGAGCCCCCAAAAAGAATTTTGACCCTGCACGTCCAATTTGCAAAGCAGCGCACAATTCCCCCGCCCCACGCCGTGTTGCCCGTCAATATTTTGAGGCTCCGTGGGTGCCAGACCAGGTGTGGGGGGGGGGGGGGGGGGGGGGCGGGGGGGGCGCGGGGGGGGGGCGGGGGGG
>JAAUXT010081861.1_pt1 | contig 15868 bp, 13 predicted proteins | sample 7278171 | NCBI WGS metagenome assembly JAAUXT01 (sample SAMN14350112, study PRJNA611818) | marine sediment metagenome | isolation source: surface marine sediment (1.8m) | place: French Polynesia: Moorea | collected 2018-08 | reverse complement strand
GATTTTTATTTATTACTGGCAAAAATACTGGTAAGTACCTGACTTACCAGCAAAAGTTAGACCTGGTCAGGGGCGGGTCTAAATGGAAAAACACTGGTAGGAAACACTGGTAACTTTGAGTGACTTTAACAGGGACATCGGGAACTTACCAGCACTCTCTCGTTGGAAAAACACCCCCCTGAGTTCCATAAAAACTGTCGCATTCGTCAGTGTTCTTCTCCGAGCTGCAGAAAGCTCGTGGTTTTCGATCTTCAGTTTGCTGATCGCAGCCTTGGTCGTAGACAGCATCACCTCAAGCAAACTGCAGGACCTTTCTTTCCATTCTGACGACAACTTTCTCTGTGTCTGTTGCAGGAGCGGCGGCGCATGACGGGAGGCATGGCCGACACGGTGGACGACCGGCCGGCGCACTTCGGCTGCACGCTCAAGGAGCTGCGCGAGCTCATGGAGCACCGCGGCGACGAGGGCTACCAGAAGATCCAGAACGACTACGGGGGAGTGCTAGAGTTCTGCAAACGGCTCTACACATCTCCCAACGAAGGTACGTTCTCCCAGCATTGTTGACAAAGACGGTTTTTTCCCATTGTTGTTTTCAACCTTTCTGAATTTATGTCGACAGATGAAAAGAGAGTTTCATCACCACCTGTCAAGTTTGCAAAAATCCAAAAATGTACTCCAAGGCCACGAATCCTGAAGGCAACAGGATCCTCTTGGTTTTCCTGTGGTTGCCGTCTTGCATTTCTTGACAAAACCACAAGCAGGGATATCGTGTGCATCCTCACCACAAGAGAAGAAATCGTATGAAAGAAAACTTGGCGACGATGGGACCCAGCTGAAACACCAGTCGTACTCATACTTGTTCTTCGAAGGGCTTCACGAACATTGCTTTCGAAGAAAGTGCAGGACAGCACACTCATACAAACAAGAGTTGTTCAATCACGAGGACATTGATCAGAAATTTCACTGTGGCATTGCCTTTGATCTTCGTGGCCATTTCGTGACACCAATCAAGGTGTTGCCGTTTTGTTCTGCCTTCACGAAGACACAAACTTGAAGAATGTTGAACATCGTTGTCAGAAAAATGCTCGTCGGGGTCTCCAAAAGAAGAAGGTAACGACCAGGTTCTCTGGCAAGATGGGTGGAACTGCGACATGATTCTCGGTTGGGATGCAATGCTGTTGCACTCAAATCAACCAGTAATTGACATCAGGCTCCATACAGCAAAATCAAACTATGAAAAAGCACGCGATCGTCCTGAGCAGTTTCCGACATGGAAGAACAAGTGCTTCAGCCGCTTGCAACATGGAAATATGATGACGCTCTCGTGCGTCAAGGCAATTCAATTAAAACCAGAAAGGACATCTGATAGATTGAACTGATCATCGTGCGTCTGGGAGGACTTCACAAGTCTTTCTGTGGTGATTGTCAGACCAGGTTCCTGATCAGATACTCGTACTTTGTGGGCAACGCAACCAGTGACATCCTTCGTCGTGGATAGGCGGGGAGGGGGTTGTAGGGGATTGAAATTAATGAAGACAGTCGCAAGTCTCTGGCGGGCAGCTCGTGCGCGGTGATGGATGGGGAGGCATTGATGGACGTCGTGTTGATGGTCGGACGACATGCTCCTAATGTTGAATCCCTCGCGCAGCCCTGGCCCTCCTCCCACTGTCGGATTCTCTCGCTCCAAATGAGCTCGTTTCTTTTCAAATGAGAGGCACTCGCATTCCATTCAAGACGACTGTAGTTGGCATTGATGTGGCCAATCTGCCTTGGCTGCTTACAGCCACCGTCTTTCGGAGTTGGTGCAGCGCAATCGAAAGCGAAAGTATGACAATCCGTTGAGTCGTGTTTTCTGGCTTCTGTTTCATTTCACAACAGCAACGGGTTTGGTTCCATTGTAGCCCGCTCCTCGCTACAGCGATGTTCAGTGATCAGGAACTCGTCGTTTGGGTTGGTTGACAGCCACTGCCCACGAAATCAGGAGAGATTTCGGGATTTGTAAAATCCTTGAGGACATGACGACGTCCTTGAAGCGTCACGAAGGACCCAACAGTGGAGATTCTGAGCTCAGTTTTGATTGTCTGTGAAACATGCTGAAAGTCGAGTTGGGCAGAACGTTCCATTTAATGTCTGACCTGTCTCCAAAATTTGGGATCGGACCCGCCTCCAAACCCCAAAAGAGAAGTGATCCGAACTCAAAATTTTGGGTCGTGTCAAAAATTGATTCTGATAATTGTTCACTTCTCCCAAAATTGGAACTCCCCACCTCCACCTGTGAGCTCTGGTACAGTTTTCAACAATTTTTAAAAATCATCGAAATTTTTGGGCATCAACCAGTCTCACGCCCTGTGATTTGTGATCTGTTGTAGTTTCGAGATAATTCGGGTGTGGTGTGCTGGATGCTTGTTTCCGACCTCCGCTTTCTGCTGTTTGGCCCTGGATCATTTTTCCGTCGGGCAGGAATGTGCTTTCCATTTGTTTGCTGTAGATATGGAAGCGGAGATTCTCAGCCTTGTCGGGCACCAGTGTAGAAAGACTGATAACGATTCCTGAAAAGACTTCTGAATCCCATTTGAAACGGCATCGAGTCGGTGCAAGATATTCGCGGTTAGTCGAGCTGAATAAATACGCGGCGCGACGGCAGTCAAGCAAAGAAGCTGTCCTCCACGCCACTGCCTGTTTACCCACACGGATTGTTCTCTTAAAAGCTTATTTAAAAGCGAATTATTGAACCCTGCGAATGGGATCAGAACGGAATAAACATTGGATTTGGACAATCAATAAATACACTGGGAAAAAATTGATCGTCCAAGATAGGTTTTCCCGACGTTGGTCCGAGGACTGGGTTGCAGGCTGCGCTCGCTGGATGGTGGATTTGAGGGGCACGAAGACTCGCACGGCTGCGTCAGAGCCAATGTCGTTTTGCAAGCGCTCAAGACATTCTGTCAGGGATAAAGAACGACACCCAATGCTTTCTTGAATTTTAAAGCACGAGTGCTTTAGCACGAGTGCTTTTTGTTCAAGGAAGCATTGGGTCAAGTTCTTTATGCCACATACAGCTCATGACTGTGAGGATGAATAGAAAGTCTTTGAAGTTTTGGGTCCTGAATTGTCAGTGCTGTATGTTGGAATATTGAAATTGTAGTCCCACGTTGCTCTGCAGTCACAAAGCCCTTGCAGTCACGGATTTTCACCAGTCCTTGCAACACAATCACCACAATCTTCGCAAGACTGGGCCTCACCAGAAAGTGCCAGTGCGAATGCGGTGATTGCTTTCTGTGAACTTAGCGGAACACGTATTGGCTTTTCCCAAATTAGGTCCTTGTCAAAGTCGCTCAGAGGTGAACCAAGATTAGAACCTTTCGTTCATCAAGCCAGTCCTCTGGAAGGCCGTTGGCCCTCAAGTTGACAAAAGGGGGCCACAACTCTGCTGGACAAAAACTGAAATGTCTCTTGTGCCTGTTGTGGCATGTTTCTCTTGCGTGACGCTTCCGGACAATGCCTGGGAGACGGAAGAACAACTGTGTTTGAGGATTTAAGACAGAAGCCTTTGGAAATTGCAGAGACACACGGCAGCATTGAATCCATTAGGCTTTTGTGTGGGAGGATTCCCAATTCCTGTCACATGTAGGAATTGTTTTTCGAGGGCGCCGTTTGGAATGCCTTGAAGCTGTTTGTGTGAGGGATTTCAAGTTGTCTGAAACCAAAATTGCGGAGTGGTTCGTCCTGGAGAAGCTGTGTTGTTTTGAAGAAGGGTCTTTTTGATGTCACGTCTGATGTTTCGAGCCAAAATCTCCTTGACTGTGTCCGACAGCAAAAATTCTAAAGAATTAATTTTCACTGACAAAAAAAAAAAAAAAAAAAATTCATTTCTGTCAAGTAGCCCCTGGTCGCATTCAATTGGTTCTGCGAATTTGGGTACAGAAAGAAGACTCAGTGAGCAGACCACAACAGTAACAAGTTAGGGTTCCGGGAAAGACAAAGAGGTCTTACGAACAACGAGTTCTCGCAGAGTGATGGTGGTGTGTCTTACGAGGGACTGGTCAAGTCCTCGCGCGGGGTCGTGGTCACCACTCGGGACCCGGGACCCGGCCACATGGATCTCCGGGATGAACTGGAGCGCGCCGCTCCTCCTCCTCCTCCGACCAATTCCATCAATATTTAATATCCCAACAAGACGAGCAGCAAGATCGATGGTCCCTCGTTTAACACACATTCCCGTCGACGTGCTGCCCACTGCTTCCTCAGATTGCTCCGGTCTGAAACAAAGTCCGGTGGTCAAAGTCCCATCCATTTCGCAGTGACCTGGGATGGGCTTTTCTCACTGAAATTGGTTTTCATGATTTCAGGTTGTCAAGGCGTTCCATTCACGGCACGCGTTCCGTCACTGACATGACGGAGGAAGATTGAGGTCAAGTTTTGCGTGTCGTTTCTCAGGATTCTTTCAGTTGAGGGACAAACTTGCAGACGCTTTTGTTCTTTTTCACATCAACATGAAACATGGCCAAGACAGCAGAAAACAGGAACGAGCTTGACAAACGCCCTTCAACAGTCATTGGAACGTGGAGTCAGTTGATGCTGTTCCCTTCTGACAAACCGGTCCTGATCAGGACCTGGCAAGCCCCACGAGGTCATTTGCGAAACCGGAACGTCGATATTCAGTGCATTATTTAGCCTCCCATAAACGACAGTATCGATTCTACACTACAAACAGTAGCGTCAGATTTCTGCTATTCTGGGTACAGCTTATGTGTCCAGCAGATGCCGTGAATACTCATACCCCCTCTGGGTGGCGTTCCTCAGATGTTCAAGGGCAGCGCTATAAATGGAAAGGATAAGTAGTCGGATGCTTTCTCAGGTTGGCGGAGGACATGCCATTTGCGGTCGCGTTTGTATCGTGGCATGGGACTGGGATAGAAGATGTACGAGCAGCTGGAGCTTCACCAACAGAGACACAACATTTTTCTGCAGACACGAGTGAGAGTTGGTCAAACCCGCGTCTCGTCTGAACGTCTCCTTTTCTGTTTCACGCTGCACGTCAGTTTCATCCACTGACAGTTTCTTTCACCAGTGACGAGAAATTCTTTAGTTATGTCAGTCCACTCGAAGTACAGGCGCCCGTGGTGAGAGGACACCTGACCAAATTGAGTTGTGCGTGGATGGTGGGGGTTGGCAGCGTTGTGACTGACAAGCCCGGCACCAGATGTGGAGCAATTGATACAAGAAGATAAACTCTATTCCTCGCCGAGAAAGGCGCTGATAAGAAGCGTTGAATTTACGGGGAATGGAGCTGAGATTGTGGTCGAGTTTGGTCTTGTGCCCAAGGCCCGAGGTAGGAAACATGCAAGAAACCCCTTCACTTCACTCAGCACTCGTAAACATCCTCCTTCAAGGAACGTGTGTATTCTGGAGGGCCTGTTTTCCCAAGACTGGCTGGCATTTCTCTTTTGTTCCAGAAAGAACGATGGACTTGTTTTGCAGCGGGAGCTCCGCTTTCACAGCTGTGTCGTCTTGCTGAGCGCGTCGGGATATTTCAGCTGTGCTTTCTGCAAAATTTGTTTTGTGGTTGGAAACGGTTGAAAGTTTCAGTGCAAGCTGTGATCGGTGCATATGGTGGGGAGGAGGAGACAGATCGTTCGGTGAGGAGCTTATTGATCTCGCTCACAGATATAGTATTGATTGGGGCGGCCCTGCCTCCCCTCTCCGTCTCCCCTCCCCCCGACACGGCGCCTCTCCGTGACTTCACTCACTCACTGGTCGGTCGATCGCGCACCGCCGTCGTGCTTAATTCCACCGCGGGCTCCGTGGGACCGAGTCGCCTGGATGAAAAGAGCCGGTGCTCGCTGTGCAGTTACTTGCTGCGCTCAAAGAAAACCGAGGAAGTGGAAGAAAGGGCTGTGCTGGGGAGGAGGGTGTTGTGAACATGGCGCTGCCTCAGTGAATGGCCGTGTGATTTGTGATTTATCTGTTCAAGATGGGGAATTCCTTCTGAGCCAAGACCACTCTAATTCCACGGCCATGAATGGGAGTGATCCACGTAAAGACGCCCATTGAGTCCAGCAGGCTGCACCGGAGTATGTTCGGTGCAGTGTGTTGTTCCAGACTGTCAAACCAAACTGCCAGCTTCTTTCGTTCTCCTGATTTGGCAGTCTCTCCATTTGAATCATGGTGAGTTCGTTGGGTGATTTGATTCCAAGAAGGTTTTCTCTGCCCGACATACAGATGAATCTGAATGATAGCAGTTCGGCAGTGGACTGATTGTATTCATGGATTCGCCAAACCATTGCGCAAATAAAGCAAATGCTGGGTGGAGTGCTTTGAATGAGGCTTGCTCTGTTCTCCTGCAGTCAGCGCATCAATGGTAAAAATCACCAGATTGACCCCGAGCCTTTGTACTGCGGTGGCACTCATACCGCTAAGTGATGAAATGTGGGGGTCCTCGATCTCCGACGTCAATGTGCCGCTTGCGAAGGTTGCCGTTTCTTTGGCCTGAAAATCATCACTCACAATACGCAAGGTCACTTGTCAATGTTTGGAGTCGTGCGGCAAAACCTCACTTGCTGTAAGTTTTGATGCGTCTGAGTGACTGAAAATGCAATCTGTTGGGCTGTCTGTTCGAGCAAAATGTTGCCTTGTTTGAGATACAAGCAAGATGGTCCACTCTGCGGTCCAATTGGTCTGTTAAAAGATCTTATGGGCCTCTGTAGAGCTCATATTTGAGGAGCGAGAGCTCATTTGATGATTAAAGGATGCAGATGGAGCCTTGTGGAGGTGCGTTTATCTACCCCTGGGTGCGGTAAAGTCTGCAACATCCACCCAAGACGTAAACCAGCCCTGAAACACATCTGCCCTGGACATGTAAGCCCCGAACTGGAGGAAGAGCTAATCAGATAGTGGGTGCATTGCCTCAGCACAAGGGCGATACCGAGGTTGCATAATCTCGGCTTGTAAGCTGGGGCTTCGCATGGTGAGCTGCTGTAGGAAGGTGAAAGGAGTGCAGCGGTGCTTAATTCCAGATTGTACTTGCAACAAGCCTGTCATCTGAGTCGTTTCCGAAGTGTAGTTGTTGGTTGACCTGAGGGGTCAACTGAGACAGCCCTGATAAAAGTTCCGTCTTCACACATTGTTGGGTTCTTCCTGCAGCTCGAAAGCCTCTGTCAGCTCTCACTGCAGTCTCGCCATTGTGAAAAGTAGGTCACGTGAGTGCATTCTCCCTCCATTGTTCCCCACGACTCGCCCGTTTTCATCTGTATGCTGGCAGCGCCCATTGAGGTGATGAATTGTACTTGAGGAATGTACAGCATGGAGGTGGCCTCGGCGTTGAGTGGGTCACGTCAGGACCGACAGTGGCCGCTTGTTCATTTGCCATGCGCGCGTCGTGACAGCTCCGTGGGCGGCGAACATTGTCGGGATTTCGGGCGGGATTGGCGGGGCATTTCGGATTCCGGGTCTCCCGCTTCTGGTGAGCGACACACGGTCAGAGAAGCACCGCGCGCGCAGGGGAGTCGAGACAAATGTTCGTTCTTCTGAGAATCGTGTTGGGCCGCTATGAGCCTTCCCTTCTGTATCCATACATCAGGATTCAAAGTCAGGAACTACAGATGGAGAAAATTGAATCAGCTAGTCAGGTTTTACTCAAGTGATGACATATCTTCGTGGTTCCCGAGAAATAAACAAGTGTTTTAACACGTCTAATGATGCTGCACCGAAACTTGGCTTCAGTCGTTGCGTCCGATCAGTTCCGCGTGGTGGTTAACTGCCCCACAACAGTGCTTGAGCTGCTGCCAGGTTCCAGTCGGAGTCTTGTTCCGTACACGTTCTTGCAGCATTTTCAGATCTGATCGGCGTGTTGTGCTCGTGGGGTTCCCCCCCCCCTCCCTGAGAGTCTCGAGTGTGGCTGTAACGGGGTGCGGGGGTGGGGTGGGGAGTGGTGCCTTTCTGTGCAAAGTCCTCACTCGGGCACAAACTCCGGCGTCGGGAAACGCACCGAAACGACTGATAAAAGCAAAGCCTTTTGCTTTCACACAAATCTTTTTGAACTTTCCTTTTGAAGGTGGGGAAAATTGGACGTTATCATCGGCTCTTCCTTTTCGGGAGGTTGGGAGAGGGACGTGGAAGTAGAAATGTTAACCGTGTGCAAACAGCATGTTTTACAGCATAATACCTTCCGACACGATACACACGGTGAAAGCCAGAGAGCGAGCTCTGAGTGCATCCATCGTGGCAGCGCAGCAAATGTCAAAGGGCCAGCGGAGCCATCAAGTGCCCGTCCTGCATTGAGCTGGGGAGATAAGAGTCGATGTGAGCATTCCGTGTCGCCCACAGTTACTCTGATGCCAAGACAAATTGGTACATGCAGAACAGTCTTCAAAATTTAATGCGTTTTGTGGAGCGGGTCCCGTAGGGGTTGATTGGGTCCACGATTGACTTCCCCAGTTTTGCCGTGATTCTCCAGTCTGGTTGAGGAGTCCCGGGTCTGCTTTCGTGTGTAATTTGTGTCAAGATGGTCGACTCGCAGAGCTCCCAAAACGCGGTCATTGATTGTAGATTGGGTGGTGCGTGCATCAACAGCTTTTCCCGTCTGTTGAGCAGCTTCAAAAGAACAACGTCCTGACTTCAAATGAGATCGTTTTGTTTGAGCCGAATGAGACTTTTTTGGAAATTTTAGATTTGTTGCTCAGATATCAATACCCGACAATGTAATTGCACTACTTTACCGAGTTTCCCTGCTCATTTAAAACAAGCCGTGCTGTCGCACTTACCACGCATAAATCATCACTCTTAATGGAAATGATGGGGAAGCATTTTCCGATATCGCATCAGCCTGACAGTGGAGCTGGATTGCTTCGCATCGCATTCATTTGGAGTGAAACGTGTGTCCCAAGTGACTCCCCAAGATTGCTGCAGCGTTTCATAGCACGAGGTCCGGCCGGACCACAAGTCAATGGCGGTTATGGATGTGAGGAGTTGGAAGCCTCGAGGCTGATTGGTAATGGATCGTAACGCTATAAATAGACTGTATTGATTGCGGTACAGCTCATTGGTCATTGGTGGCCTGCGTAAACGAGCCACCTGACCACTTGTACACTGCGGTACATTCACATTGTTGCAGGATTTCTTGAATATCGTTGTCCTGGCCGGATCCGATAAATAATTCAAGCCCCAGGTGCTTCAGTGTTGATGTCTTTGAAATCATACAAAAGCAGAGGGACTTTGGTGGGATTGCTTTCTGTGTGATGTCGAACTGCTGATTCGCATGTCGCGCTGTTCGAGCAGACAGCGAGAGTCAGGAAGGGTTCAGTCCGGTCTTGGTTCTGGAAACAGGGCGTGTTGTCTTTCACTAGTTCTTGTATCGCGAAGAACATAAAAGGTTTGGACCCTCAGGAAGTGAACCCAACGCCCGATAAGACAGAACTGAAGTGTCCGCAGAGATACTTCAATCCTGTTCTGGTGCTGTTTTCCCCACATGTTGATGTTCAGATTTTCCTGCAACGATGAAGAATCTGTGCATGTCATGGGCTTGGGAGATGGTCCTGCTGAAGGCCACGCTCGTGTGTGTTCTCGTTCTCCTTCACGACAAACCACAAGAAGAGTTTTCCTCTGTGGATTTCATTCACGCCAGCGTGGTTCACCATCTTCGAAACCTGTCAGGATTTCACCTGCTGGAAAGTAGCAAACAGAACAGGGAATGACGCTTCCGTTTCTGTGCCTTCTGATTTCCTTATTTGTTCTGTTCTTTCTGTCTGTAGACACTGTGCTTGTGTGCAGAGGAAAGGGAGACATCATTGCGTAAAACTCTGGCTTTTTTGTGGGCCGACGTTGCCTTTGAAGCTTTCACAGACTGGTCCTGGGTCAGGTGGAAATCGGCGGGGCAAGTTGTGCGTCTGTGTCTCCAGCGGTCGATAAGCTCTGTTCGAGCATTTCTCCTTCCGAGACTCATTTTCAAAGAAAGCTCAACAATTCAAGGCCCAGGCCCGCGGAGGTTTGGTCGTCACCAGTTGTGATTTCTTGTTCTTTTGTCTTCACGATAACGAAGACAAGTCACGTGCATCTGTTGTCGAAACTCGGGTGGTTCAGATTCAGAAAATGGGAGTTAGTTGTTCGCTGTTCTGGATGATTTGCGAACGGACGGGGAAGAATTCCGGTGGGTAGGTCTGCCGGAAGTTGCACCCACCGTCGACACAAGTCTCCCGCGAGAAAACACTGAAAGGCTGCGTGGCGAATAGTGCAGTGAGAAGGCTGAGGAACGAGCTGTGAACAACCTTTTTACGGCATGTTACGTAGTGGCAACGAGGGCCGAAAATAACGCCGAGGAATCAACAGACCAACTGTGTTCCCAATGGCCACGATTGGTTGCGCACACGCGCCTTTTGAGGCTTTTGAGGCTGCCTGAAGCCTCCAGCTGGATTTGCCCCCTGTTGGTGCTGCGGAACGAACGGCTTTGATTTCAGCTTTTCCGATCTTTGCTTCTCAGACTTGTGCGAGAATTTGCAAATTCGGCACAAGTCAGATGTGTTTCATGATGGCTTTGCATTTTCAGAGCAACGCAGTGACGCACGCAGCAGGATGAAAACGACATCTCGGGGTCGCAATGATGTCACTTACGCAGTCATTGCAGTCATTAAAAGTTGGGGTAACTGAGTACTCGGCGCCTGCAAGCGATGTGCTGGCAAGGTGTCATCGGCGTTCATGTCGGAGTGACATTTGGTTCTTGACACAGTGCAAGGGATAAACAGGGGGGGGGGGGTGTTCGCTTTCCTGAAGAGAATGTCTTAGACAGGTTCTGGCTCCGTGATCGAACATTCGTCCACATTTTACCATTGGTGCAAAAATACTCCTTTCCTTGGAAATGTCAGGCTTTTGTGCCTCATCTACGTACAGTGAACGAACACCAAAGAGTTCTTTCACTGAGATCACACGGAGAGCACTTCAGTGGGTGAATCAGCTGGAACAAGGCTGGTACTCTCTCAGCCGTCTCACCTGGCCACGCTGCCAAGTGGGTTACCGCTGAGATCCTGGATCTGTCAGGCGATAGACACCCCAGATGAACAACACATCGCATCAGTGTTACAGGTGCTACCAGCCTTTATCTGTCTGCGGTGAACAGGAGCTAATTCTATTTATCTGGGCGGTAATCGTGTGTTTCTCAACCCACATCAGCATCTTCGCCTCGTTCTGAGACTTCTCAAGGAATTTCACGCCTTGTTTCAGGAACAGCACAGATGTCTGGTGCTTCATTTCTCTCCAGTGCCAATGCTCACTTCAGTATTATCTGAATCTGAGTAACCAATGCCAAGCAGGCACTGCTGCTGTTGAAACCGGGTTCGTTTGGCTTTGGATTGACGGATTGAACCTCGAGTTACGTCAGTTTGTCTTTTGCTCCTGCAGGGTTTCATCCCGAAGTGAAACGGACAGGACATTTCCACATTGTCAGTGTACTCACGTGGCCCAGTTTCAGGAGAACCGTTCCAGCGAGGACGGCGCAGCAGCTGCCTTCCTTCCGGAAGAGACAAGACAATCTGCCCAACGCCGTTGTGAATCCATTTCTCCATGTTAGGAAATTGCAGCGCTCTGCCTGGTCAGGAAAGACGGAACCAGCTATTAATGTGTGCAATGTATGGTGCCCTTGGGGTCCGCTTTTTCCCGGTCTATATTACATTTTGTCCGGCCGAATAATCAAAAAGCCTCAGTGATTCATACTCTCTCTGAAGGTCTCTCCATCATTTAAAGTCACTTCTCTGCGCAGAGATGCAGCGTCGCACAGAGAACACGCTGGATTCACAGCCCGGGGGCGGAGGAGCTCGATGCTTTGTGATTTCGGGGAGATTCTCCTGATCTGTGGGTGATACTCTGCAGCACAAGAACACAATGCAATGGCCACTTCTTTTCCTTTCGTTTCGATGTGGACTATAGCAGAAGCTGAATATTTTTGTGGGACGATCGATGTGTTTGGGGCCCGCCACAAAAAGCAAGACCCCGTGGGTGTGATGATGATCGCACGAAGCGTCAACACGTCTGAATAACGGTAATGTCGCAATCAGGCTAAAGACTGGCGTTTGTCTGTTTTCGCTATCAACATGGTGTGTTATTGAAGCCAGATGGGCCGATGGTCGCTGCACGCAGTAATGTGAAGCTGCTGTGTTTGTCGCCATTTCCAGCGTCTCCCAAGAAGGTCGTGTGGAGGATTTATCACGGAAACGGTTGTCGCGACATGTGCTGCAGCCCAGCCAGGCGTTCAACGACCCGTTGTTGCGGCAATGGGCGACTTGATGTGGTTCTGCTGGCAGGACAAGAGCGAAGGGTCACACCAGCAAGAACAGTGCACTTGTCCGGTCTGCGCACACTGCAAAGCGAACTGCAGCATTGTCCTTCGGTTGCACATCTGTGCACTGATCCCCATGTACATGTCCTTCCAAACCGCGACTGCGTGTAGGACCTGCACTGAGCCTATCCCTGCAGTCACGACATCCAAACGTCCAACGCCAAGTCCAAGAGGGCAAATTATGAGCGGAATGCGGCACCGCTGCGGTCGGTGAAGTCTGCAGTGAACAGCAGCTGCGTTGGCGATGCTCTTTAAGCCCCTGGATTCCCAAATAAGAGGAGCGTTGGGCCTCATTTAACTTGGCACCAAGTCACATAGACCTAACAACTGGTTGCCATGGCGACGACACGCCGTTACTAATAGCAGAAAGTTCCGTTGTCAGAGAATTGACACAACTTGGAAACATGGACTCGCGTGTGCAGGATGACATGACGCGTTGTGTGGGCGACTGTCGTGTTTGAGTTTGTGCTCATTCTCAAAAGCGTACCCCTGAAACCCAACATTAAAACGCTGAAAACAACAGCGACACAGAAGAGTTTTTAACAATGGAGCTGAACACGACCAGCGCGCACGTTGCTGCGCCGGGATCCACCCACCCACGCGCGGGACGGGACGTGCTGCGACCAGCCGCCGCAGCCGCCGTCACTCGATACGCGGGAGGACACCGCCTCGGTCGTGCACGGATTGCTCCTCTGCTGCGTCCATTTCAGTCATGTGTCTCAGTCATGTCCTTGAACATCCAGTGGATTCTTCCGAGTTGAGTCTTCAGATGTGTCTCATTTTGCAGTCACGACAAGCCCTTCTCTCTTGTCATTCCCCAACCCAGCCAGCAGATGCAAGTGTCGGTCTCTCTCGCTTGGCTGAATATTCATCATCTTACACATGAGGACATTAAATGACGAATATTGCAAACAGATTCCCCAGATTGGATCACGTTCCCTGCACGTTGATGAGATTTTACTGCAATACTCACTGTGCAAATGACTTCGCAACTTCTCTTGTTGAAACTCGCTGCCGCAGAGAAACATTCTCACAAAACGATTCTCCCTGCGCAGATCTCGCCTCGAAGTTGTGTTTATGTGCATCGTTTTGTGAAAATTGATGATTCCAAACACTCGCGCGCCAAAAACTGACGAGATGTTATTTTTCGTATTTTCAGGATTGAGTGGGTCGGACACGGACATGAAGCAGCGGGTGGAAGTGTTCGGGTCGAACGTCATACCTCCCAAGCCGCCCAAGACGTTTCTGCAGTTAGTGTGGGAGGCGCTGCAGGACGTGACGCTCATCATCCTCATCGTAGCAGCTCTCATCTCACTAGGTCTCTCATTCTACCACCCGCCCGAGGAAGGCCACGCCACAGGTACGGAACACCCGGACACCGGGGCGCGTCAAGGGCTCTGCAGGCCAAGGGTCTGCAGATTCTCTCGCGAAGCAGGTTTCGGTCTCTTTTTGACGCAGACTTTCAAAAGCACAAACCTGCGGTGTTGGCGAATCGAGTTCAGACCCAAACTTTGCAGTCAGACGAGCTGCGTGTGATTTGTCAAAATTGAGTTCGACGCAGCGTGTGCTTATTGTTTTTGTCATTGAATTACCGTTATCTGGCTGGGGGAATTACCATCAACTTCACTGGTACAAATTGCAGCCTTTTCCCCCGCACAGTGAGAAAATTATTCCTGGAAGAGAACCATAATTCCAGAAGCAGGTCGTGCTGGTCAAGTGACGCCCGTCTCGGGCTGTGGTTCTTTCCAGTGAAGCTGCATAATTGAGGGACAGAACCTGAGGCTTTTTCTCCAGACACTATACGCGCCAGTGTCAGGCGTGGACATGACTCGGGGGCGTGATCCACCAAAAACGTCAGACGCCGCCCACCAACCTTGGTTGTTCACCTCCGGGTTATCTTTTCCCCGGTGGGGGCGGCATCTCACCAAATTGACGTGTCCGAAATTGAGAACAGGAAAATTCACTTTGAAGCACAAAACCTGATTGCTCATTCCCCCCTTTGCAAATCCAAGATGGCCGCCGCTCCAGGGCCGTTTGGTACGAGGCGCGTGTCAACACGTGCAGGTGTTCTTGTTTTAGAAATGCCTACGAAACTGAATTCGTCTCTTTCATTAGATGGTCAGAATTCTGAGTCGGATCTTTTCCCCCCGAGTCCTCCACGTGAGCGTGCTTCAGGAGAGCATCAAGTGGTTTGCACCGAGGCCTCACGTAAAAGTCAAGCTGTTCCAGCGGCGAAACCGGCTGCTGCAGTTTTAATGTGCGGGTGTGAGGTGACCACGGGGAGGTGGTTCCGTTCACTCCGCAGATTAAATATTGAACCGAAGCAGCAAAAAGAGAGAAGGATGGTGCAAAAAGAAGTTCCGAGGGGACGTGGAGGGAGAGATTTGAACATGAAACCCATAAATATCGGTGGTAGTCACCTTCGGTCTTTGGAAATGAGAATGGAAGTTGGCAAAAGGCGTTTTCTGGTTGAAATCATCCCCGATTGTATTGGCAAGATGTCTTGTCCAATGTGAATAGGCTTCAGTGCCTGCAAATCCCCCAAGGTCCAGGAACAAAGTGAGAAAGCATTTGTCAAATCTGAGGTCACTTCTCGAGAGGGATGAACTGCCTCTGCGTTGTGTGCAGAAAAGTGTTCAGTTGTGAGCTGCATGTGGTACGATTTCAACATGTTGGGTTGGTGCAGTGAACTGGTGCCGTCTTTCTCAAGTAAGGTGCACATCTGGATGTGAACCTGACTGTGGAATCTGTCAATCAGTCTTCACGATTTGAAAAGACAGTGAGGGTGGTCGCGTACAGAGTGAGATCATGTTCACAGGCATTGTCCCTCGTTTGCTGCGACATCCACAGCCCTCCCCCCCCCCCCGCCGCCCCCGAGATTTGGTCGAGGACGGGTTGGGTCCGTCGCGAGTAATCGCTGCATTGTTGGTGCTTTGTCTCGGCGCGCGGAGTCACCTTGAGTTGCGCTGCCGTTCCTGCTTTATGTGGAGCGCGGACACGGTTCAAAGTCATGTTCCCAATAACCAGCCCCTCACTGAATTAACACAAAATAGCTTTCATCGATTTTCATGGCCAACTGCACGCGGTAAATGGGATATCTTGGGGAAAATGTATTTTGGAGATTGCCTCAAAAAGGGAATTTCCCACTTCAGCAGGCAGAATTCAGCATATTCTTGGTCAAGTATTTCTTGTCGTTCATTGGACTGTGAAACCATGTTTGAATGTTTTGGTTGCCTGTGTACACCGAGATGTTTGACAATTTCAACCAGTCCAGGGAACTGAAATTGCGAAGTTGAAATCGTTTGCCGAACAACGGGCCAATTTTCCAGTCTCTTGGAAGATGAAACTTTCATCTTTCGGTTATTGTTCGACAGCAGTGCGAGAAAATTGATTCAGACTCACCGCAGTGCACGACTGTGTGGCTGCTCACGTTTCTTCAGAAGTATATTTCAGAATCCGAGTTGCGGGGGGGGGGGGGCGGGGGGGGGGGGGGGGGGGGGGGGGGGGGGGGGGGGGGGGGGGGGGGCGGGGGGGGGGGGGGGGGGG
>JAAUXT010070298.1_pt1 | contig 15871 bp, 17 predicted proteins | sample 7278171 | NCBI WGS metagenome assembly JAAUXT01 (sample SAMN14350112, study PRJNA611818) | marine sediment metagenome | isolation source: surface marine sediment (1.8m) | place: French Polynesia: Moorea | collected 2018-08 | reverse complement strand
TAAATGCAAAAATTTGTTCTTTTGACACTTCGTGCATCAACTACAACCCGAAAGTGAATGAAAAAACCAAACATGACCAAAATCGAACAAATAGAACACTTTCAAACTCGCATTCACAGATTTTGCCTTTTGATGCCTATAGGTGATTCTCACCATCACCATACATTATACATAATGTATGCTTCAAGGTTCAAATCACCTAAAAACCTCTGTGTTCAGCGACAGTCCCAGGCCAGGGCCACGGCCCACGAACTCAGACTTGAGGTGCCAGACCTCGCTATTTCCAAGTCCATTCAACAGTGTGCGGGAGCGTGCCACGAAAAATACATCTGAACCTCCCAGCTGAACCTGACGCGGTTGTGTCGGCAACAACTACGGACATTTCACACGACGAGCGCGCAGCTGGCAAAGCGGTGCGTTTCGGTCGAGTTCACACCGCATGCGTCGTGCGTCGCGTCCCCACACACGTCCATAGCCTGTGTGGATGTCAGTGATTTTCGCAGGGCGTCAACGCACGCAGTGTGAAGCCGAACTATCAATGGCAGGGGACGGAATCTCTAACACGTAGCTGATGCTGTAGCGAGTTGTTTTTGGCGATTCAACAGCTGTTTTTTACAGTATGGAAGTTGATGTGATGTGTCGCTCTTCACGCAGACGCACTGACCCCCTGTGGAACACGTGGAATTTTGCCGCACTCGAAGAACTCTGTGCGTTCTGACGACACAACTCGAGCACGTTCAGTTTGCTTGTCTGAAATTGCGTCCTCAACCGCACACATTGTGTTGTTGTTTTTTCAGCGTGTCTTCGCAAGAAATAGATCTGCGAACAAAGGAAAAGCTAATTACCAAGGCAAGAACGAACACAAAGCAAAATTAAAGTGACCTCCAGCGGATCCAGGGTACCCCGGGGGGGGGGGGCTGACCCTGAAAACGGAGTTTTTCGTGATTTTACACCACATGCGCAAATGTTTCAGAACTTTGGCCTGTGTTACCTCGAGAACCGCGATTCAGGATCCACCGGAGACAACATTCAAAACTTCAACTGAAGTGGTTGAAGAAATTTACGATTTTTTTCTCAAACGAAAGTTTACCACAGGTCTCTCGACTCGCCCAGCTACGTCACTGAAGCTATGAACGTCTGAGCAATTCGAGCTCTTTAGCTTGGTCAGCAAGAAACGAAGCAACGAAACAAAAGAGAGAAGACGCAAGTGGATGGACAGGTAAAAGTTTTCAGTCACGCGGCTGTGATTAGAACACATCTCGTCTCTACAACCAGCCCAACATCCTCTTCTTAATTTTTGGCTCTTGCGTACGAGGTCTGTCGACGAATTTCCTGTTTGGAAATGTTGCATGTCAACAAAAGAGCTGGTGTACAACTGTTGGCTCTGGCACCCCAGTTGGTGTGGTGAATTTGCCCCACCAGTTGGTGTGGTGAATCCAACCCCCAGTTGGTGTGCTGAATCTGGCCTCAACTAGTTAGTGTGGTGAATCTGACCCCACTAGTTGGTGTGATGAATCAGACCCCACTGGTTGGTGTGGTGAATCAGCTTGGTCTGAGTTTGTGAAAACCGGGAAAAGGGAAATTCGTGGACAAACCACGTACGTGTGTTTTGAAAGTGTTGGGTGAATCTTTCATTTGTGGATGGACCCGTGGATCCGATACGCCACACAAATCACGCTTTCCACGGTCCGTTTTTCGTATGTCGTCAGAGTCAGTTTTCCTTAGTCGGACCCAAGTCTGGCCACTGTTGAGCCCTGCATAGGACCCAATCGCCCCGCTGCTGCAGGTGAAGCCCTTTAGGCTGGGAACACACTCCCAGCGACCAGCGTCGTGCTGTTCTGTCGTGCTGTGGTGTCACCCCATTGGGTTTGTGTTGGACAGCATTTGCGTTGCTCCAACCACTCTGCATGATGGAACAGCACGACGCGCCAGCGCGTCGCTCTTCAGTGTGTCTGCACCCTTATTTGTCGCTTGTCGCGCCGACTCTTCAGGCCTGTATCAACTTCAGCTCCACGTGTGTTGTGCAGATCCATTTTGCTCGTTGTCGATCAAGAGGTTTGGATTCCACCCTCTGGATCCACCCTGGATTCTTGCAGCTACTTGTGTTGCAATCCTTGCCCAGCGACTGTGCGCATGCGCATTGTTTCACCCTGCATCCTTCCATGAAACACGGCATCCTGGCTCGTGAGGAGCAAACTCGTACAGCTGTACCACATTTCTGCGCAGAAAATTCAGAGCAGACGCTGTGACGTCACATATCCAGTGACGTCAGCATTTCACATCCGTAGCTTTGTTCCATAACTTCCTTCCTATTGGTCCCTTGCTGTTCACATCACAAATCACGTGGTGCTTCTGACGTCCAGTGGATGGCGCCACAACACTCACGCGTGCGTATCCTCAGCACCATGACGTCATTACCAAGCGAGGTCACAAACAGCGCAGTGACGTCATAAATCTCGCAGTGACGTCATAAACAGTTCCCCAATCACGCTGCAGCTTCTTGATGTCACATACCACGCACGATGACGTCATCACAAGTCTCCTCCAATCACACGGCAGTGGCTTCACGAGTATCAAAGCCATTGGTTGTTGATGAGCTGTTTGATCATGGACTTCATGAGTCTGTACCTCTGGACGACGATGAATCGCTTCGACTCCTCGTACTGCCGCTCCATGTCCTCGATCAGGTCCACTATGACCCTGATCTTACGCTCGAACTCCTTCGTCTGCTGCACGACCTTCTCGTTCTCAGCCATCACCTCCTGCTGTGACAGACCTGCGGTGCGAGAGAAATACAGCTTTGTAGATTCTGTGCTCGCGTGCGTGTGCGTGTGCGTGTGCGTGTGCGTGTGTGCGTGTGTGCGTGTGTGCGTGCAACACCTCATTTTCAGCCATCACTTCATGCTGCGACAGACCTGTGGTGCGAGAGAATGCAGTGTTGTAGATTCTATGCTCGCGTGTGTGCGTGTGTGTACAGACGTGTGTGCGTGCGTGCGTCACTTTCTCAATTTCAAAATTAAACAGACCTGCGACGCCGGAGAGAACCAAAACTGGGACCACACCCTTTGGTGTGTGCGTGCGCGTGTGGCGTGTATGCGTGTGCGTCTGTGCGTGTGTACACGACCGTCTCGTTCTGAATCATCACCTCTCGCCACGAAGACCTTCAGAGGCAGAAAATTCTATTGTTTGGCTGCAGGCCGACAACCCGCGACACCCCATTGCTGGATTCACAGCCTTGACTAGAAACAATTCGTCCCTCCCTCATCACCAGCTCAGCTTGTGAAAACCACAGAAACAGATGAGGCAAAAACTCTTCGGGGCGGACGGGGAAAACTCGTGTTCACCGGACGACAGAGGCGGGACACAAACACGAGAACAAATCACCGTCGCTGTGTTAACGTCGCACCGACCGACGGGTCTGCACTGTGAGGCCTGCAGCGGACAGGGAGGGGCGGGGCCCGAGTCAGAAACACCTGCCTTTGGTCTGCTCTTGTAGGATGATATTGGAAGTGGTCCTCAAATGGCAGAAAGAGGGATGAGGGCCGTTTGAGCAAAATTTGGGACAATGAAGTCCAGGCGACGTTCCCTTGGAGGTGCCCCACTGTGTGTGTGCGTGAGTGTGAGCGCCTCTGTGTGCCCCCCTCTCTATCTCTCTTTCTCTCGCTCTGTCTCTCTCTCTCTCTCTCTCTCTCTCTCTCTCTCTCCCCCCTCTCTCTCTCTCTCTCTCTCTCTCTCTCTCTCTGTTTCACCCTGTCTGAAGTCACAAGTCACTGTGTCTCGCAAGTGGTTGACAAAGCGAAGAACAACGTGTTGTGAATCACTCGGAAATTTCATTGTCTCCGAGTCCTGCATCTCAGCAGCTGTGAGACTCTGGCAGCCTCTTGCATGCAAACAGTCTCTCAGTGGAGTGTTGCAGAAACACCACCTTGTGTCCTCGTCATGGCACTTTGAGGAGCACATACATTTACGCAAGCCACGGCTCCTACCCACGTGTTGTAGCACAAGGTGCTGAACCTGCCTAATTTCCAAGCACAGGTCAGCCAATTTGAAGGCCCTGCATCACGCTGGACTCGGGCCCTCACTCAATCAAGCCTGTTGCCTCGGAAATGGCTGTTTCATGAACTGAGCAGCGAGTGCTTCTTGGGCCAGGTCTCCGGTCATTTGATGGTCAGAGCAGGTCATCATGCGGCGAAACCAGTGATTGTGACGGACAGTTATTCGCAATTGGAAGCACGAAGCGTGTTCAATATGGCGGAGATCTGCGAGTGTGAAATGGAGACAAACCAAGCGTTTCGCAGCCGACGCGCGAACATCCGAATAAAACCCAGGACCCCACGCAAAGCAAACAAAATTCTTGAGTCGGACTGCAGATCTAACACATCTCCAGAACTCCCAGTAACGTGAACAACCACCTCCCACCTGCTTGCTTCCCAAGTCTCAATGTACAAAGCAGCTGTTTTGCTCTCAGCCCCAGTAGCCCAGTACCTCTCCCCTCGAAAGTTGACGCCCCCCAACCAACCTTCTCCACCCCTGAGCCCACCAGCACCCACCGCCCGGAATCTACCTCACCCCGCCTCAGCACACGAAGCGGCGCCTCCCTGCAACCCACCCCCGCCCCGCTGTGACAGTGCGCGATGCACGACTCTCCACCCCCAACCCACCCCTCCCTCGCCCCCCCCCCCTCAGCGCACGAAGGAGCGACGGTCCCCCGCCTCTCTCTGACAGTGCGCGGCGGCGGCGCCTGAGCCTCCTCCCGCCGCCCGCCTCACGCCTCACGCCGCTATGCATGACTCTCCATGCAAATGGTGCTTTACGAGCAGTTGCAGTCGCCACTTGGACACAGCACCGCAAATTGCCGCCGTTGCGTCGCTGCTTTTCTCGCTTTCCTCCCCGGAGTCCCAGGTCTGAGAGGCTTCAGTCCAGCGCAGGATTAGCAACAGTATTGTATGTGCGGTACGAGACATGGTCTCCGCAGCACATACAGAGGAGGAAGAACACAGCGCATTCACCGCTGTGTGGGACAAAGACCACGGAGAAGCATGGGCTCTAGAAATGGTCTAGCTGGTGAAGGTTCGTCACACACCACTCCAAACCCTCGCCACACTATCTCTCTCTCTCTCTCTCTCCCTCTCCCTCTGTCTCTCTGCGACTCTCTTCTTTCTCTGTCCTCTTTCTTGGCCTTTCTCTCCTCTGGTTTGGCAAACCACACAAACCAGAATGTGCCGCGAGAGAACAACAATTAAACTATTCCTTTCATACGAAAAAGCACGTCTGAGTACTCGTATTTGTTCAACCACGAGAACACAACACAACGCACAGCCCTTGGCTCGAATCTTGGATTCGCCTGTGCGTCCGTTTCAATGAATTTCTGACGTATGTTTCTCGGACAATCTTCTCGTTTTAGAACTTTTTCCAACATGATGTTGCTATTCTGGGATGTGGAACCTGAAACCCATACATGTGGTGGAGAATGTCAGACTCTGAGTTTCGAATGAACAATGACCTAAGTAGATCTACTGTCGTGCAGAGGGGGATGTTTCGCCTGATTCATACTGGATGTACCATGCGTTCAGTTCATATGGTGCACCCATCCTGCACGCATACCTACACACCCACCCACTCACCATGCACGCATACCTCTCCCCCACACACGCACCTGCGAGCATCTTTTCCAGTTTCTTCTGCTCCTCCTCGCGCGCGGCGGTGTTCCCAGTCAGCACCCATCCTGCACGCATACCTCTCTTCCACACACCCACATCCACTCACAGTGCACGCATACCTCCCTCCCACACACGCAACTGCCATTCTCTCTCTTGTTCTCATCCTCCTCCTCCTTTGGCGCCCGCGCTGTGGTGCCGATGATCACTCACCCTGCACGCATACCTCCCTCCCTCACACGCACCTGCAAGTCTCTCGTCCCTCTTCTTCTGCTCCTCCTTCTCGCGCGCGGCGGTGTTCCCGATGAGGATGTGGTTGCGGTCGTCCTTGCTGAGCGTCAGGTGCATGATTGACCTCTTGATCATCGCCTTCAGCATTCCGTAGCGACGGAAGAAGTCGATCTCCTTCGAGTCCTCGTACTCCCGCGACAGCTGCGTGTGTGAGGGCAGAAAGGTCAGCAGGGTCAAAGAGGTCTAGAAGCAGCCAACACTGAGAAAAAATCCCCAACATTGTGCCCTTGGTTCTGACCCTGACGCCTTGAATTTCTCCCTGCCGACTTTTCTCTCTCTGCCGTCTTCTTTACGTGTCCGCCGAAAAACAACTGGCATTGGCCCTCTTTTGACACTGTGAGGAGAACGCCTCTGTGTCAAACTCCTTCCGGCTCTGACTTCCTTCAATGACTTCAGGTCAGTGATCCCCCTGAACTGACCGCCCTGTCCTCATTCCCTGTTGACCCGTCTTCAGAAGCACACTGGCCTGACCCACTTTTCCGGACTCTCTTCTGGTGCTACCACTGTCTTCAGCTCAATGTGCTGACCTTTACACTGACCCCCATTCTGATAACTGCACTGACCCCAACGCTGGCCCCAACACTGACCGCGACACTGACCCCTACACTGACCCCTGAATCGACCCAAGTATTTTCTGCACTGACTCAAATGCTGACCTGTGCCCTGACCCCAATGCTGACCCCTGCACTGAGATGTTGCCCCTCACACTGACCATCACACTGACCCCTGCCTTGCCCCCTCCTTGAGCATTGACCTGTGCCCTGACCCCAATGCTGGCCCCTGACATTGACTGCGACATTGACCCATTGACCTCACATTAACCCTCACACTGACCCTCACATTGACCCCCGCCCTGACCCCGCCCCTGCCCCCTCCTCCTCCACTGACCTGCTCTATGACGCCGCGGAGCCGCTTGTACTCGTCCTGCGCGGCGTTGCACTCCTGACACAGCCGGTCGTGCTGTTTCCGCAGCTCGTCCTTCTGAGGCTCCGAACCTGCAGCGAGACGCGAGAGAAGAGTGAGATAGGCGCCGGGCAGTATTGTAGCCCCGGCTGAGCAGACCGTATACTTCACCGTAAGTTTCGGCACTGCAGTTGTGCAGCCTCACATTCTGGCTTGGCTGTGCCAGAGTTAGAACTCAAAAGCTACTGTGCATTTGTTTGTTTTCACTCCAGTTGAGAGAAACTCTCCTGGCAGGGGAACTGTGCTGTGGCAAAAATAGACTGGCAAGGGGTACTGGCCTGGAGAGTAGCTTTGGCTTTGCACAGCACTACCAAAGCAGCTCGCCAGGTACTCAGCACACCACCAAAAGATGGAATCTCCATGTGGGAAGATGTGGTATCTTCCACACGACAGCAGGGTGAGACGGGGTAGAGGGTGAGATGGGAGCCGGAGAGAAGGGAGAGAGCGAGACACAGCCGGAGAGGAGGAAGAGGGGGACAAAGTCAGAGAAACTGAAGGAGGGCGCAATGGGGAGTTGCAGTGGATCTATCCAGGCCTCCGCCGTCCAACCAAGGGCACTTGCCTCACATCAACACTGCACAGACTGCAGTCAGAACTGATCAGCAACACAAAGCCTGACCAGAAAGGACTTGAAAATCGGGCAATCACAGTGGCGATTCTGCGGGTCATGGAGGAACCAGACAGACAGCCAGACGGATCTGATGCAACTGTCCAGGGAAACACGTGGTTGACATGCACCCTGCTTCATGTTTGTTTTGGTGCTTTCCCACGTGGGACGCTGACGTTGTTGGACACTTGAGCCAAAACAGCTACTTGGTCGGCCCACCTCCACACGCACAGCAGATTGTGTTTCAGATTCACCTTCAGCCGTCTGACCTTCGAGACCCGCCAGCTCAAACTTCAGCAGCGTCAGACTTGCCGGACCACAGGTTGTGTCAGCTGAACCTGGTTTTCACACACAGACTGATGTTTCTGTGTTTTCCGTCCCAGAACGAGTCATGGACCCTGGATGTCCCTTCCCGGTGGACACAACACGGACAAAGGCTGGACGCTTGGCAGCTTGCTTTTCTCAGCGTTTGAGGGTGCGGACACACTGAAGCGTTGCGTCGTGCTGTCGCGTCGTGCTGTTGCGTCGCCCCATTGGGTCAGCGTTGGGCTGCATTTGCAATGCTCCAACTGCTCCCAGAGCAGCAGCTGTAGCCTCCATACAAAATAGGACGCACAAGGAAAAGTGGCATCTCAAGCGGTTTTCACATTGGTGACGCGCGGTCAGGCAACGTCGCGCGTCCCATGTGCGTCTATTTTGAGAGGCGATGTGACGTCATAGGACAGGACATGGGACAGGACACAAGGCATCCTGGCTGAAAGGGTTTTCACATTGGGTGACGCGAGGTCGTTTTCTGAGCTGACCTCAAAAATTCCACCAATGGGTTCAATGTTAAATTTTGATGCCGACGTCAAGAAACGACCGCGCGTCACCAATGTGAAAACCGCTTGAGATGCCACTTTTCCTTGTGCGTCCTATTTTGGTGACCCCTGTGTCTCGCTTTTGGGACGTGATGCCATGGGGTTGGGATGGGACAAGGGTCATACGGACCGAGATGCCAGCGAATGTTTTGGTGGGTTTCAACCGCATGGTGTTCTTGCGCCAAAAGGGATATCGCACAATGATCCCTGCCGTGCACTCCACATTGTAACCTACGTGCTGTGCGCTCACCAAGGAGGTTTAGCAATACGCGGAACAATTCTCCCGTCCGCTCTCTGACGCAGGAGACTGGGGCGCGCGATGACCTTGACCCAGGGGTCACCTTCCAGGTGACGGGAAAGCGGGAGAGCTGAGGGGCAGATCTGCCAACTAAACCCTCGCAATGAGTGGACATGGACGGGTACCAATGACGTGTGTATGAAATGTGTGTTCTGAGCACGAGCCTGGTCCCATTCATTCCCAAGAGCTTTCTGGAGTTCAGGGAGACCTCGAGGTCTACCCAGCCTCTTTTTCTCCCCTCCCACCAATTTTGCGGCGTGCTCTAAAAAGAAAGTTGAAATCAGGCTTCCTGGTGGATTGGCCTTTCTGTCAGATGCGGACCAGTCTGTGCACATAAATTTTGCTTTTCTTGTTCTGTTTGGAGTGGAATTTGGGCCTCTCATGGTACAGGACCACCTTCATCCTGGCTTCACCAGAAAACTACGGACCTGGCGCTCTGCCCGGAGCTGATTCCTATAGATTCTCACGAAATGCGGACTCCATGTCTATCCAGCTGGCCACAATAGGAGGGTATCCAGTGGCAGAATTCGTATCTGGACTAATTGGGAAGAAATGGGGGCAGGAGTGCCAGCAGGTGTGCTCCATCTTCTGTGCACATCATTAGCTATGACTGGTCCCTGTTTTCCCGTAGGGGGGGCGAGGGTGGAAGCTGGATCCCAAACGGACATGCGGAGATGTTTCGCTTGGTCCATAACGGGATTTTAGATTTTTGATTGAGACCCAAGGGACATTGAGCAAAACTCATATTGATCGCTCCTTTGTCTGTGGGCGGCCCAGGGGTGGAAGCTGGAACCCCACAGAGACAGACCAGGTTGTTTACTCCGTACCTTCTGTGCTCATTACAGACACCAAATTTGGATTTTTATTGAAGTCTCAGAATTCTGATTGGGACACAAGGGACGTTGGGTATAAGTCCTATTGCTCCTTTAATTGTTGGTCGGTGAGCCAGGGGTGAGTGCTGGACCCCACAGGGACAGTCCGGGCTGTTTGCTCCGAATACTCTGTGGTCATTACAGACACCAAATTTGGATTTTTAATTGTGGTCCCTCAGTCTTAATTAGACACCAGGGGAATTTCAAACAATGGAGACTAGAATTTCGCTGACTTTGCTCAAGGTACCTGGGACATAGTCTGCTGCAAATTGATGCAATCAAAACAAGGCTGAGCCACCTGTGGGTGTTTCTTAATGACGTCAGGGGCCCGGCCCCTCGAGGGAACACAGCGGGATCCACGGCTATTGTTCTGTGCAACGTCAACCGGTCTTTGTCTTCACATTTTTGCGTGGAAACTTCCTCAGTACAAAGAAAACGCCATGTTCCATTTTTGATGCAGAGAATAACGTTTCCGTGCTTTGTGCAGACGTTTCTCTGCAGATTTAGGGAAGCACCTGGTGAACTCTCTGAAGCTGTGTTGTCCCAGGCTGAGTTCAGTGACCTGGCTTTCTCAGCAGTCGAGAGCAAGGCAGCGCTGGTTGGTTTGGTTTGGAATCCATGGACACCATCACAGCGTCAACCGGTGTTCTGTGCACCACGAACCCTTGAAAGACACGGGCGATCCGGGGCAGGGCGCCCGAGGGGTCCGGCCGCCAAACCCTCAACAAAATTCAATCTGGCACACAGATGTTGCATCACGAGTAAAACAAGAAAACTGAAAATTTTTACAACTCCAAGACGACAATCCCGATCAATGTTCCCGCCCCCTTGACCAGATCCTCCATCTGCCCCTGGCGACAAACACAACACGCACATTTCACCCATCTCCGTCCGCACTTACATTTACCCACGAGCGACAGGGGCGACCTGGGCGACTTGGGCGAGTCCCAGGACGACCCTGAGCTCTGGCGCTGCGCATGCGCGTGCATCTCGTCGCAGACACGTGTCACGTTCTGCTGCATGGCGCCGCACACCTCCGAGCAGATGTCGTTCACCCGCGAGAAGAAGGCGCCCGTCTTCTGCAGACCCGGCGACACCACCGCCTCGCTCAGCGACATCATGCTCGCCGGGGACGAGGACGAAGGCACTTCCGGTGGTGACTTCCGGTTGTCAGTTCCGGTGTTGACTTCCGGTGGTTTGTTCCAAGACACGGTTCCAATGCTCAACTTGGGTTTTTACTCAAATCCAGTGTTTCATAGCGCTTACGCACCAGGTTTCCAAGCTCTTTCTGGTTGTCAGTAAGTGGACATTTGATCGTTGAGTTCACACATTGTCGCAGATGTCTCGCACAAAAATTTGGTCATTGTTTCCGTCTCCAAACAATAACCAATTGAGAGAAAGGAGAGTCGCCGACAGCAAAGCACAGAAGAAGTCTTCATGCTCTCCGATGGGTCTATCGTCTGGTCCGCCTGTGTCCACATTGACCTTCCATTCTCATTCATCCACTTGTTTGTCCTCACTGTTCCAACAGTCCGCATTTGTCCAGCACGCGTTGTCACTCTCCAGCACTCAGATTCCAGAACATTTCTGAAGTTTTCGCCTGCTGCATCACCTGCGTGGATTTCATTTAGAGATCGTGATCCTCAGGCCAAGTTCGCTCTCAATGCGTCGTGCGCTCTGACGCCAGCGACGGCAATTAGTGGAGCTGTGTCTCTGTCCCCGTGAGGCGTCTTCTCACTGGGTCAATGAACGCACGACGCATTCAATGTGAACCACGCCTGATTCACGAGCCAATGGGCGTTGACGTACCGCGAAGAGCTTGGCACAGTGAGGGACCAACCAGACTGCGCGTGCTTCCACGTGTTCGCTGTCTTGCTTCAATGGTCCATTCAGATCAATTCACTTGAACTGATATGAAAAGACCATTGAATGAACACCTGTACGCAGCGAAGACGTCAGAGTCGACGTGCGCAATCTGAACACAATCCTTGACGCATCCAGTGTGAAACAGACCTCAACATCCGCACATCCTCAGCAGTAACGCCACGCAAACCAAGTTCGTCACGCCGAGTGGGGCTTCCTCGGTGACGCCCGTGGTGTGCTCCCGTCGCCTCCCGCTGCCCTGCGCTGCTGATCCACCAAAGGCGTTTTCACATCGGGTGACGCGCGGTCGTTTTCTGGGTCAACGTCAAAAATTCCACCATTGGGTTCAAAGGTAAATTTTGACGCCGACGTCAAAAAGACGACCGCGCGTCACCAATATGAAAACCGCTTGAGACTCTTCTCTCCACGCCAAAGTCACACGCGGTTCACACTGGTTCAGACTGGCGAAGACCAGCACGGCCTAAATTTCCAAAAACGCGCGGTGCCCCAATTGCCAAATCGGTGGTCCAGGTCAGATCTACTCCATTGTGCACTGAGAGCCAATGACAAGCAAGCAAATGGGTGTCCATGTCACCGATCTGGCAATTGGGGCGTGTCGCAAAAGGACCGCACGTGTTTACTGAGTCTCGCCACTGGTTCCTTGAATCCGTGGTGGAATCCTTGAAGAAAAATTTTGCCTCTTGGAGTCACTAATCCAGTGTGAACAGAGCCATTGAACTGCGTATGTACCACTTCACGCACACTTAGCCCACGGTGTTCTGTTGCAGACACGGCGCCAGTGTGCACAGCGTGACTCGGCGTCACGTGGAGACTTGTCCCCTCGCCTGCGCTCCCGGCGTGTTTGTGACACAGCCGCAGATGCCGCTGCATCTGTGTCCCGCGTGTGTTTGAAATTTAATAACAATGCTGCGTCGTCGTCGCTCGCTGCGGAATAAGCCACTGAAAGTCGTGTGTGTGTGTTTTATTCTCGGCGCAACAGCGCCATCCTTGCAGCGTGGAGCAAGAGGGAGTTGCAGCCGTGGCGTCTGTGTCCGGTGACGTAAGGGTTCACACACGCTGTAAAATGGTTTCTGTGAAATCATCATACTATGATTTTTCGAGACCTTTGGTCGAGAGAAGAGTTGTATGAGTGAACAGGAACCATTTTTACAGTGGGTGAACTCACTTCTATACCACAATGAGGCCACAAACAAGAGGCTTTGTGACGGCAGCGTGGTAGAAAATGCAGTCTCTGTGTTTGGTCAGGGTCAGCTCTGACCCTGTTTTTGGCAGATCCGGGTGGCGCTGGGCCTTTATCTCTGATACCCCTCCCAAATGTGCTTTTTGCCCTCTTTTGCTCGAAATATGTCGCAACGTGTCTCAAAGCTTGAGTTGCCCAAACTGTGCGTGGGTCGGACTGTGTCTGGGTCAGACATCCGGGTCCACTGAAGAGAGAGGTCATCTGACAAAACGCAGGCACCAACTCCTTTGGACCCGCTCCCGCTGCCACTTTCCACGCGGATTGGGTCAGCGACGCCACGGCCTGAACTGCGTCTTCATGCCACAGGTGAGTGAGTCGTGAGTTGAAACCCAGTGACTCAGCGACTGCATCTGTGACACTCGTGCCAATAATTTTCACACTGGCCAGCAGCTCCATCTCCGCAGCGCCCTGCATGGCTGCAGCGCAGTCCTCGCAGCTTGATCATAGAGCATTCACTCACTTCTGTCGAATTTCTGAAGCCTGGGCTCAAGCTACGCGTTGCAAGGACGGCGTGACAACAGGGGTGCGTCGGTCCTTGCGGGGAAGGGCGCTGCAGGGATGTGACGTCACTACAGCGTCCTTTGTCATCCCGCAAGGACGGCGCTCTCCACGACTGCAAATGCCAGGACGGCGTTGCTGTGGCGCATCCCCGACCTGCGAGGACGGCGCTGCAGCGACGCGACCCCTGGAGGCGGAAGCAACGTACAAAGCGCTTGTCGCATCTCCGTGGGGCAACGCGTTAATCACGTGTTGTGAGTCTCTCCCACGGAGGTCAGGTTCACACCGGAGGCGTCAGGTTCACCTTGCAGCGTCAAGGTCCCGGCACAGAAAAAAGTGACGTCATGTTCACACTGGAGGCGTCATGCGTCATGCGTTGCATTGTTGCATAATGCGTGATTGCATAATACGTTGCATGAGCACCGACAACGTGATTGGAATAGGACGGATTCACACTGGACGCTGAAACATTGGGACCCCCCACCCTTTCTGTGCAAGATTCTTCCAGTGGCGTCGTGCGTTGGACACCGTAAATCCAACCGGGTTCACACAGCGTGCGTCATGCGTTGCGGCCGTCGAATCACGGACGTCGCGTCCATTTGACCTCGAAAGAGCCGAATCCACGGGCACTGCCTGCTGTCCTGCTACATTCAAACTGCTGACCCTCACACCTGCAGGCAACGCTGCAAACAAAGACGTTCCCCCTTCCGCGTGGCGTGCAGTGTCGTGAGTCGGTTGTCCTGGATACGCCACAGCTGCGCTCTTCCCCTGGATATGAGGCTTCCTTCTGTCTCTAATGGTAAAAACGAGCCGCGTTTCTCACGAAGAACAGCTCAGAAATGCGAAGGATTCCAAACGCATTTCTCAGGCTTCTTTGTCTCATTGAGTGAGTAGGGAGCCAAATGCAGATGTTCACCTTGACGCTGACCGCATGATTTTCACTCACGTCCAAGGTCCCTTGCATTGGACGCGTTCGTCTGTCGCACTCGACCACATTCACCACGAGGTACCACAAATCTAAACAATATCGCATGGAATTGTGTGCAATGGACCCCGAAGAATGACGGTGTTTTTGCCTTGTTTCGCGATCGGACTCGAGTGCGACGAACGAGCGCCCGTTGTATTGCAACGCTTGTCACGTCCTTCCCACGTTCAGAGATACGGCGTCACCCAGGTAACGTGTTGCTGAGACGCTGAGGCCTGTTTCACAGAAGACGTAACGTGCATGATGCAGGCCGATGTAAACTGCTTCGATCCAGCGCTCTTTAACACATAACGCATCCAGTGTGAACCAGGCGTGGCTTTGCGTGCGTCAGGTATGCAACGACGCGACTGGTTCAAATCCAGCACATGTTAACGCACAACGCAACCCTCGTCAACCCGGAAGCATGTGCATGACGCATCCAGTGTGAACCCATCATGAATGCAGTGTGAATCCTACTTGCACTATTCAGCGCCTGTCCGCGCACAACGTATCCAACGTAAACGTGACTGGTGTCACGGCAAGTGCGGGCCACGCATGACGTCACCAGTGCAAATCCAGCACAGCACCAAATGACGCTTGACGCGTCCAGCGTCACCACAACGCAATGACGCAATCACTGCGTATCCAAGACTAATCCATCCATGCACGCAGTGTACGCTGCTCTCACCACGTCCGTCACGTCCGTCACGTCAACTACGTCCACGTCAACTCGTGTCCGCACGAGGAGCGTCGCGGCTCCGGCCCGGCCGCTGCGGCGGAGGGTGGAGCCTCGAGCCGCGGGCGAAGCTGCCTCCGCCGCCGCCGCCGCCGTGCGTCGTGTCGCCGTGTCGCGTATTAAAATCATGTCAACAACACAGCGAGAAGAAGAAGCATTGTGCGCTGCACTCTCAGCAATACGCGCGGCTTCAATACGGCAGAGAGAGCGCGGACTTCCACACGGGAAGCTGCTCAGGCTTCGCTGTCTTGGTCGTGTTCGATCTATAGGCACGTGTGCCCGTGCATTGCGCATTGTTGGTGAGCGGTGCCCCCTCCGTCCACCAGGTGCTGGGTGTGTAAATCGAACGTGTCTGTTGAAATGACGGGTTCAGGGAGTGTGTGCGTCCAGGTGCGTAGCGGATGCGGCACGTGGTGCGTCCTTGCGCATGTCAATGGGCAGTGCGTCACGGAATTGCAATACGTGGATGAAATAATTGCGTGACGCGTGCTATCAAAACCAGGATATGAACCCACAGAACTAAGCTTTATGAATGCAGATAACTGAATTCAAAAGCGTCAAAAAATCCCAGTTTTTGCACCAGTTTTAACAGTGTAAATTTCGCGGCGTTTTCAATTTCGCGACAGCTGAAACACGAGGCAACACTACCCAGAGAGTTGCAGAACTGTCGCAACTTCCTGGTTTAATCTAGGCGTGCCTGGCAACGCAAAAAGAATACAGCTTCCGACATGTACGTGTGATGTGCGCATTCATGGAACCAGTTGATGTGAAACCTTCAGTTCCTTTGCGATATTTGATACAGTTGCCTTGTGGGGCAGTTCTAAACGGATGCGTTTGGCTCTTTTGCCATCCAGAGACTGACACTCGTGAAGCAGTGCACCATATTGTCCCAAAAAATAGCTCCATGGAGCTCGCGGTGATTTGAGGAAATTTCAGTTGCTCTGATTTGGCTTGCTCTGATTTGGCTTGCTCTGATTTGGCTTGCTCTGATTTGGCCTGCT
>JAAUXT010135605.1_pt1 | contig 15874 bp, 13 predicted proteins | sample 7278171 | NCBI WGS metagenome assembly JAAUXT01 (sample SAMN14350112, study PRJNA611818) | marine sediment metagenome | isolation source: surface marine sediment (1.8m) | place: French Polynesia: Moorea | collected 2018-08 | reverse complement strand
TCTCTCTGTGGTTTTGGGGGCGTTGTGGCAAATTCACCATTGTGGTGGTTGTGGTGTGTGTAGACTCTGTGTGTGTGTGTGTGTGTGTGTGTGTGTGTGTGTGTGTGTGTGTGTGTGTGTGTGCGTGTGTGTGTGTGTGTGTGTGTGTGTGTGTGTGTGTGTGTGTGAAATTGGCTGCTTCTGACCGGGATCATGTTCTCATGACAGCTGAAAGTGTTCAGTGTTTCATCACAATATCTCGGCTGAGCAAATGTGCAAGACGTCAAATGCACACCAACTCGAGACACTTTCCGAGTGCTGTCTCTTCACGTCTGATTCCTGAAGGACAATGTGTATTTTTGTGTTCCGTTGATGAACGGACTTCATTCAGTTGTGTGTGTGATTTCTTTGGTGAAACAGAAATTGGCTGTTGCTGTGCATTGCTACGGTTTCAAGGACTGGAACAGTGTGAAGGAATTCCTGCCAGGCCGAGTGAGCGACCAGTGCCGAGACAGGTTGTTTTCACCTTTAAGTCCGACGTTTGCCATTCCTATGAGCTGTCCATTTTCTGTTTGTGTTGCTGCAAAGAATTCAGTGCCATTTTGTGATGGTCGTACAAATTCAGATCAGAAAACCACAGAGTGTTTTCTTTTTTTTTGCAGATATTTGAACTCACTGTCACCCAGTTTGAGGCTGGGGGACTGGGCTTACGAGGAAGACCGGATTCTGGTTCGTTGTGTGCAGCAGTACGGAAAAGGCAGGCAGCATGAGTTTTGTTGGGTGTCGTACGCCCACACCAAATCGAATGATCATGTTCTGTTGTTGTTGGTTGCAACACCAAATTTTTCCGATTTCGACACCGTTTTTACGTATCTGACCTGCCGACATTATTTCGCGCAGTTTGGGTGAAAATAGCCCCGATGCTGCCCGGGAGAACCGACAACATGATGCTGCAGCGCTACAAGCGGCTGCTGAGGTGGAAGGAACAGGTGGACCAGACGGCCCAGTTTCCGGTACGTGTTGCAATTTGATCGCGCGTTGCCCTGGAAACGTTTCGTTGTTCTCCCCGTCGCACACAGGTTTGACTTGTTTGTGTGTTTCTCAGGTGGAAATTCAGGAGAGTATGATGAAGAAAGTGTCAAAGAGGAGCGCAAGACCTTGCATCGTGAACGACGCGCTGTCAAAAGCCACAACAACGGCATTTATGAAAGAGAAAATGGGACTGTTGGAGGACACTTTTGTGAGCGTCGGGTTTCTTCACTCTTGAGGGCAATTGGGAATGCAAAATGATAAATCTGCAAGGGTCATGTTTTTACACGAAGTTCTACATTTTACAGGAACTGACGCCAGTTCGCAAAAAGGCCCAAGAGACGTACATGCAAAAGTTATCAGCTTCGAACAGGCACAAACTTTACAAGCACGTGGTCACAGAGCTTGCGCTGATCAAACGGGATCTGGAGGACGGTAAAGCAACCAACTTCGTTGTTCAATTTCGGTTTTGCCTTTTGACACCAAATACCAAAAAAATATCGTTTCTTCAGAACACTCCGAAGCGTAAATTGTTAACGAACCTTCAAAATATTTGCAGGCCTGTACATTCCAAGACCTCCGACGTTTCGAAGTATCTCTGGTCCAGGGACCACATCACACTTCAAGAACCTGATTGAACACAGGCACCGTCTCTACCAGACAGTGCAGGACCGCATGAAAGGCGTCCTGGCAGAAGGGCTGCAGCCACAGAGGAGTCTGGGCGTCGACATCAAGACCATCATCGAGCGGAGCGTGAGTCCCGGATGTAACTGGTCGTCCCTTTGTGTGAAACTTTACCGTACCGTCTCGTGTATAAGACGCACTTTTTTGCCCCAAAATCAAACATCAAAAGAAGGGGTGCATCTTATACATGAGTATGTTTAGATTTCTTGAAATACAAAGGGAGAAAAGTCAATAAATTTAGTAGAGTAAAGAAGATTCTTCTTTCTTTGATGAGCTCCAAATAAATTTTGAAACCATGAACTAGAAGAGGAAGAAGTTCTATCTGAGACCTTGAATTGGGATACAGATAAAAGACAAACTCAGGAAGAGTAGAAAAAAATATTTGGAGTAAAAAATAATAATTCTGCAAAATTTTTTTTAAATTTGAGTGATTTTAAGTCAAGTTGATGAATTTTGAAAATAACTTTTGAAAGCTGGACTTAGGGTGAGTCTTATACATGAGTAGAGTGTAAGTTGAAAACATGCAGTTTCTTCACTCAAAACTTGGGGTGCGTCTTATATACGAGTGCATCTTATACACGAGACGGTACGGTATCTTCAGTGCCTGGTCATTTTCGTCCTTCAGAGGACGCACCCGGTGACGAGGATGGCGCCACTGCAAAAGATCGCTGAGATTGTGGCGCGAGACTCGGCTCTCTTCCGCACACGTGACTTGCCGCCCGACGCCGCCGCCGCCAAGCGACACAATGAGCGTCTCAACGCAGAGATTCTGCGCGTCTTGAGCACGAAGCGACGCGGCGCGAAGGCCGGCAGACCCCGCAAAGCACAAATGGATGAAGGTACGACCCGTGCCCCTGTGTGTGTCTACAGGAGAAAAGGTGTCTCTCGTCTTTGTCGGCTATCGTCAGGAAAGGACAGAATGTTTGACGATGAAAACATGTTTTGTACGTGACAGACATGTCGCCGGAGGAAGCGTGGCGGATCGAGCGGCGCATTCTGAGGGGCGAACTCAACAACTTCGCCGCAGACATCGGCGCACTCGTGATGCGGGTGAGTAGCTGCCTGATGTAACGAAATGGCCAGACAACCCAAATGAGAAGGCACAGGTGTCTGGCTATTTCAATTCTCACCTGAAATGGCCAAACACACCACAAGGCATTTTCAGGGGGTGTCGGGCCATTTCAGGTCAGACCTGAAACCAGGTTCAACCTGAAATGGCCAGACACCTGTGTCTGGGCAGTCCGTGTCTCCCCATTTCGTTGCACCGGGTTCCGCGGTTTCTCCCACACTTGGCTGTGCGCTTCGGATCGCAGATTCAGTCGCTGCCCAAAATGGATTCAGGACAAGGGCCCTGCCCACCAAACGGTTCGTCCCATCCCTGGCCTTGTCTGCTTCGCGTCTCGCCAGAACCACGGCAGGCAGCGTGCATGGGGTTCCACGTGTAACCGCTCAGATTCCTTTGATGTCATTTGATGTGTGCGTCAATGTAGGAGGATCTATCATTTAATTCTGAGAATGGTCATGATCGGAACCTTCTGCAATTGTTGCACAATGTGACTCAATTTGTACCCAAGAAGACTAAAACAGTGGAAATTGTGTCAAAGAGCTTCAACATGTGCAAATGTTCCGATCATGACAATTTTCAGAATTAAATGACAGATCCTCGTAGTACTCGGACGAATGGTTGATTGCTTGTTCGATCGTCGATATTTTTCTGGTCTTCAGACGATGAACGTCAACTACGAAGGCGTCGCTCGACGGGTGGCGTGGAGGAAACTGCAGTTGGAGCAACAATCGAGAGGCAAATCTGACGTCCAGGTTCCAGCGGATGTCCATGTGTTCCAACAAATTGCCCAAAGTAACAGACACAATGTCCTGAATCGTGGGGCGACGCCATTTCAAGATCTGATGAACGCGCTGAGAAAAGACCCTGACCTTGTGGTGCAGGAAGAAATCAGGAAGATTCCTTTCACTGGAAGCGACGCGTTGAAGAATTACACCGTGAAACCATGGCCGCCGAGCGTTACAAGCCTTGAAGCGTTCAAAACTTTGCTGCTGGAGAGACGCCCCCTGATTGCGAGAGCCGGTGGTCTTCTCAATCCGCCACCAGGGGCAACGACCGAAAGAGTTGAGACGACACATTCGGGTGAATCAGAGGAAACTGCGAGCATGAATCAGAACGACGTGGCACAGAACGCTGAGGATTCAAGCCCCGTCAGTGCATCTGATGCAGAGTTCACAAATATCAGGCCAAAACCAAACAGCCAAAAAGCAGCGGAGCCGTGCGCTCCCATTGTGGTGCAAATTCCGACGAAAGCCCCGGTGAGCGTCGCCATCAAAGCTGAGCGCGGCGCGGTGAAGGACAACAATTCACACACTCAAAGTGTTGACGTCACATCATCCAGTCCAGCGTGCGACTCGCCATCAGATGCTCAGCACGAGGAGAGCGAGAACGTGACGGTCGTGACCCTGTCAGATGGAACGCAGATCTCGGTTGCCGTGGTGACGGAAGATGCACCCGAACGTGACGTGACACCACAGGAGAGAGACACTGCCGTACCCGACACCCCAACTGAGCCTCAGCCGAGCACAAGCGCGCAGGGGGCGGAGCCTGAGCAGGTGAGCCCTTCAGCAACCACACAGCAACAAGCAACAGGGCCGGTGCTTACGGTGTCGTCAATGTCCGTGCAAACAGCGCACGTTTTAGAGGAGTGACTTGGAGCACTGGATCCACCCAGAAGTGTGAAATCAAGTGATGCTTCTTTTTCAGAGCACTGAGCAAACAGTGTCGGCAGAGCATTTTCAGAGTTTTATCTCCGAAAGCACAAGTTATCTTCAACAAAAGGAGTCGACGGAAGAGTCACTGAATAGGCTGATTCAGGCGTTCAGTCTGGACAAGAGTTCTCTCACTCCTGGTCTGCTGAACAAGTTGCGAAGCAAGTAAGTTTTGAAATCTCTTCGTGTTCAACTGTGAGTGAATAATTTCGGAGCCATTTGTCGCAGGACACCGTTCTGCTGCGCTTGCAGATTTACCCAGGAGCAGATCGACCGATTCCGTGACCTGCTGCCCGAGGCGAAGCCGAGTCCCCTGGACCCGGACGTCAGCACAGAGGGCGCGCTGTCGGCCATCGGGAAACACGCGAGCATTACCGCCATCCGCAGCACGCACGACTACCAGCTGCTCAAGGCGAGGTACTCGAGTCCCGCCGATCGTCGTAGTCATCTTCAGTCCAGCAGAGGCCAGACTAACTGGCTGCGTCGTTCTTGGAGGGAGAGAGAGCACAGAATGTGTTTGATCTGTGTTTATTTCAGGTTTCGATCGCTGTTCCTGTGGCCCGCGATTCTGTCAGCGTTGCCTCTGCCAGAAATTCCGGACGAAACAACCGAAGAGAAAGACGCGTGCTTCAAAAAGCCGACGTATGTTGGGGCACCATGTTGCTGGTTCTTTGACAAAACTGTCAACAAGTAGAAGTGCATGCCTCACACCCAACAGTAAATGGTGCAGTCTTGTGAAGCTTGGGAGTCTGAAATCGTTGGCTGGATATGTCATCACACACGAATGCCCATCAAAACTTCGCTGAAGCGAAGCCACGCCGACTTGTAAACACCCAGGGAACACATTGCTTTCGTGATATTTTTCGCTCAGTGCGCTCTGTTTACCTTTGATTCACGTGCAGGGGGACGGGTGTGCGGAAAAGGAGGCGTGGTGGAGCGAAGAAGAAATGTGCCCCAAAGAAAGAAAGAGCACCTGGAGAAGGTACGTACGCAGACAATTCACTTCGCTTTGAGTGGCGAACATCAGCTCTTTTCATCTCGTAGCCAGTCTTCATATTTCGACAGAAGGGACCAGGCATTCCAAAAACGTGACAGTTTTCATGTCTGGTGTTTTTTGCGTACAGGCAGTCCCCAGGGCCGCCCAAGACGATCGACGGCACCCCCCTGCCCGCCGAGCAGATCCAGCAGCAGAATAGCCATCAAGCGAAGCTGCAAAGAGGTACACACGAGTTGACAACCAGCATTTTATCTGACACAATGTGGGGCTGCACGCTTTGTGTTCAAACGAGCTGGAGCTGAGATGCGAGTGTGGGAAAATGTGCTGCCAAACACGGAACATCTTTGCAGTTGTTGGACGAAGAAGAGGAAGGGTTTGTTGTCCCGAAGAAAGCGAGAAGCTCTCCAAATCCAGCAGCGAGGCCGGAAGGGGTGCAGGAGTTCAACTTCGTGGTGAAGAACCCGGCCGGAGACGCAGGCAGCACGGGCAGGTTCATCGTGACTGGTAAGCTGCGCCTGTGTCATCGAAATGTTTCCGCGTTCTCGTCGATCAGAACTGGCGAGGTGATGCCCAACAACGTGACTTGCGCGCGCAAACAACTTTGTTGCGGGTCTCGCTTTGATACCAGAAAGCGAAAAGTTCTGTTGGCCCGCGCCTTTCAGAACAAAGTAAATTCAGCAAGTTTCCTGTCAGGCCAAGTGCTGGCTTGTAAATTTGTTGCAAGTTTGGTGTTCGGGATGGTTGCTTGTGCGGATGATTCGGGCCATTTTGCGTTTGTCTACACTGTCACGTGTTCTTGTTCCTTGTCTCGTGTAGCTGAGGGTCGAGTCGAGTTGGTGACGAGCGATGACAGTGGTGTGCAGCGTTCTCCCTCCGACCTGGAACTGGTTGACTCTTTGTGACGGCGGCGTCGCTTCAGACTGGCAGGACACGGTCGTGGTGCGACGGCATCTCCATTGCGTTCTCACCGAAATATTCCGTTATCTCGTTGAACTGTTGTGTTCTTGACACCAAAGAATTGCTTTCACACAGCTGGTTGTGTTGGATTTATTGTTGAATGTTTTTGGCGGTTTTGTTTTCGCGAAGAGAACTTGATCTCAATTGAATGAATCTGGTGTTTGGTCCTCGTTTTGGTGGCTCTGATCAGGACAACCACTGTCTGCACTTCTCGAGGACAAATAGCATCGTAGCGTTGGCTGGGATCGATCTCATCATGCACGGCACGAAGCCTCTGTAGAACCGCCGGATTCCGCCCTCATCCCGGTAAAGCGTCCGTGCGCACTGAGCGATGCTTGTGAATTTGCGTTTGGACTTCGTGACGTCATCGGACTGCATCGCAGACTTGATGACGTCCGTCGGGTAAGTGAGAAACCAATAAAACCATCCAGCAATTCCTCCGGCGCTGAACTGCTGCAGAGTTGTGATGTCTTCAACAGTGCCGCCCGCTGGCGTCCAGTAGGTCCGGATCATCTCGTAGAAACCTGCAAGTGGTGGAAGCGTTGGTTGTGACCGTGTTCACGGATTATGTTTTGGTCACTGTCAAGTTTACAAGTTGAGTGAATTGTGCAACTCCTGGACGCGGTGTGTGTTGGACGTTGGACAAGCGTGTGGAAAGTCTGATGGCTCGAATTTATTCAATGAAACTTCTCCACAGTGCTTCAGCGGAGTCCCCCGTGTGGCGCGTTCGCAAACTTTCACAGATCAACTGACCGAAGTAGATGCCGTAAGACGGGATGTTCCTCATCCAGGTGGCACCGAGGCCCTGGTAGACGCCGCGTACGCCGTGATTCCTCGCGATGACCCAGCCCGCGTGGAACACGTTTCTGTACTGCACGTCACCTCCAGACTTCGCGCGAATGATCTGAATCTGCATCTGAGTTTTGAACTGCAAAGCAGAATGTCCGTGATTGTGTTCTTGTATAGCCCAAAAAGAAACTTATGCAAGCTAAACCCTCCGTTGAAAACTTGAAAGTCTGACAGAGGTACGCTCACCAGATCAATGGGGCCTTCGAGGGAAGAACCAATCAAGCCTGTACAACCTCCGGCAATGAAGTACTTGTACCAGTCCATCCGCTGCCCAGCTTTGTCCTGTCCAGCCAGCATGACGGATACCTGTCAGAAAACTTAGGTGTACCCGAAACCTAAGAAAGGATGCAGACGCTCACCAGCTCAATGGGACAATCCAGGAAGGAACCGATGAAACCCGTGCAACCTCCAGCAACGAAATATTTGTACCAGTCCATCCTTTCTCCACTTTTCCCATTTGCAGCCAACACGACTGACACCTGTGACGATATCACTTGTCAGATTGCGCACAGAAAATCTCGGTCGGGGTCACTCACCACAAGAAAAAGACATACTGAGCTGTTCTGTGCGAATCGCTACTGCACCAGACACCAGGTATACTATGTCAAGCTGTATGTACCTGATAGTAGGAGGTGAACAAAGTCGCTCTGAAAAACATCTGCCCCACAAGCGGCGAACCTGTAAGACAACAGTTTGCAGTCTGAGCGTTGGTCTCTGAGCGCGCACGTGTGTGTGTGTGTGTGTGTGTGTGTGTGTGTGTGCACCTCACACGACCCAAATTCTCTATAAATCTGTGGACTTTGCTGCACCTGGCAACTCTTGGTCTTACCAACGCCCTTGTAGAGACCTCCGATACCCTCCCATTTGAGCGTTTTCACGAAGCAGTCGGCCAGCCCCTTGTACACTGGGTTCACGACGGGCTGGGTCTGCAGCCGAACCTGCAATCGACGTGGGACCAGCAACGTTGTTTTGCTGACGTATTGAAGCAAAAATATACACAGCTTATCACTTGTTCAAGTCAAACGTGTGACCTTGAGTGTGTCGAATGGATGCCCGACCAAACAGACGGCCACTCCAGCCATGGTCCCAGAGAAAACATTTTTTGCTGTCCTTGCGAGCACGCTCGGTTCAGATGTCATTGCAGAGAAGCCTCAAGGAACAGTGTGCTGCTCCCTTCTTTGTTTTCTGACTCTTGATAAGATTAGATAACCATCGTGATCCATCTGTATCCGGTCTGCACCAGAAGTTGCAACAAGTTATCATGTTTGCTCCAGTTCCAAATTAGAAATAGAGCATGCAGCAGCAATCGTCATGTCATCACAAACGGAACGGTCCCGCCAAATCAGATGTCCGACGAATTGTCAGAGTGCAACACATCGACTGATTGGCCGATGTGTTTGACAACGTAAAAATGTGTTGACCCGTGTTCTCATGTTGAACGCGCTTCGCCTTGGAGCGAACCCCACTTCAGAAGTGAACAATTAGCTTTAAAATTCGCATCCATCTGGAAAAAGCGTTTCTTTTGACGTCGTTTGTTCCGTTGTGAAAAAGTGACAAGGATGATGCTCGTCCGTGGTATAAAATTTATTCAAATATGATGTACCACATCACAATGGAACTACCATTGAAGAACAGCGAGAAGGAATGATTAAAGTTCTACAGTAACATGAAATATATTGTTGCCTGTACAATACACAGTTGTGACAAAAATAAAGCATTTCTCCCACTGTTTGACACCAGCGAGAGAAATAAAAGGTTATTTTCAATTTGAAAAAGACTTCACTTCGCAAAGACATCTTCAAGGAAACGATGCAACAGGTGCCATTTACACACATAAGGCAAGCCGCGAGTGGCAAAATGTTTGCACGTATGTACACGATTTCCTCGTGGAATGTCCGACACGTGAAAGAAATGAATGACGTGCATGCTCCCTGAACTTCAAGTAGAATTTTCAATTCAGGCTGAACAGTAGATCTCACAAGAAAATTGATAAACCCATTCTTGGAACCATATCCAACTAAAACATCGGAAACTTCACGCGTTCTTCTGTGAGAAGTCACGCAAATATAGGAAATGAAAATGGCAGTTTGACTTTGTCAGAGTTCGTCCCTCCCCACGAACAACGAACTGTGTCCAGCAGAGACACGAGCTTGATTGCTTGAGCAAAACACAACACAACCACCAAACACAACGAACGAAACACCTGCGATCACGCGGGAAGTGCGTCTGATCCGACTTCGTTGGGACCAGTCGACCAATGCTGCGGGACCAGAACGGAGACACGTTCTGCCACAAAGTCAAGTCCGGAAAAACAAACCCGGCAAAACGTCCGACAAACGCAACTTAGGACGAAATGAACTTCGTGTGAAAGCAATATCTTTCAAGTTTTTGCACATTTTTTTCCCGACAAACCAAAATTCTTGTGACTAGAAAGAGCGCGACCTCTATGGCATTATCGTTGGGGAGAAAAGAGCAAACAAATTGAACATCCAAGCAATCTCTCGGCGACACCTCTCATGATTTGTGGAGCAACGATATAATTTCTTGTGGAACTCAGGAAAATGGAATGTGCTGACGCAACTCGAATCTCACACAATCGCTCTGCCCAAATCACGACAAATCAAGGGTTCGCGCAAACCATGCCTTGCCAGAAGAACTGGTCCTTGACGAAACCTACATTTGTCCGAATTATCAAGCATTGAAGACGTTACAAAATTTGATAGGGACTCAAAACGGAGTAGAAAATGACTTCCTCGCAGCTTAAGGAAGCTATGATTGATAATTCGCTTTTTTTTCAAACAGCTGGGACTGTGGCCGGTGTTGATGACGGTTACGCAGCTGTATGTACAAAACGTCTCCCGTGAGTCAAACAACACACTGATCGTTCTATTCTATTCGCTGATTGACAAAACGTTTGTACTGACAAAACTGTTCCTACTTCCAATTTTTGCTGTCGCCAGGTTCAGTGTTGGTCGATGAGAAACACAACAACTGTTCAAATTTTGAATTCTGTCACAATCAACCACCGGTACGTCGTGTTCAGACACCAAAGCACAAGACCATCGCACTGAAGGAGGACTTGTGACCAGCATGTTACGAACACGGAGCTGCAGCTGTCGCCGTTTCTTCTGACTAGTAGACGTCGAGATTCTTCACTCCATCTCTTCGTGGAACAGGCCTCGCACCTCCAGGATGGACCCGAGCTCCATGACCATCTTACTCAGACTCTGCTGCTCCAGCACTTCCTCCTTGGGCATGTTCGGATATGCAGTTGGGTAGAAATTTGGGCCCTGAAAGAAACGTGTTTGGTTTTTCTTTAGGCAAAGAGAACTGATCACTCACGCCAGACAGTGTCTGTTTCAGCACAATAAAAGGTGTCGTCATTTTGATCAAGGGCAGGCTGCAGACGCTACCTTGAATCCTCGATGTAGTCGCAAAGTGACATAGCAGAAGATGTATCGAAGCAGTAGAACTCGCAGAAAGTCGTCGCCGAAGAACTGCATGAACGAGTGATCTGCAGCGGCATGCAAAAGCACCATAAATTCACCCCTTCTGTCTGCACCGACTGTGTCGTGCGCGGGTTTCAACGTTCGCAGTTGTGCGATGTCCAAACGCCTGAAGCTCACCAAGTGAACGGGAACGGGTGAAGAGTTTGCTGGCCTCGGCGATGAACTTGTCGATCTGCGCTTGGCACTTGTCCCACATGGCGACGGGGATGTCGACGATGTTGCAGATGTAGCAGAAGGCCGTGAGCGGGCTGTGCATGAACAGCGTGAACAGGTTGCCCTTCTGATGCTGGTCTACAACGATCCGAGTCAGAATGTCAACATTGGCCACAAGCACTTTGCAGATACAGTCTTCCTTTTCAAGATCACAGCAAACAAACCCCAAGCAACTGCGGCACCGCAAGAATGGAACCAGTATTGAAGTTTTTGTGCTACAAAAGGCGGCAAAGACTTTTTCCAAGATTCTTTCACCGACCTTGCATTGCAGCAGGCACTTGCTCTGGCGACAGCAAGCACACCAACGGTTGTCCGAACAAGTTTGGCCAATGCTACAAAGTGAATGCATGTCAGGTTCTATTCCAGTCACAAACCCAGTCTGACCAAGATTCACTTTCTGCGCAAACACAAGAGTCTCTCCAGAACGTGAGTGAGAAACTATTGACAGAACCCTCACCTTAAACGCTGAACTGTTGTCACTATCTATGATTACAAAAAGCGGTTTCCTGGTGAATGGGTACAAGTCCCCTGGGTGTAAGCTGAAACAGATAAAAATCAAACATCAACGTCAGCTCGAAGCTGCCCGCCCGGGCGCCCACTCGATGCGACCCTCGGACAACACCACACAATCTTCGGATTGTGACCGCAACAAAACGTCTCTGACCAGTGCATATCCTTGAGGTTTCCTGGTCGTTTGCTTTTGTTGGAGTACTCGGGCTCCCTGCGGCTGTTCGTTACCACGCCACCGTAGTCATAGGCAACTGGAAGCAAAAGACAGCTCGATGTTTCGTCGCAGCTCCAGTCCTTTGATGCAACCAACGGGCGCAGAGAAAACAACTCGAAGTCGTTTCATCTTCACCTTGATTCCAGGAACCACTCCACACAAGATATCATCAAATAGACAGCCCCTCGCGGTCAACATCACACATGAGGCGGAAGCGACACTCACTGTCGTCGGAGTGTTTGGCGTTGCCCAGACAACCATCAGCTGAGATGTACAACAGCATAGCACCGGTGGGAGGCAGCTCCTTGAAGCCGGAGGCCAGGAACGTGTTCAACTGGCTGAAGGTCGGTTTGTACAGCAGGTACTTGTGCGGATTGTCACGCTTTGTTATTCCGCTGCCGTCCTGGAACAGTGACAAACAAGAGGCACTGAGGAGACTCCAACCGGAAAATGAAACTGGAACTTCACAAGGCCACTGACGCGCTCAAACGATGACGCATCTCACGCGCTTGAAGACGTCGGCTCCGAGACGACACACTGAAGCAGTACTCACACTGACAAAGGGAGTTCGACCCGGGGCCGGGGAGGCGTCGTAGATTTGGTTGTTGAGATCTTCTTGAGGCTCCCGCTCCAGCGTCTGCAGCATCCGGAACATGTCGAGCGTCAACTCGCTGAACTTCACCTGCACAAGATCACAAAGCAATAGTTTCCCGCCAGCAACTCAAACTCGATTTTTTTGGCAGCTTCGGTTGCAATAATGTCGACGGACACGGCCGATACTTTGTGCGCAACTCGAAAAGATTGAATTCTCGACTCAAAAGTGAAACTCAAGAAAGTGAAGTTTGACTTGATTTGTTGGGATTGACGCCAATTTGAAACAAAGATCCTTTTCCCTCAGCTGGATTCTCTTTAGTTCGGGCATGATCCAACATACTGCGATGTACAGCTTCAGATTCAAGCAAACATATTGTCGGCAGAACAAGAATCATTCATGTCTTTATTTGATAACTGTCTTGAGGCTTGGTCTCCGGACACACAAGTTGGTGTTTTCGGCTCTTCGAAAGCACAAATTCGTTCTGCAGCAAAGCGATACCGTTCAATGGAGCTGCTTGCATTGCTGAACGAAGCTCCGCCGGGGACAACGAAAGAGGTGTTGTACCTGTTCGTGGCAGTTGCCCACAATGAGAATTTCCTGCAGCGTCAGGTAGACCGGGGTTCCCTTTTCTAGCGGTGGCGTGTTCAGGGGCGTGAGTCGATGTGACAAGACTATGGACGAGTTGTCGACGTCGACCACGTTCACTATGTTGTCGGCCTGAAGGAACGCAGATAAGGCGTACAGACTAATGATCCAAACTGACTGGCAAAATTCTCTGTTCAACATTGAGGTGAACATCGTAGTTTTTTCTGCAGGTTCCTGCAAAGAATCTCAGCGGCCAATGAACCCGAAATCTCAGTGATCAAAAGGCATTCCACTTTTTGGTTGTTTTTTTTTTATAACATTTCTTTGACTGAAATTTCGACCCGCGGAGAAGTTCTGCGCGTTCTGCAGTTGGGCGATTCCCTCTTGGTGAGGCGGATCTGCTGCACACAGAACTGTCCCGCACCGATTGGGCTCGGTGTGCACAGAGTTGTCCCCACAAGAGCCCATCTGTTCGGTGAAACCATATTGAAGCGTCTGCAGCTGCAGATTTCATCCCTTTTGAGAAGCAGAAGCCACCAAACGAATTAGGTGGGAAATAATTGCACACTCACTGCACACAACAAAAACAACTCAAACATGAAAACACACTCGCTTCAGGGGGATAATGACAATGAAGCTTTGTAGGTGAAGGCTTGGACTCAACAATTCCCTCCCCTATATTGCTTCATAAATAAATCCCTACAAATACGGCAATTGTTTCAATCATGCGGGCTTTGCTGGATTCAAATGACAAGGGTCAGAAGCTATTTGCATCGCGTGCCATTGGCGGATAATGAATGCGCAGCTGCCTTGAAAGGGCCCCGCGCGGCCCCCCGTCGAGGTTTAGGTGAGCGCAAGTCCAAATGCTTCTTCGTAATGAGGTGTGTTTTCATTGTCACAGCAACGCCTGCAGACACACAAAAGCGCAAGGATGGTCACACACACACACACACACACACACACACGAAGGCACACCAGGAAAGAACAAGCCAGTGCAGACAATGAGATCTACCTCAATGAAAGCTCTGATTTCGCCCAGAACGAGCGACCATTCCAGCTGGTCGTCAGGTTCGTAGGTTGTCGTGTAGTCGTCGATCTGCTTCGCCAGTTCCTGCAAAGAAAGTTGAGCACAAACGTCACACTGAATGCCAAGATTCTGAATTCTGTTTTTATTCTGGGTGACTCCTTTTGGAGTTGGAATGGGAAGGGTGCCTTGACACAGTCCAAAGTGTGATGAACTCTCGGGGTAGGGAGAAGAACTCACGATGAATCCTTGTTTGAGATTTTCTCGGTTCAAAAATGTCGTGTGGTTCCCGAACGCACACACATACACACACACACACACACACACGCGCGCGCGCACCTTGCACAATGAGGTCAGATCCTCGCTGCGTCCCTGACCGCAGATGCTTCACAAGGTTCCCAACAGTTGGGAAAACTGATCAATAAGACATACCCATAGAGATGCTAAATTATTCAACACCAATTATTGATTCTTTGATAAACACTCCAGTAATGTGGCAGACAGAATGTAGTTTGTACAGGAATTTGAAGCAAGGTACATGTTGTGGGGCCACGATGAACCTGGTTGTTCCTGTAACGAGTGAGGCTGCTGCAGTGTCAAGGTGTGACTTCAGCGAGGAAACCTGGCAGATGTGAACTTCATCAAATTCCTCCGGCACCACTCACTGGTGTGGGGGGGGGGAGGGAGGTGGAACTCGAGATTATCGCGTCACTACAGGAGAAACTACAGAAAGGGATTGTTCCTGAAGCTGGCTGTCCTTCCCTCCAGCTTGCACAAGCTGTTCTCACTGAACTCGAGACGAATTTTCCGCACGAGAACCGACCGTGAGCGCGAGTTTTGAAGCCATAACTTTCATTTCACCAGAACACAGTTTCTTGTTCCGAGGTGCTTCAAGCCAATCCACACGCACACACACACACACACAAACACACACGCACAGATGAGCGTTTCAGTGAGTTTCATCCGGTGCGGACATTCTCGTCCACCGTCGCAATGTGAGTTCAGAAACTGCAACTGCGCGCTTCAGATGTTGGAACCAGATCGATGCCTGAAGTGATTCTTATCTGTCCTTTCCACCACCTCCATCACTTGATATTGCCAAGAAGAACACGAATACATCGGAACACACGCACCACTCATGTCCCAGTGGACCAGGCCAGGCTCGGTTTGCGCTCAAACGGCGACGATCAGCCGCAACTGCATCTGCCTGGTTCAATCTCCCTCTTGACAGAACCGATGAAGGTCAAGACTGGCGTGTTCAGCCGTCCGTTTGTGACCACCCTGAAGACAGCAGCCGTGAGCCACTTGCGTTGTTGCACTCGATCCAAAACAGTTTCACACAATGAATCACCAGATAACATCAGGTCTTTCCGACGATATCAACACCCACAATTCCGTCGCACCCGTGTGAGACACCATCCTCACCCAAATGGTGTCCTGATAGAAAAGGTCGAATGTGCACGTTTCATTTGCACCAGTTTTCAGACCCACCCACAGCAGCAGCAGCCGGCACCTCCGCACTCACGCCGGTCTTTTGCCGGAACGACGTCAGCGCGCAGTTGGTGCTTTGTCTCCGACCACGCTTTGCCAAAAAAAGCTGCATGCAGAAAAACCTACCACGCATCCACGGCACAAACAACAAGTGGAAAAAATACCTCTGTCGAGGCCGCGGCGATTTGAACAACAATTAACAATTCTAAAATTCGAATGCTGAGCGATAATTGGGATTCCGCGGGATTCTTGACGCACCTATGACGTCATAGCCTCATTTGCATAAAAAGTAGGTCGCACGCTCGGAAACTAGGTCACTGAGCCAATAGGTGAAATAAAAAATGTCTCACATACCCTCCAAGACCACATCACAAAGATTCCCCCAGTGATACCCTCCAAGAATATATAACCAAAGTTGAAATCGGCTGAGAAACAAAAATGTTGAAAACGCACTTTTTGCATT
>JAAUXT010124981.1_pt1 | contig 15876 bp, 14 predicted proteins | sample 7278171 | NCBI WGS metagenome assembly JAAUXT01 (sample SAMN14350112, study PRJNA611818) | marine sediment metagenome | isolation source: surface marine sediment (1.8m) | place: French Polynesia: Moorea | collected 2018-08 | reverse complement strand
CTAGAAAGCCTGAACCGGTAGTTGCGGCACCCGCCCGAAAAACAGCGGCCACGATAGTCAAACCCTTACCGTATACCATTCAAATCAGCTCATTTCGGGACCCGCAACAATCCATTCAGGTGGCCCGCAAGCTCAATACCAATGGTGACCCGGCTTTTACCAGTCCGGTGGATATTTCCGGAAAGGGAAGATGGTACCGTGTTTTTGTCGGCAACTATACAAGCCTGGCAGAAGCCCGCAGCGCGGCTGACGAGTTGAAACGCAGAAAATTTCGCTATGTGAATATCGCCAAAAAACCTTATACCGTTCAGATCGGCAAGCCAATCCCCCGGAATAAAGTCCGGCAAATTCAAACCGATCTAAAAGCCAAGGGCTACTTCAGCTACCAGCTGCCGTCAAAAACCGACCCGAATCAAATTCGTATTTTAATCGGCGCCTTTGCAAACAAAAAGGCCGCCGCAGGCCTTGTGCGACAGCTTACAACAGACGGCTTCAATCCTGAAATTGCTATAAAATAAATGCGGTGTCCGAGCGATGAATGCCAAAACAGATTTATCCGCGTTTCTCACCAAATACGAAAATCTGTGCCTGTTGTCCCTTGTACTTGTGGTTGTCGTCATTTACGCCCATACCCTTGACGGTCCGTTTGTTTTTGATGATAGACCCAACATTGTTTCAAATCTTCATATCCGCATGTCCGAGTTCTCGTTTAAGAACCTGGCGGATGCGGCCTTTAAAAGTCCGGCTAACCAGCGGCCCCTTTCCAACATCAGCTTTGCGCTGAACTACTACCTGCACGGCTACAACCGGACAGGCTTCCACCTGGTCAACATCCTTATTCATATCGGCAGCGGTATATTTCTATATATTTTTGTCAAGACCACCTTGGGTACCCCGAACATAAGGTTAGACGCCGATCAGCGATTATGGATCGCGTTCTTCACCGCGGCCATCTGGATGGTTCACCCACTGCAAACCCAATCTATTAGCTATGTTGTACAGCGTATGAATAGTATGGCCGCCATGTTCTATGTCTTATCGATGTTGCTCTACGCCCGCTTTCGACTCTGCGAACGTCGGAAACAGAAATGGAGCTTGCTGGCAGGCTGTATTATAGCCGCATTACTGGCGCTGGCATCAAAGCAGATCGCCGCCACGCTTCCCTTTGTGATTTTGGCCTATGAGCTGTATTTTTTCCGACAGGCACGCTCCAAGATTTACATCGCATCATTGATAGGATGTTTTCTGCTGACAATCGTGACCGTCCTCATTTTGCTGGGTGGCGATCCAATCGATCGAATCTTGATGGGTTACGAACGTCGTGAGTTTACGCTTATCCAACGCCTGTTGACACAGCCACGGGTCGTCCTGTTTTATCTGAGCCTTTTGATTTGGCCGTCTCCGTCCCGGTTGAATCTGGATCATGATTTTGCACTCTCCCACTCACTGATGGATCCGATCAGCACCGTTTTGGCCATATTGGCTCTTGCAGTCATGATTCTGATAGCTGCCATAACGGCTAAAAAACAACCGCTGGTGTCATTTGGTATCGTCTGGTTTTTTACCAATTTGGTCATTGAGTCCTCAATTATTCCGCTTGAAATCATTTTTGAACATCGCACCTATCTTCCGTCGATGATGTTGATCCTGACGATGGTTAGTGTTGCCTTTAAGGTCATCAGACCCAAATGGCTTTGTGTTGCTTTACTGAGCATCTTGACTGCTGCAGGATCGATTGGAACTTATACGCGTAACCAGGTTTGGACAAGTGCCGTTACCATTTGGCAGGATAGCGCATTAAAATCACCGCAAAAGGCACGTCCCTATAACAACCTGGGTGTCGCTTTAGCCTCTGTCGGTCGGGTGAATGAAGCATATCAGATGTACCGGCGGTCGTTGCAAATCAAGCCGGATTATGCAACAGCCCATTATAATTTGGGCTATACTTTGGCCAAGAACGACCATTTCAAAGAGGGCCTGGTTCACCTCAATGAATCTTTACGCCTCGAACCGAACAACAAAGACACTCTCAATGATATAGGCGTTGTCATGGTCATGCAGGGACGTTTGAATGAAGCCGTTGATCACTTTAAAGAAGTGTTGCGACTTAACCCTACCTATTCTCGCGCCCATAACAATTTAGGAATTGCACTGGGAAGACAAAACAATCTTACCGAGGCCATTTATCATTATCAAGAAGCCTTAAGGCTATATCCCGATTATGCAGAAGCACACAACAATCTTGGATTAGCTTTGCAACGTCAGGGTAAATTTGAGGCTGCCCACCATCACTTTGATAAAGCCCGACGCATTGACCCTGGCAATTCTGCCGCCCACAAAAACTACAAAGACAATCAGAAAAATCTAAAATAAAATCAATCAGGGCAACCGGCGAATTCATTCAAATACGATACAAGCGCCCTACTCTTCCTATTTTCATCGACTGGTCCATAATATTTCTTGACATTCAACCCGCTTGGGTTTATTTTTATTATGAGCATATGCCCATAACAAGGAGGTTGTGTCATGAAAATTGCCATCAGCTCTTCAGGTAACAGTCTGGATTCTGCCCTTGATCCTCGATTCGGCCGCTGTGCCTATTTTCTGATCGTCGATCCGGCGAATATGGACGTTGAGATTTTTGACAACCAGAGCGCTGCCCAGGGGAGTGGCGCCGGTATCCAGGCCGCTCAACTTCTGGCCGGCCAAAACGTAGACGTCATCATTACCGGTCATGTAGGCCCCAATGCGGTCCAAACACTAACCACCGCCGGCATCGACATTTTTACAGAGCAACAGGGCACCATCAAGGAGGTGATCGCACGCTTTAACAGCGGCAGTCTCAAGCCCACGAGCCAAGCCACGGTCGGCAGTCATTTTGGCATGGGAACAGTCAGCTCAGCAGGCGGTCGTATGGGTGCTGGAAAGGCATCAGGTGGCTACGGCGGCCGCGGAATGGGCCGCAGCGGCACCAGTGGAATGCGTCAGGGCACCGGCCGCGGACAGGGGCGCGGCGGCGGGATGCGGCGCAATTAGAAGCGCATTCAAACAAAAGGATGAGGTCACATGATCGTCAGCATTGCCAGCGGAAAAGGCGGAACTGGTAAAACAACCGTGGCGACCAATTTGGCTCAATCGTTGGGTGCCCGCGTTCAATTGCTGGACTGTGATGTGGAAGAGCCCAATGCCCACCTGTTTATCTATCCGACGTTTGATGAAACAGAAACGGTATATTTGCCGGTTCCAAAAATCGTCGACGATAGGTGCACCTATTGCGGCAAATGCGCTGAAATCTGTCAGTTTAACGCCATCGCGGTGGTCAATCAAACCGTATTGGTTTTTAGCGAACTTTGCCACAGCTGCGGCGGCTGCCAGCAGGTATGCCCGGAGGATGCCATTCAAGCGGGCCGGCGAGAGCTCGGCGTGATCCAAAGAGGACGCAGCAACCGCATCGAATTTGTTCACGGCCGGTTGCGGGTGGGTGAAGCCATGTCTTCGCCTTTAATAAAAAAAGTGCGCGCCTATCAAAATTCTGAAAAACTGACCATTATTGACGCCCCGCCGGGGACTTCATGCCCGGTAATCGCAGCGATGAGAGAGAGTAATCTTGTGCTCCTGGTCACCGAGCCCACGCCTTTTGGTCTTTACGACTTAAAATTGGCGGTTGGCGCGGCTGAGATGCTCAGAATCCCTCTGGGATTGGTCATCAATCGAGCGGATCTGGGAGATGACAGGGTCAAAGAATATGCCCAAGCAATGAATTTGCCGATATTATTGGAAATCCCTTTTGATCGTGACATTGCCGAGGCCTATTCAAGAGGAAAGATGATCGTGGACATAATGCCGCAGTGGAAAAACCGCTTTTTAGAGCTCCACGACAAAATCAGGCATCTTTCCAATAACCGAACACCAAACACGAAACATTAAACACCAAATACCAAACATGAAAGAACTCATTGTCATCAGCGGAAAAGGCGGCACCGGTAAAACCAGCTTTGTTGCTGGATTTGCATCATTGGCCGAAAACAAGGTTCTGTGTGATGCTGATGTGGATGCTGCAGACCTGCATTTGATTTTGAACCCGCTGGTTTCTGCCCGGGCGGATTTTAAATCGGGTCACACGGCGGCCATTGATAAAAACACTTGCGACCAATGCGGTCTGTGCAGGGATATTTGCCAGTTTGGTGCCATCGATGAAAATTTTAACATCAACCCCATTGATTGCGAGGGTTGCGGCGTGTGTGTCTATTTTTGCCCGCAAAAGGCAATTGATTTTCCGGAAAATACCTGTGGTGAATGGTATGTTTCCGGGACGCGCTTTGGCCCCCTGGTGCATGCCCGCCTCGGAATTGCTGAGGAGAATTCCGGCAAATTGGTGACACTCGTGCGACAGGAATCCAAAAGACTGGCAGAAATGAAAGAGATTGGCCTAATTCTAACAGATGGCCCGCCCGGTGTGGGCTGTTCAGTCATCGCCTCGATCGGCGGTGCCAGCGCCGTGCTGATTGTGGCTGAACCGACCCTTTCAGGCATTCACGATATGCAGCGGGTCATCGAACTGGCAAATCATTTCAAAGTCCCGGGTATGGTGTGCGTGAATAAATACGATCTTAATTTGGATCTGACTGGCGATATTGAAAATTTTGCTCGCGGGGAAGGCCTGGCCTGCCTGGGAAGGATACCGTTTGATCCAATATTTACCAAGGCCATGGTTCAAGGCCAATCCATTTTTGAATACCAAAAAAATTCAAACGCCGCCCAGGCTTTAACGATAATCTGGAACAGCTTATCAAAAATACTCAACATCTAATAATTAAAGCAGGAGGATATTGACTATGAAAATTGCCATACCATTGGCCAATGGAAAATTAACTGTCCATTTTGGGCATTGCCAGGAATTTGCACTTGTAGAGGTTGAAGGCGAACAAATCAGAAAACAGGAAACGCTTGTTCCTCCGCCGCACGAGCCCGGAGTGCTGCCGAATTGGCTGCACCAGCTGGGCGCCGACGTGATCATTGCCGGCGGCATGGGGCAACGCGCTGTTGGCCTTTTGGGCGACAAAGGTATCAAAGTGATTACCGGTGCACCTGAGCTGCCGCCGGAGAAACTGGTTCAAAGCTACCTGGACAACACGCTGATGACCGGTATTAATGCCTGTGACCATTAGTGAAGAACAAACAAAGGGTTGGCGACAGATCGCCAACCCTTTTTGGTTTTAATGGTGCCGGGGGCGGGAATCGAACCCGCATGGACGTAAAGTCCGCTGGATTTTGAGTCCAGTGCGTCTACCAGTTTCACCACCCCGGCAATCGGAGCTTATATAGGCAACTTGAAGGTAGTTGTCAATACTTCGGTTTGGGATCTGCTTTACAGATTGGATTGAATCTTATTTTTATTTATCTGACAGGATTTACAGGATTTTGAGGATATATTTCTTAGTCGCCCTCCAGACGAGAGCGACTAAACTCAATCCGCTTTCAGCGGAAAAAAACCTTCGGCCATGCAATTTAAGCTTAAAATGGGCTCCTTAGTATTAAAACACCATCTTTGATGGCAAAAGCTCGGTGAAACTCGCCGCAGGCGATAGGGTTTGGCCGTTCTCTTCCGGAGAACGGCCAAAAGAAATCCTGATAATCCTGTAAATCCTGTCTAAAAGCCTTCTACGAGTCGTGTGAGCATTTATTTTTTAGTTGACGCCTACCTTTGAGAGAGGCAATACCGGATTTCTTCAGCAGAAACCTGCCCTTCGCGGAGGATTTGTGGTGGGTTCTGGGTGATGTCGATGACCGTGGATCCGACACCGCCTTTGAGCATGCCGCCATCCAGAATCAGATCCACCTGCCCGGCGATGGGGTCGTCCAGATCTTCGACCCGGTGACATCCCGGACGTCCCGATATATTTGCACTGGTGCCGGTAAGCGCCGTGCTGCTCTGTCTGGCTAGCGCATATGCCACCGGATGCCCGGGCAGACGCACTCCGATTTTACCGCTGCCGGCGGTTAATTGCTGCGACAGGCTTTTGCGGGCTTCAAAGACCAGGGTCAGCCGGCCGGGCCAAAATGCCTGCATCAGAACATCGGCGACCGGCGGAATGCTCGCCGCCAGCTCGTCAAGCCGCTGTTTGGAATCAATCAACGTCAGGATCGGATTGTCGGCCGGGCGCTGTTTGATAAGAGATACCCGCTTGACCGCGCTGGCATCAAAGGCGTTAGCGCCCAACCCGTAAAGGCAGCGGGTGGGAAACACCACCACCCCACCCTGCTGAATCACATCAGCCGCCTCTTCGATAATTGCAGGCTCGGGCTTTTCGGAATTGATCCTTCGAATGTTTGATGGATTCATAGAGTGGATTGATTTTTTTATTAACCGCAGACCCACGCAGACGGACGCTGACCTTTTTGCCGGTCGACTCGCCCGGCAAAAAACACGTCAATCGCTGCGCGATAATTTTTTAATGTATCTTTTGAATTTAGGTGGTCACTTTAAAATATCGCGGTTATTTGCTCCCATATAATAAAACCTGTTTGCCCGCAGGGTATGCAGGTTTTCCTCCCGACAGGTCGTCGGGAGGAAAGAATACTGTCTGCGATTGCCTGCGTGAGTCTGCGGTTAAAATCGCTTCCCCAAATTCCTGTCTAAGAAATTCTACAAGGATTCTTCGAGTTTTTTGGCTTTTTGCTCGACTTTGACGGCCATGTCCTGCTTAAAAGCCTCGAACCGGGCAGCCAGATCGTCATCTGCCAGGGCAAGGATCTGTACAGCCAGTATGCCGGCATTTCTGGCGCCGGGTTTTCCGATGGCCATGGTCGCTACCGGGATACCGGGCGGCATTTGCACCGTGGCCAGTAGAGCATCCAGCCCCTGCAGGCAGGAAGAATCAATAGGGACACCGATGATCGGAAGGCTGGTGTGGGCGGCCATGGCGCCGGCCAGATGGGCGGCATGCCCGGCACCGGCAATGATCACTTTGATACCCCGCTCGCGGGCGGTCGTCGCCCAATTGGCAGCCCGTTGCGGGCTGCGGTGGGCGGATGCCACCGTCATTTCAAATGCCACGCCGAATTCCTGCAAGATGTCCGAGGCTGCTTTCATCACTTCCAGGTCAGAATCGCTTCCCATGACAATGCCAACTTGTGGTTTAGTTTGCGCGCTCAATTTTCCTCCTTCTTTGAATTTAAAGATAGCATGAATTTTCTCTCGCAAAGGCGCAAAGGCGCTAAGCACTTATTGCATTTTTATTTTTTTTCTTTGCGATCTTCGCGTCTTTGCGTGAGTTTTAAACATCTATACTTTTCCCTGCTAATTTTTCCAGCACAGCCATTTTTTTCTGATCCAGCTCCGGCCTGCTGATCTGGGCCCCTCTGATACCGCCGTTTAATGCGATCTCCGACAGATAACAGGTGTCGTTTTCCAAAACCATCAGATCAAGGTGGGCATACGGAAAATTTCCGCGCTGCATGATCGTGCGGCAAAACGCTTTTTGATGTGCTTTTAACGCATACACTGAACTGGTACCGCCCTGCGTTATGTTTACCCTGAAGTTGTGGGGATTATGGCGCGTATAGGCTTCAACATAATCTTCCACGATGATGATGCGAACATCGGTAAATTGTTCCTGAAAGGGCTGCAGCACAAACGGATAGGACGATTGATCCAGGGCCATAAAACTGTACAGGGTTTCCATGGTTTCCCAGCGGCGGATACCATGACCGCAGTGCATGCCGTCTTGCTTGGTGACCACGGCCCCGATATCCTGCCGATTATAGGCATTCAAGGCTTCGATTAAATCGCTGCGACGCGGAATCACCCGCGTGTGCGGCAGCATCCAATCTTTTAAAACAAACGCCTGGGCAACTTTTGAGCTATTTAAAATTTGCGCCAGAGCTGAAGGCAGACAGCGAATACCGCGCTCAAGCATATCGATCAGCATCGTCTGCTTCAGATATTTCAGCGACAGAATGCCAATAAAAACATCGCCGCCGGACAGTTCATGGTAACGCGCCTTTAGTTCCCGGTTACTTTTGACTATCATAAGCTTACCGTCTGTTTTGATGATCTTCGATGCACAGCGTGATGAGTTCGTCGAGAAGCCCGCTGAAGCTGAATCCGGCAACCTGAGCTGCCTGGGGCAAGAGGCTGGTTGCGGTCATCCCCGGAATAGTGTTGGTCTCCAGAACGTAGATCTGATCTGCTTTTAATATCATATCCGTGCGGCTGTAACCCTTGCAAAAAAGGGCGCGGTGGGCTGTTTTGGCATATTCCTGGGCGGTTGATGTAATTTGATCATCAACTCGCGCCGGGCAGATTTCCTGGGTAACGCCGGCCGTATATTTGGCCTCATAATCGAAAAATTCATGTTCATCATCTGGAATGATCTCAATCAACGGTAAGGCCTGCAGTTCTTGGTTGCCAATCACACCAGCGGTCAGCTCGATACCGTCAATGTAACTTTCGAGCAAAACGGTGCTGTCGTGGGTAAATGCTTTTTCCACTGCCGCAGACATCGCATCTTGTGATTTTACAATGGTCATCCCCACACTGGAGCCCGCCTCGTTGGGTTTGACAACCAACGGCAGACCGAGCTGCTTTTCCCAGGCCGTCGGATCCATCGAACCGCCTTTTTGCAGCGCCAGATAGGGCGGCACCAGCAGACCGGCTTTTTCATACAGATATTTGGCAGCCAGCTTATTCATGGCAAGCGAGCTGCCCAGCACGCCCGACCCCTGATAGGGGATATTGAGCAATTCAAGCAGGCCCTGAACCGTACCATCCTCTCCATAAGGGCCATGCAAAATGATCAGCGCCGCTTCGATTTGGGGCGCATCCTCAACCAGGCGCGCCAAATCGGTTTTCGGGTCATAGCGGATGATTTGATATTTGTCCTTATCCAAGGCCGCATACACCTGATCCCCGCTGTTCAAAGAGACTTCGCGTTCTGAAGACACCCCGCCTGATAGTAAGGCCAACGTCAATTTCCCCATGGCTTCTACCCCTTCATAAAAGGTTTCAGGTGTACCGCCGTAGGCGGATTCAGATGTCAGTCTGCTGGATTCTGGCTAATAGACTCTGGCTGCTGGCCTCTGATCGCTAACGGCTGGCTGTCAGTTACTGATCACAGGCTCTTAGCCAGTAGCCAGCAGCGAGAAGCCAGAGGCAAAAATAGCTGGAACCTGACACCCGCATTAAACCTTAATAATTACTTGCGTTTTTTGCGATCTGAATCGGATGATTCGAGCTTATCAATCAGTTTTTCCGAATATTTCTGAGGTTCTTCGAATTCGATGGAGGTGCCCCGCAGGGTATTTAGCTTCATGATCAGAAAATTGAGCTTTTTAATCGCACGATATTTCTCGGTGGTATCCGTCATTGCGCCCAGGAGTTCTTCCGTTTGCCGAATCTCCTTCTTTAATTCGAGCTCGGGGGGGATGCAATCGGCATTTTTTAAAATCTTATAAGCCAGACGCAATTCTTCGGCCACGGTTTGATCGTTTAAAAGATCTAATGGCTCACCACTGCCTTCCAGATTTTCGAATTCACCCTTCTTTTGTGCTTTGCGAATGCGCTCTTCGACAATTTTGGTAAATCCCGGTAACATATTCGTTCCAGAGTGTTGTGTATTTGGTGGTTGGTGTTTCGTACCTGGTGTTTTATACCATTTTTATGAATTTTATCAAACAAAATTAAACCACCTATATGGCTCCAGGCCTCTTGCGGCTTGCTTCTCGCTTTTTGCTCTGACAAACAACGATTGTGTTTTTATTTTAATCAATTATGATAAGTTTAAATGAGAGCAAGAACTCGATTGCCATATGCTGGCAGCCAGTATCCGGTAATCAAAAGCCAGCTGCCAGAAGCAAGTAGCCAGCAGCCAGAAAATAGATTTGACCCTGCCGCCTGCAATTTGTTAATGAAAGCCTTGTGTGTTTCGCAGTGTGTAAAAAATGCCCTGAAAGGAACCGTTCATGAAAAAAATCGCCTTTGCCGGTACTGATGGCCGAACCCTGTTGAGCGCGTTGGTCGTATCCACTGCCACCAGCGAAATTTATGAAGAGTCCTATCAAGGCGTTGTCGTTCGAGGAACCCCCTCGATGCCAAAATTTGCAGAAACCATGAATTGGCCGATTGTGTTCATTCCAACAGAGGGAAATTCTTACGATGAATATGCAGCGGCCATCATTGAGGCCCTCAAGTCCGGTGCCATCGACTATGTTGTTCCGATGCCAGAGGCGCTTTTATTTGACGGGCTGGTGGATGAGGTGGAGTCCGCCGGTTTTGGCGATCGCATCGTCGGCCTTAAAAAAGATGCCGCTTTCATCGAAGGGGATAAAATCAAATGCAAAGAGCTGTGCCAACAGGCCGGCATCCCGGTGGCGACTTCCTGGGAGGCCGTGGATGCCAAAGCGTACGACACCATCCTGCATACCTGTCTGGACTACATTCAGCAATATGGCGGGGCCGTCTTAAAATATCCATACAGTGCCGGAGGAAAAGGCGCCCGCATCATTTTAAATTCCTGGGAAATCAGAGAAGTCTACGATACCTTAATTAAGGATTATAAGCGCGATTATAAGAAAATGTACGGCGCCAAAGGGCACTGGCCACTGCTCATCGAAAGTCTGATGTCCGGGGTTGAGATTAGCTTTACGATTTTGGTGGACATAAACGGCAACTTCCAGATCCTGCCCACTGCGATGGATTACCCTGAACGTTTTGAGGGGCCGGCCAGCAAGACCAACCCCATCACCGGCGGAATGGGCGCCATCTCACCGCACCCGATGGAAACGCCCGAATTGATTCAAATGGCCGGCGATCTGATCGCCCGACCCCTTGTTGACATTATGAAGGAAAATGAATACCTGCGCCCGTGTATCCTGTACCCGGGGTGTTTCGTCTCGCTGGACAACAACAAACAACCCACCCATATCCGGGTTTCTGAAATCAACATTCGGCCCGGCGAACCCGAAGCCCAGCCGGTTGCCCGCCGCTTGAGAAATCTGGGCGTGCTCATCGAGGCCATGTTTGATGGCCGTCTTGATCAGGTCAGACCGGAAGTCAGGGAGGATCAACTGGCGATCTGTGCCGGTCTGGTAACCGGCCCCGGTGGGCCGGACGGTCAAAAGGGTTATCCGTGGTCCTGTACCAAAGGTGAGCCGGTTGAGATTGATTTTAATTATATTCGCAAAAAGAGCATCCAGATTATTCCGTCGGCAATGACCTGCAATGCGGATGACAATCAATTCAAGTCTGACGGTACCCGTGTCGCCTGGTTGAATGCCAATGTCAGAATCAAGCCCGATGAAAACCGGGGTGAAGTGGCGGAACGGTTTCGCAACAAACTCATTTCCGCCTTTGACAATGGCAAAATCCGCGTCATCCCTAGAGAAGACCCTGATGGCAATCGATTGGATTTGAGGCGGGACATTGGAACACATTATTTGGTGGCTGAGAAGATATTCCCGGAAAAATAAAAACCCTTCAGGATTTCGTTTATCCTAGAAGGGCTTACAAGCTTTAAACGTTCTGCACAAAGTTTGATCGGGTTTTATCGGGCCGCCACCAGACGGTAAATGGTGGCGATGCAGGGACTTGAACCCCGGACACTGCGGATATGAGCCGCATGCTCTGACCACCTGAGCTACATCGCCACAACCACCCGCCAACGGTATACTTCACCGGATTTCCGGCGAAACCTCCTCTTAACAACTCACCGGTGGCAAGTCAAGCTAAAAGGGTGTCAGGATGAGGATCCAGCCACCTCCACGGTATATTCATCCAGGTTAGGCGGCAATTGATTGAATACAATTAAGAAAGGAATTGTCTTGCCGGTCTGGACTTTCACGTTAGAACGCTTGTCCCCAGATCGATTTTGCAGCCGTTTTTTAATGTCCGCCATACCCATGCGTTGAAGATCACCGTCGCTGATCGTATTGCCGGCATAAACAGTGGCTGAGTTGGCCAGGCTTTTACCTTTTTGAAAAATTTTAACTGTAACTTTGATATTGCTGCGGGGATGATCATATTCGTTGCGGACTTGGCCGGTGATCACTAAAATCCTGCCCACCCTATTATTGTCAACAAACTTATATGAGATCGTCCGGCTCATGGGTGTAATCATCAGGTTGCCAGCCGTATCCTGGACTTTGGGCTTTGCCAAATCGCTTAGATAGGGAATTTTGATATCGCTGATATACGGAATATGGACATCGCTGACGTATGGAATTTTAACACCCAGGGTGTTGGTCACGATGATGCCGACCAGGCACAGTAGAAAAATCAGCGCGACTGCCATTAAGGGCTTGCGGGCGCTTCGCTTTTTCGCGGGAGCCCCCATTAGCACATCCATATCGTCCATCGCATCGGTTTGCTCATAGATATCATGGGTTTCAGCAAATTCTTCGGTGGCAAACTCTTCGCTGGTGGCTCCCAGGTCGGCGCTGTCTGACAGATCATCCTGGATCTGGGTGGCGGCTGCCTGGGTTGCGCCAAATTGCAAAGTTTCTTCATCCGAGTCCAATAGATTGAAATCGAGATCTTCTTCGCCGGATGCTGCACCTTCCAGCTGCGCGTCGCCTTCTTGCACATCCGCATCCAGGTCTAAATTCAGCTCAAGTTCGGAGTCCACAGACTGGGTCGCCTCATCCATGACCGCTTCTAGATCGAGTTCGACGACTTCTTCAGCATCTGAAGCTGCATCGTCACCGCCCTCAAGCATTTGTTCGATATCTAAGAATTCGGCATCGTCACCCGCCCCAGGCTCAGCGCCGGCTGTCTCAGGCTCCAGATCCAAATCCAGTTCCAGCTCATCCGCATCTTCAGTAGAAGGCTTTTCATCGGATTCCAGCATTTGTTCAAGATCTGACATATCCAGTTCATCGGAGGCCTGGGCGGCTTCAGCTGGAGCTGCGTCGCCTGCATCTTCATCGACTTCAAATTCAAGTTCCAGATCATCCTCCGCAGCAGCTTCCGCCGGTTCGTCTGAATCCATAATTCCTTCAAGATCTGAAAAATCCAATTCATCATCGGCATCGAGACTTTCCTCAGCGGCCACCGCTGACGCCTCCTCAGGCAGTTCTTCATTTAGATCAATATCCAGGTCAAGACTATCTAAGGCTTCAGCACTCTGATCTTCCTCGGCTGGTTCTTCAGTGGATTCAATAATACCTTCTAACTCTGATAAATCCAGTTCATCACTATCTGGTGCGCCAGCATCCAATTCGGCGGCCGGAGATGCCGTTTCCGGCTCCGGTTCTAAATCAAGATCCAGGTCTAAATCGTCCGCAGCTTCGGAGACGACATCTTCGATCGGGGTATCGGTTTCGTCTTCGACCAGGTCGTCAAGATCCGCCATATCAAGCGCTTCACTGCCATCGTCAGCAGCAATAGCCTCGGTGGCGGCAGGTTCAGCTTCATCAGGTTCAAGTTCCAAATCCAGGTCTGGGTCGGCTTCCGCAGCTGCTTCGGACGTTAGACCCTCCAATTCAATATCATCATCGGTGGCGACAGGTTCAGCTTCATCAGGTTCAAGTCCCAAATCCAGGTCCGGGTCGGCTTCCACTGCTGCTTCAGACGTTAGATCCTCCAATTCAATATCATCATCGGTGGCGACAGGTTCAGCTTCATCAGGTTCAAGTCCCAAATCCAGGTCCGGGTCGGCTTCCACTGCTGCTTCAGACGTTAGATGCTCCAATTCAATATCATCATCGGCACCTACCAAGTCTTCAAGATCCGATAGATCGAGCTCATCGCCGCCATCATCAGCACCCAACGCTAATGCATCATCGGTCGAATCAAGACTTGAATCTGCCGCAATGGCATCAGCTTCCGCAGCCTCGCCCAAATCTTCTAAATCCATATCCAGGTCCGGCAGATCGTCATCGCCCGCTTCAACCGCGCCCAGCTCAGGTTCTTCTATCTCAACGAGGAGATCGTCATCCGAGTCCAAACCCATAACATCTGAATCATCGTCTTCAACTGAATCCAGCGACAAATCATCGTCGTCAAAGTCCATCATATCATCAAGATCAGGCAATTCATCATCCATCTCAAGAGACAGATCTTCTGACGCTTGATCCAATTCAGGCGCAGCGGCTTCCGGATAAACGACGAATACGCTGCTGCATTTGGAACAACGGACTTTGGAGCCGGTATCCTTCACAAGACTGTCGTCAACGTTGAAACTCGATTCACATTCATTACAGGTAACAATCATTTCATACCCCATTAATTAAGATTTTATGTTGATTCTCCCGGGCTGACGACAACATTTTTCAGCCCGTGTTATGTCGGCTAAATCGCTCTTACGATCTTTTTAAGCAGGATCATTCCGGACAAGGAACAGTTGGAGCCGTAACTTGCAGCACGTAGATAACCGACCTTCACCAGAATGTGACGCCGCATGGTAAGATCGGCAAGAAAAATGAATGCATTTTTTTGAGTACCGCTAAAAATAGGTTCGCAGTCCCGGTTATCGGATGAACGTATGTGCACTGCGCTGGTATTAGATTTTTGTGATTCATCCCGGGGCAGGACCGACATCAGGTCAAGCATGCTGCCAAGATAAAATTCCGCGCACGTGCTTAGCAAATGCGGTGAATAAAAATAATCTATAACTTAAAATTATCGTGAAAACGCAAATTTGTCAATTATTTTTATTCGTTACATTCCTGTCGCGGCCAGCTCTGTGACGAGTTTTTTCTGTTCATCCGTCAGTTTTTTGGGTAATTTGAGCTGGATTTTTACATACAGATCACCTTTTTTGCTGCTTTTCATGTGCGGGAGCCCGTGGCCAGACATGCGCATTTTCGTGCCGGGCTTGGTACCGGGTGGGATTTTGAGGTTGAGTTTTTTATCGTCAAGGGTGGGCACTGAGATGCTGGTGCCTAATATGAGCTCGCTTAATCTTAATTCCTGATTCATATACAGATCATGATTTTCAACTTGATACACCGGGTCATGGGTCACCTTGGCTTGAATAAAGAGATCCCCGGGAGGACCACCGAGCGGGCTGGCGCTTCCTTTGCCGGCCAGTCTTAATTTTTTACCGGATATCAAGCCCTTAGGTACTTTAACCGTTACTTTTTCGGAATATCCCTGGTGTTGCAAGCTAATCGTTTTGCTGGTCCCGGTGGCAACCTCTTTGAGGGTCAACGGAAGTTCATAAACCAGATCTGCGCCTTTCATTCTGGCCTGCTGATGACCGCCTTGAGATCCAAATGGCCCGCCGCCGCCGAAATTGAAACGCGTTCCGCTGCTCCTGCCGCGGCCCGAATAAAAATCGCCGCCAAAACCGAATTCACGGAAAATATCGCCAAAGTCAAAACCTCTGAAAATATCTTCCTGAGTAAATCGCTGCTGAAAACCTTCGGCACCAAAGGTGTCATACTCTTTGCGCTTCTTTTTGTCACTCAAAACAGCGTACGCTTCACTGATTTTTTTGAATCTTTCCTCTGCCGCTTTATCACCCTTGGTATGGTCAGGGTGATATTTCATCGCCAGTTTACGATACGCTTTTTTGATATCCGCATCAGAAGCATTTTTTTTAATACCGAGCAATTGATAGTAATCTTCAGCCATAGGCACACGTCCCTGTTCAGTTAAAAACCAAATAAATAGATGATAATTATGGAATTTTTTATGTCTAGGATAAGTTGTTCAACCTACAGTGTCAAGGGGTCAAAGCTATCGCACTGCCGGTTTTTGGTGATTTGAGTTCTCGAGGACGAGGACGACGACGAGGACGAAACATTTTGCTATCTTTCGTACTCGTCCTCGTCCTCGGTTATGTTCCAACCATGCCGTATTTTACAAACTACGTGCACCTGCACCCGTAATCAACTGCAAGAAAGAAGAGACCCGTAGCCAATGATCTGGTACCT
>JAAUXT010098032.1_pt1 | contig 15876 bp, 9 predicted proteins | sample 7278171 | NCBI WGS metagenome assembly JAAUXT01 (sample SAMN14350112, study PRJNA611818) | marine sediment metagenome | isolation source: surface marine sediment (1.8m) | place: French Polynesia: Moorea | collected 2018-08 | reverse complement strand
TTCCTCGCGCATTATCCCCAACCCAAAATGAACCAAAAGAGCCCAAATGATCCCAAATCAATCCTCATCTTGACCATGAAACTGCTGCTGACATACTTTTAGAAGAGGCTGTCTATAGGTGATTTGATTTCGCTCACTCCAATTTCGCTCGCTTTTTCCAAAAGCTCACAAATCGGACCAAGCTCCTCAAATCACCTAAAAAGGATTTGAGGCAGGACAGTACGAGCGAAACGTCTCACCCCGTCACGTCACGTCCTTTTCTCCGGAACCTGATTTTGTGTTGGAATGATCTTGGATCAAACGCTCACATTCCATTGTGCCAACTCTCATTGCTGAAGAATTATGTTGCCAGAAAAGGATTCTTTTGTATGTCTCAGCTCCCAATCGAGATGGAGCTTTTTTGTTCGTTGTTTTTATCTTGGACCACAGAATCTCAGGGTGTTGACGTAAATGCAAAAATTGTAAGATAGAACGTCGATTCTTTTTTGTGTCATAATTTTAGGCACAAGAATGGACAGGAGAAAAATTCGGAGTGGGTTCGGGGGTCTGTGGGTGGCTGGCCCCATGCTCGTATCCTTCCCAATAGTTCTCTTTTGCGTGAAGACACACGAACCTTTCGATTGTTTGCAATTTGGTCACCCGGGTGCTGTGCCGTGATCAACGAAAACGAACACAGTCGCTGTTGTTGCCTTGGGAAACCTTTTTGGTATCAAATCACTCTTCCTGAAGTGACATTGTCCAGACTTCGAACCACTTGTTGGCACCTGGAGGAACGAACTGAAAGAAGCTTACGTGGCCCAGTAAAGTGCTTTTTAATAAAGTGTTTGAGAGGATCCACTTGGCGAGATAAGACACAAAGTGATAAACTCAACCCACAGAACAGGTTCGAGCTCCTCAGCACTCCACACTGCGTTGCAAAATTGCATGACTCGCATTCTGATGTTGGTTACCTGAGGAGAAACTTGGCAACTGTCCTTTGTTGACCCACATGCACCGTCCTTTCGTGTACTCTTCCTTTTGAGTGGGCGCTTCCGTGAATCTAGATCCGTGAGCGTGATCCGATTGTCGCGTTTTGCTGGTTGTGTTGAGCCACAAATCGCTCAGGTCTGGTGCACGAAAGTTACTCAGATTTATGGGCCAATTGTACTGCCTGTCATGTGTATTGTGTCGACAACCTCGCAGGTCTTTAAGTGACTGTCAAACGTTCAGCAGGTTGTACTCGTCGCATGGACTGCGGAATTACACAAAATCGTGCGTGCGAAAACACCACTGTGACCCTGATTGTTGCATCCTCCGGATCGAGCCTGTGTAATGTACAACATTCTCCTCCCTCTTCCATCCCATGGATTGTCCTTTTGGGGAGGCCATTTGGGGGTTGGGCCCACCCAAAACTGGGTAGTACCCGCTAAAAGCCATTCTTTTGGCAGGGGCATCGAGTTCGCCCAGATTTTGGGGTGAGCCAACTAAGAATTCAGGTGGTCTTTTCCAGATATTGGGTCGTACCCCCTGTGATAGAATTTCAGGGTTGGACCTGCCCTGGTACCCACCTCGAACATTTGTAAATCCTCGAGACTCACCTGTGTTCAAAGCTCTGCTTTCCTGTTTCCGTTTCGCTCGTGATGTTGGACCCACTTCGAACCTTCGCTTGTGGAAACAACACAAAGATGGCGTGCACAAATTTACCCGCAGAAACAACACACACTGTTCGGAAAAAGAGAAAGAAAGAAGCAATTTGCAAACATCTTGAACAGGTGTGGAGTCTCCATTCAATCAAGCGTTTGTACGAGCTCGTGGCACCACAAACCACAGTGACGTTTTTTCTTGCCAAGCATTCGATCAAAAACTGACATGAGTTTTGATTGCACTGTGTTGTTTGTTGCAGGCTTCAGTAGAGGATCCACCCAGTGGCGCTGCGGCCAAGAGGCGCTCGCTGCTGCCGGCGCCTAGCGGCTCTCGCTCCAAGTCTTCGTGCGCCGGCGCAGACTCCAGCACCGCCCAGCCGGCCTTTGTGGCCGCGGCGCCGCCACCCCAGTTCCAGGTGATCATGTCCGACATTCCGAACCAACTTGTGTGGCTGCCAGTTCATGGGATACTTCCTTGTGATTGATGTCACCTTTTCCCGTATTTGTTGAAAAAGGAAAATTGTCATCTCTTGTCATGGTGTATGTTTGTTGACAGGTTGGGGATCAGGTGTGCATCGGGGGAGTGAAGCGCGGCCGTCTGCTGTACATCGGACGCACTCACTTCGCGGAGGGCGAGTGGTGCGGCGTCCATCTCGAGGAACCCGACGGACGACACGACGGCGAAGTCAGCGGCGTGCGTTACTTCACCTGCCCAGAACAACACGGCATTTTCGCACCCGTCGCCAAAGTTTCGCTCGCCACTGACGCCACTGACGCCACTCCATCACCGTCTGCGAGAGAGACTGACGAGAACGGCAACGCTGATCGCCGGACCAAGTCCCGTCTGAAGCAACCCAAGTTCAAGTCCAAACTCGCAAAGCCCAAAGCCATTGTAAAGCCTTTACAAGGTACGAGCTGCACACAAGACTCACAGCACGAAGACACTGGTATCGGTGGCACAAGTGGTGACACAACCTGTAAACTCGCAAAGCCTTCACAGTTGCCTGTGCAGGATCACAAGCGCGTCGAGCACAGGACGAAAAGACGCGAGTCGCGCAAAAACGTGACGTTTCAGGTGGACGACGACGCGGACGACGAGCTGAACGAGAGTTTCGACTACGACATCCCCGAGGTGACGACTCCGTCACGCGTCGACGCGGCCAGTGCACTCACGCTCGCGTACGACTTGGAGTCGAGTGGATCGGACTCTGAAAACCGCGCTGCCTTCAAACAGCTGTCCCGACCCAGCGAGTTGCTGGAACAGGGCAGCAAAAAACAAACTTCCTCACACTCAAAGGACTTAAAGCCTGCTGAGCCAGGGCTGACTTCACCTCTGCCGGACTTGTTGACGTCGACGAACTTCCAGGCGGCGTCTGAACCAATCGAAGCAGCGGGTGAGGCTATGTCCGAGTCAGAAGCGGAGGAAGACTTTCTCGCTGAGTCCGCAGCCAGCCAGGCCTCCAGCCTCGGGATTCTCAGTGACTCTCAACTCGCGGACAACAGTTTGGTTCCCGCGGATAAACAGCGGGTCGGACGACAGATTTCGCGGGACAGTGTCGAGTTGAGCGAGCGCGAGCTGGACCGCGAGATCGCAGGCGTCGCGACGCCCGACGCGCAGAGTGAGGTGGAGATGTCGAGCTCGACCATCAGCTGCGACTCGCTGCCGCTGCAGGTCGGTGTCGACGGTGACCCGCTCGGGTCGCCGGCCAAAGGGCTGCTCGGCAGGAGGCCGGCACCTGGAGCGGCCGCCGCAGCTTCGCAGCAGCCCGGCGACGCGTCGGGGAAAGCGCAAGATTCTAGTGACGCTGGCTTGTTTCCAGTGGACAACACCGAGTTGGATGAAGTGGACGGAGGGACTGTTGCGGTGTCGATAGAAATTGCAAAGACGGCTGTGTCTCAGTACGCTGACCTGGTGCAATCCGCAGAGGCGAGCAAGGAGGCGCGGGAGGCTGAGAAGACAGCCAAACGCGTTCGACTGGAAGAGCTGCGGGCCAAGCGCTGTTCCGTGGAAATGGAGGTGGACCCACCGGCGCCTGCGGAAGACGGTCCGGAGAGCGCGCTGGTGGAGCTGCGACAGGACTACACGTCGGCACCGCGACCGTTGTCCACGTGCAGCATAGACACTGGTATCGGCATGGACTCGTCCATCACGTCTCTGGAGTCGGACTGCAGGCGCGACCGCCCGCTCTCTCTCGTGTCGTCGGTCAGCACTGATGCAGGTAAAGCGCTGCTGCACGCGTACGTGTCTGTGTCTGAAGGTGTGAAAGAGGCAAGAATTCTTTCTCAGGCTGGTCAAGGGAACTTTGTGAGAATGGTGAATAGAACGCGAGGACACCGGGCCTGGTCAGTTCCCCTTTGCTCAGGTGCGTCGTTCCATCTGTTTCAGGCAGGTCCAGGTTGCCTGTTGCAAATGCACGTACAGCGTTTGGCGTTCCACTTTTTGTGTATCACTTGCTGCGGATGGCCAGTCGTGGTTCGTTTTGAGCAGACTGCAGACTGCTGTGACAGAGACTGTGCGACTGTGGCGGTGTGCCTTCGCTGTTTATGGCACCTCAGATGAAGTCTCGGCAGATTTGGAAAGTTCATTCTCAGAGAGTCAAATTCTTCAAATCGATCGGTCACGTCAGTCGTGTTGATTCGAGTTTCTGATGTTTCTGCTGGACATTTGGTGATTGGCTGTCCTGTGGTCGCAGGATTTCGTGTGTATTCTGATCCCTTGCTGCGTGGAAAACATTGTACGAGTACCTGCCTTGTTCTAAACTGCCAGACCACTGTTCACAGTGCTCAAACTGAAAATGATAGAGTCCGCGCGAGATGTGACAAAAGTATTGCAGTCGCACAAGTCAGTCATCAGCCTTTGAAGTTTTGACGTTCTCTTCGTTGTGTTCCCATTCCAGTTGAAAGTCACATTTGCAGTCTATGAAGTTGGACAGAAAGATTGTAGGGTTGACAATGAATTTTGGTCGTTGGTTCTGACGCCATTGTGTCTGGCGTCTTTGTGGATATTCAGCATCTGAGCCTGACAGAAACTGGCGCCAGCAGACATGGACGCATGGGACACAAGACACAATCGGAAATAGGATGCATGGTGTAGATGTCCGAAACAAGATTGAATGAATCCAAGAGCGGGTGAACGTTCGGTGGGTGAGCAGACCACCAGCTCGCCCAGTCGTCAAAAATCGACTGCTCTCGCACTGAAAACATCCAGTTGCTGTGGGATGTTTCTCAACACGGCACCCCATCTGTTTCTTCCCCGCCACTTTTACGAGGATTTCATTGGACTGTGCTGAGAACAGGACCTGGTTTACCGCTGTTCAGATGAATGCAGACCACATTTGAAATATTCACAATGATTGATCCAAAAAACGCGAACCCCGAGTCTCATCGATGGCTCCTTTGCTGGTATCGATTCGAGGCTGTTCAGTGCAGAAATATTGCTCAAAATGTGAAGCCTGCCTTTTAGCAGCGGAGTGGATTGCCTCCCATTTGTGCGGTGTTCGTGAGTTTGCGGTGGCTCCGGCTCCCTGTTTCCAGTCAATTGAACCAGAAGGGAGGCTATTGTTCGAATTCAGATTGTTCTGTCCCACGCTGTGTGCATTGTGGTGGTCTGGTGGGATCTCAATCACTGACTCGTTCCCTGCGTGATGCCACGGTGGAGCGCTGCACTCCAATCAGACCGGAGATGGTGAGAAGCGCTGCAACAGATGAGTGAGTCACGCTGTGCGTGTCTCCTGCAGGGCGGGGGCTCCATGGGCGGGACGCGGCCGCATGAAATCATCGCTCCAGTCACAAGCCAAACACGTCTGTCTTGCGCCCTTCGTGTACGGGGGGCGTGCAAAGGAAAAGATCGCTCTTAGAAAGTAGAACTGCAAATGTTCTTTCTTTGCTCGAGAAAATTCTCCGTCTCGTCGCCAGTGTGTCTGTGTTTCCCCATTCTACTGGTGAGATTCTTTGAGCACATCTCTAGTGAACATTGCAAAATTTTGGTACACGAGCGACTTGTTCTTTCTGTTCACCCCTGGTATCTTTGTTTTACAACGATGAGTCTGTTCCGAAGCTGGCGCGGTATCAAACCAGAAACAAGTCCTGAAGGAGCACATTGCTGCAGGAGAGAGTCTTTGTGGAGATCGAAGTTGGCAGATTTTCCGTCCAGGCAGAGCCGCGAAAAATGAGTCACTGTGGACTGGGAATCTTCTGGTCGTCTTACCCCAGCACAAAACGAGTGTGGGTCTGTTTCCACAAAGACCAGTCAGTTCATCTGACCGTAGGCTTGACATTGCCCCCGGCCCCGCCACACACACACACACACACACACACACACACACACACACACACACACACACACACAAGATGCACCATGAGACGGGGCCACATACAGTTTACGTGCGGAATGTACTGCAGGCGAATAATTAATTTACCTGTGTGAGCCAGAAGAGTTAACTTTGGGGACACTCTTCGTGCACGAATTTTCCTGAAGCAACACGCAGTAGAGTCCAGAGCGGATCACAACGCCCGTCCGTCAGATCTCTGGGTGTGAGCCGTGGTTGGGTGGATGAAGACAGTGGTCTGAAGTCTTGAATGTTGGTGCAAGTTTGGTAAAATCGTCTGCACTTATGTCTCTCGACACTGGTCGTTTGGTACCAAACGGAGCGGACATGCACAGAACCTTCATTTTGTTGGAGACATCACGTTAGAGAGTTTTGTGAATCTTGAACAAAGGCGTGGACTTCAGCTCTGAGTGCCACGAGTTTCATAGTTTCTCTGGAGCGTTCCTTCAGGCTCTCACTGTCAGTTGGTGTTGCAGGTTATCACCCTGACGCGGACGTGGAGGCGGAACCGGCTCCGGCGCCGGAATCCAGGGGCGACGAGGAGCAGCAGGAGCCGACGGCGACCCCGCCCACCGGTGAGTGAACCAGCTGTGACACTCGCGTCCCATCTAGTGGTACCTCCGGAAGGAGGTTGTGGGAGGGTGTGGTGAGTCTGCAAGGAGGACCTGGTGGTCCTGCAAGGAGAGTGTGTTTGTTGCTGTGAGGAGGGTCTCAATCTCATCCAGCTGGACCGGTTTTGAGAACACCCAGGGAAACCCTTCGGAACTCATCCCCACCCGTTCAACACCTGCCCACTGGACGGGTACGGAAGAGCATCAAGCGCGTCCGCTGGACCTGCAGGCATCAAACGCGTTTCAGTTCCCAACTGGCGTTGACATGGTGAGGTCCAAAACAGTGGAACGGTATGCTACAGGTTGTTTCGGAGCATTCGCCAGAAGGGAACATAATCCGGTTCTTAGGTTCTTGTGGAGCCAGAGCAGTCTTGATCAAACTCGATTTGTGTGACTCCTGGCTTGCGTCAGTTCTGGGGACATGGCATTCTTGGCGGTTTGTGACATCGAAAAAACGAAGTGTCGCCGATTGTGGAAAATAATTCTGGTAAAATTGTTTCTCGTCTGCTGGGTGCAAAAGATGAGACTTATCTGCAGTTGGATTGTTGGGGTGAGTTTCGCAACAAGTTTGCTGGGATGTGCGAGTGCAACAACCCGGACCGGAATGTGAAACGATGAGAGCAGCGATAAACATCGTGCATCAGTTTATTGAGCCCTGTTTGTTTGTTCAGCGTCAATACACGAGCAATTGAGCTCGAGACATCGATCTTCCGTGGCCGGTAATACCCGAGTCGTGTTGACTCGGATCGATCTGTGGGTTCAGCCGCCGTCTGTGCCCATCATTGCCACTTCAAAGTGATGCGTTTCGCACTTGAAGTGAGCGGCGGGTGGCGCAGCTGCGCCGGCCAACTCCGACCGCGTCGCTACTGGCCATGTCATCACCGCCTTTCGTCCCGGCGGGTGCCTTTCCTTGAGCAACTTGCTTGCGTGATCGTCTTTTGGGGCGAATCAGCATGTTGTACCTGCTAACACAGGAGAAGTAAATCTGCAAGGGGTGAAAGACGCGTTCTCAAACGAATTTGTTTCTCTTTTCAGACAATGTGGTGCGTGAGCAAAATGGGAACGAGCCACCGGAGTCTTCCAGCCGGTGAGACTATTCTTCAATTTCCTAATGATTTGACAGTGTATGAAATTTGACAGTGCCGCTTCTTTGCAAGCCGTTTGGTGCAAAGAGGTGTGCAGAGACCCACCCAGGGCGAACGTAACTGGAAAATTTCAATTCGAAGGCACGGCACGCACGGTTTCCTTCCAGTGTGCATTTACTGGAAAGTCCTCAACACGGCCATTTGTGCGTTACAGAGTCGGCGACGAGACGGTGATCGAGCTGAACACTGCAGGCAGTACCGAGAACGAGGTGCGTGTTCATCTCTCTCCAGCACACCGTCAGCACGGAACGAACTTCCATGCTGAGGTGAAGTGTGCGCGACTTACTGCGGGCAGAAGAAACCACTTGAGCGTTTGGCCCTCAATAAGATACTGGTGGTGTCCTTCTGTACGTGTGTGTTATCATGACTGGGTCTCGTCACAAATTCTGTGATTGCTCAGCAATTGTTACTGATCATTTTCAACCTTTCAAAAATATGATTTTGTGCCCTCCCTCCCCCCCCCCATCACAGAATTGTGTGGCTGGCAGAAATTGTTCCTGATAATTTTCTACCTGTCACAACGTTTTGTGACTGGAATCTCTTCCCCTTGCCCTGTTTTTGAATTGTCCAGACCTATTTTTCAGAAAAATCCAAATCATCCAAAAAGTATTTTGCACGTGGAGTGTTGTGCCGCAAACCAACGGTCTCGCGCTCAGTGATCTCTGATCTCTTGTTGACACGTGGAATTTTGTTTTTCACAGGACACTGCAGAAGATAACAACAACACAGATGTGATCAAAGAAGACTCTGCTGCAGATTGCGACACCTCTAGTCAAAGTGTGAAATCTATGGCAGCGATTTTGGAGACGAATGAGAATTGCGAATCTGAGCCGAACATAACTGCGGACAGTGAGAACAACGTTCTGCAGGACGAACCAGTCCAGGATCTCAACGACAGCCAGGAAGTTTTTCTGTCGCAGAGCGACAAATCTATAACCATTGTGGAGGTTCAGGTTGTGGACAAAGAACCCAGTGAGAAGGAGGTGGTGGATGAAAAGGCTTCGACAAAGAAGGGAAACACGGCCGCCAAAATCAGTGCAGGGAAGAATGTGAAGAAAGTTCCCGGCGCCAAAGTCCCCGAAAACAAACTGTCGACTGGCAAAGTAGGCTTGAAGAAAAGCAACGTTGACAACAAACTGACTTCACCCAGACCCACGAAAGTGACGTCCAAACTCGCAGACTACATCAAGCAGCCGGTGAGGAAGGAGGCGCCGGGATCCGCAGACAACAAGAAGCTGAGCAAGAACGCCGTGAACCAGCGCAAGGCGAGCATGCCCGACGTGAAGCGCACCTCCATCACCGTCATGCCCGTCAGCGTCGCACCGGCCGCCGGCAAGGACCGCCGCCTGTCGGCGCCCGTGTCCGCCAAGAGCGACGGCGGCAGCGATGACGCCGGGAAGCCGCCGATCAAGCGCAACCCGCCCAAGAGCAAGTGGGACAACATCATGTCCGGCATCAACAGCGGAAAGGACGCCGCCAAAACCAAAGCCCGCACCGACGTCAAGAGCCGCCAAAACGTCGCCAAAACTCCCGCTAAAACCAACTCAAACTCGGAAGTCGCCAAACGCACCGCGAAACCTGAAGTGAAGAAAACGAACGTTTCGCCGAAACCCAGAACTGGTGAGTGAGTGAGCGAGACACGGTATCGACTGCCGTGGCGGTTACGCAATCAGTCACATCAGCATTGAAGCACACGCAGTTGCAGACAAAATCATTCTCTTTGGTTCGAATGGGACAGTGACACACTGGTTTGCTTGAAACTTGTGCCAAAACCACAGTCAAAAACTTCTGCATGCCTGGTGGTTTGTGAACACCAGGCACGCGCAGGTCAGATTGTTGGAAGCAAGATAATTACGGCTTCATGTGGTGTGATTACAGGCGTGTCTCCAGCGGGCGGTGGCAGGGCGGGCAGCACGGAGCGTGGCAGGACAGCGACTACGACGTCCAGACCCACGTCCGCTGCCGGCTCTGCGACAGGTGCGTAAAAGCGCTGGTGCAAAGGACCAGCAAAGTGTTTACACAAGCGTGTGAGACGAGCGAACCTGTCCTGTGCACCAACAATGGCTGAAACAGTCCTGGTCAAGAGTGACACCGCTCGAACCCCAAGGATCACTGCAACACGCCTGTGTCCAAAGCCAGCTGAATCTTGAGAAGTTACCTTCAGTTGAGGTCACCGTTTCCGATTGCAGTGTCCAAGCCGGAGAACCGCGCGGCGGACGCTGTGAAGAAGGCGCGGGAGAGGTCGACGAGCGCCGGCTCCCAGGTACGCCACGCTGCTGCGTGCAGTCTTGCTGCAGTCTTGCTTCCCCAGGGTGCATTGGTGCAAGGAGAAAAGTGTTGGCTTCGCGCTCTGCGTGCAACAACACCCAGAGGTGTTCTGATGGAGGCCAGTTGTGTCACACGACAATGCATTACATCTTGGGCTCTGGTTTAGTAAATAACGAGTGAAAACGGAAGTGTTGTTGAATTGTGTGAGGAACACTGGCATGTGAACTGCTATTGATGGTCGCGGTTGTCCTGTTCAAAAAACGAATCCCTTGTTGACGCTTCAGTGTATGTTGTGTTCGCTCAGCTCGTGAAAGTTGCAGCTGTGTGCATTGCATGGCAGGTAGTCGCTGCTCTCCAACACTATTGTTGGCGCACGAGTGTCGTTGTTGCTGCTGACCCTGTCGACTTGTGTTTGGAGACCCAGATCAAGACACTCTAGATCAAGACATTGTTGGGCATGATCATTTTTTGTTGCACACGTCGTTTTCAACACACAAAGGATTCTCACGTCAAACTTTGGCATCAGCCTCACACAAGACACGCACGCGGCAGAATCCTCAATTCTTACTTTTCCGACAGTTCTTTGCTTTGTTTACGTTGTTTGGCTCATGTGGATGTTGTGTTTGTGTTTCTTGTCTTGTAGAGCTCAGTTGAGACCTCAACCTCTCAGATCTCGTCTTGCCAGGCTTTGCGTCCAGCAGCGTCCAGACCCACCGCCTCCACGGCCGCGGCCGCCGCGAGCAAGCGTCGCTCCGTGGCGGACGTACCGAGCAGGACGTCCGCCGCCGGGAAACCGCAGAGCGCGGCAGGTGAGTCGCGCTGCGCTGGCTGTTGTCAAAACACGGAACGAACCATTGGGTAAATTACGAGGCGATATCCAACCAAAGTGAGAATTGTCATGTTCACGATCGGCCTGGAAGGTCACGGGTGGTTGATTCAAGGCAGTTGATTTCATTCACCTTCTCAGTACAGACTGGCCAATTGGCTTCTTTGGTGACCATGACAATTCTCACTATGGTTGGATAGTGCCTCGTACTTGGTGGTTATGGCAACGACACGACACGTTCTTGAACGTACTCTGCTTCTGTCCTGACAGTCACTGGTCCTTACGTTGGCGAAGGACCAAGAAGCTGCTTGCTTCGTTTTCGTTTCGCTTTGATTGAACGAACCAGTAACTTTTCCCAACGATCACCTGACTGACCTCCAAGCAAGAGATTCCTCCATCGATCAGGTGTCACGTTCGTGCGTCTCTGATTGCAGATCTGCGGCGCGCGTCGGTTCCTGCGAGCTCTGCCGCGGCGGCGAGGAAGCGCGACTCGTCCGCCTCCGGGGGGCCGTCCGCCCGACAAGCCTCCAGTGAGTAGATCTACCGCTCGCTCTGCGCCTGTGGCGTCATTAATTTAGTGTCCAAAGACCTCATTTGAAGTGGATCCAATGTTGCTGTGAAATGTTCAATGCGGTGTTTCCGTCCTGTCTCTCAAGAGCTGCCTTCGCCGATCAAAAGTCGGTTGCCGAAAGTCTTCAGTGACGGTAAGATTGGTTCCGAGTTTTCGGTGACTTGTTTTCGTTGACTGAATTTGGGGATTTATTATTGTAGTTCGGTCAAGGTTGCTCTCCGGTTCTTGAAGGTGCAACATTCTCACTGAACTTTGATCTTGTTGGCTTGTCGCAATCGAGAGTTGTGCAAGAGTTGATTTGTCTTGACGAAACCATATCGGCGCACTGCGAGAAACACGGCGGTGGTCTACGCTTCAGGGTCGCCATCAGTGCAGTGGCCTACGAGATCACCAGAGCTGCTTGGTGCTGTCTTCGTGATTGCTTTGAAGCAACACGTCGTCAGCCCACCATTGAACCACTCAAAGAAGAGACATAAAAAGTTGACACTCGAACAAGGTACGAAATCGACAAGTTCAAAAAGAAAGACTTTGGAAACAAAAACTGCATCCACACCAACTATGCAGTCCCGGTGGATGAAGCCTGGGCCCAAATTTCGTGTTCTGCAATCTTTAGTTGGTGTCATGGCCGTGCAAGTGCAGTGACACTTCGCACAGAGAGAGGCCAGAACACTCCAGAATCGCCGTCAACTCCAAAACTCACACAACGATAAAATGCAGAGCTATAAATCTTGAGTTATCAAAGACAATGAGCAGGAAATAGGATGATGCCAGAACATAGAACAAATGATTGAAAATCCACAAGGACAAAAAAATCAAGATTTTTGGGTTCTAAATTGCCTTGAACGGGTCCGAAAAAAGTTTGGACGCCAATGAAAAGACAGATCTGTTTGGGCATTGTACCGATAAAACTGATTGAGCAGCTGCCGTTAGTCCTGAAAAATACCTTTTGACCAAAGTTGAAAGCGACAGCTGATGACTGACATCTCGTTCTTTGCTGAGAAAAAAAAACATTTGCAAAAACTTTGTGAAAGCTAGTGAGAACAACAGCAGCTAGTTGTCAGAGCTCGACACAAAACATTGCAATTCGCTGGCGCGTAATTTCATCGACACTTGACAGCTTGTGCACTCAGTCGATGACCACCAGTTTCGGTGGGAGCAGAAACAAAACAAAAGTTTGGAGTGTGACACTTTTTCAAGCCTTCATTCACAGCCGAGATGTGTCGACAACAAAGAATCCCAGAATCAGTCCTGATGCAATTTTCAGAAGCATTCGCTCGCCAGGTGAATTGAAGTATCGCTATTTGAAACTGGCTGATCAGTCGCTTCAGTAGCATGTGTCACGGGGCTGAAGGAGAGAAAAAATGGAATGGGGAATGGGGAGGGATTTGTCCAAGTAAATCGACAACAAACGTCAGAGTGGTGCTGTTGTTGAGCATTTCTTGCATTGCTAACACGCTGATTTTGCTTGCAAGATCTGTACCGTGAAAACAGCTTGTAAGACCAGAAATAACAATCAGCTGACATGAAAGAGCCGTAAAACCTGCCGCTGATGGAGAAACTCTGTAAACTTTCACTGAAAACTTGATTTGTGTTTTGTTGTCGCTGCCAGGCGCAGGTCAGTCTTCACTGAGTTCAGAGTTCGATCACTTCGTCGTCAGTACTCAGTATGTTCAGCTCTTTGAAGCTCAATCGATGTCTGGTTCTGTTTTTGTTTCTTCAGACTTGTCTGTCGCCTTTCATTTGCTCAAGTATTCCTCCGAGGCTGGACAAATGCTTCATATTCGTTCCAGAATTTCTCTCGGAACTGAAAAATGAATTTGTCTATTATTTGCTCAATTCGAGCACAAAATCCTGTCCAACAAGTGCAGCTGCCAGCGATTCCAGCTGAGTATCTCAGTCCGAATAATTTTGCCTCCACAACACGGCAGGTCGTGGACTTCAAGCTCTTAGTTACACCAGAGATGCAGCTTTCTCCATGGAGTCGAGACTTCGGTTCACTCAGAGCTGGTGAGGGTTTGACTCACGAGTTGAGATCACCGCGGACCATCAGGGAGTCGCGTGGGTTGAAGCGCTGGCTCCGGTACAGCACAGAACTGCAGAGGCGCTTCCGGAGATTTACACTGGCTCAAAACACTGCTCTCACCCCCAAAACTGTCGTTGTTGCAATCGGTCAACAACATTGCATCTGCGTGTATTCTACACGAAGGACCTTTGTGTGACTGAGGGATTGCTCGTCGTCACGGTGTGGTTGTGTGTGATTTTGCGTGTGATTCTGGGCCGAGTTGTCGGTATCACTTCAGACGACCGTTTATACTTTGGCATTCACGTTTGTGTCATCAAAATCTGGTCTCGAAATTTGAAGAGCGTGTTTCCCGCACGTGTGCTACTGTGCAGCGCAGATTGAGTCGACGCCAAAATCTCGGCTTTCACACGTGTGCACAGACAGCACTGCTGTGCCAGCAGCATTTGCCTCCGATTGCTGAGCTGAGTTGAGCGCTCGCATTGCCTCTGGGAAGAGCTTCTCAGCTGCCTCGAGACCACGACCGCGGAATACTGATCTGTTGAAGTGAGGGAGTTGTTGGTTGAGAACAGGAAGTGCGACGAGATGTTTGTGCGATGGAGGGACGTGGCTCTGACAGAGCGGAAAGTGAAACTGACGCTCAAGGGAATCCAAAAGCGGCTGCAGTATCTCATCGTTCCGCAGGGCAAAGGTAGGGACTGTCTCCCTCTTTCTGCACGAGAAAAATTGAGACGTTTCTGCTGATCTTGATCTTCTCGCGAAAGATTGTGAGCAGTTGAACAGGTACAATTTTGAGAAAAGAGCGAAATGAGGAGTATTCTTGATGGTTTGATAAGACAAAAAATTTGTTGGGAGCGTCAGACAACTGAACATGTGTTGTCGTTTGTTTTGGGCGCCTGGTGCCAGACGCCTTTTATGGGAGCAAAAGGCGGGCGTGTGCGGCTGACACTCGTACGTCCGAAAGGAAACTTTGTCGCTTTGGTGTTGATCCCTCGTTGTGCGTCCTGTGCTGAGTTTTCACATTGTTCTTTGGTGGGGGAGGGTTGTGTTTTGTCCAGTCTGCGATGGACCCCTCCCCGTCCGGTCCAGAAAGAAATTTGCCCAGTTCAAAGTTCACGTGCGAAAGGCAAATGGGCTTTTCGCGCTGAAGCCCATTTCTCTCATGAGCTTTTTTGCCTGAATTCTCCTTTGTTTTCCTCGAGTTTCTTGGAGAGAAGGCAGGTGTGCTTGACTTCAAACAACGGGACCAGAGTTGCCAGTTTCTCACAGCTGCACCAGGATCCCACGGACAGCTGGCCGGTGTGATGTTCTGAAGCACCCTCCTCACCTTCATGTGCGATACCGTGCAAGAAAAATTAATTTAGCGCGCGGCTCTGTTTGTCTTAGTACACCGGAGACGAGAAGCGATCAGATCCACAGATGAGCTCAGTTCTCCAGATGAGCATCTGAGCGCGTGGCGCCTTCGCACGTTGCAAGACCAACGTCAGTCATAAAGAGGGTTTGCTGGTTTTTGTGCTGAATCAAGTTGCTTTGCTGATGGACACGGAAGTGGGAAAGGGACGCAGAGCGAAACGTCGGCAGGCAGAAACGCAAAAACAGGCAATCTGGAAAACTGCTTTTCAACCAGGAATTGCTCCTCAAACCGAAGTTGCCAGTGCTTTCAGTGTGCATCTGGAAATGCTCAGCATGGAGCTTTTTCGCTGAACTCGACGCTTCGAAAGCTTTCTTTGAAATAAGAAACCAAGACGGACAGCTCGTGATGATTTCAGAACGCTTTGCAAACTCTCCGGCGGCGTCTCTGCGTTTCGGCAGGACTCACCTCGCGGGCGACTCGCCCGCTCACACGACTGCGTTCACTGCACAACTGTTGTTGAATACCAGTGTCAAAAGGATATTGCCTGTGTTGTTGGAGTTTAACAATGTTGGATTTGTGTGGAATTATCGTCGTCAAGATGTTCATTTCGGTGGGTCCACCAGAGCAGAGAAAACTGCGATTCGTTTCGAAGGTACTGAACTTACGATATGAGACTTGGTGAATCACTGTTGTTGTTTGAATCTGATTAGTCGCTACACGTGGTGTAGTTTGACTGCTTCCTGTGTGTGGCAAATAATTGAGTGAAGTGAATGAAGCTGTGGATACCGTCTGCAAACAGTCAGCCCGATTCAATCTTCTTCCACAACTCCCGTGTTCAAACCCAAATCTACTGTGTCGTGAAATCTTTCGTCGGGATCGCCGGTGTTTCTCTGGTTTTGTCACTCGGCGGAGCCGCAGTGTTTTTAGTCGCGCTTGGCCCGCCTGTTGCAATGAGGGTTGATCTGTCGTTGTTGATGGTCGCGTAGCCGGCCATCTCGGTGCCGCTGTTGGCTTAAAAACCCTTAGCATTCATGTGTGCATCTGTCTACACTTTGGAATGTGACCACCCCCTCTGCCAGACCCCCTCTCTTGGACCACCCCCTCCCCTCTTGGACCACCCCCTCCCCTCTC
>JAAUXT010024524.1_pt1 | contig 15878 bp, 13 predicted proteins | sample 7278171 | NCBI WGS metagenome assembly JAAUXT01 (sample SAMN14350112, study PRJNA611818) | marine sediment metagenome | isolation source: surface marine sediment (1.8m) | place: French Polynesia: Moorea | collected 2018-08 | reverse complement strand
TTCCAGTCTGTGATCACTGGAACAGGGGTAAAACGGAGGTTTTGTCTGCCCAAGACAGACGGACGCGGATACAGGGGCAAACCAATATCAGACCGCTATCGCGGCTGATAAATATTGAAAGACTGCTTTCTCAGGTTCTCCATTCGGACGAAATGTGGGTTTGCAGACAGTGTACTCGTATGTTTCGTTTTACAATTTCTCTCACTCAAGTTTCATTGTTCAGAAGTCAGCAATGGTTGTGACCAAAAAGTTGTACAATTGTTGGTGGGAACAAAGATGTTTCTACGAAGTTTTTGCAAGAAATTTCACAGTGCGTTTGGTCAACGTGGAGAAAACCTGTGGGGACCGTGGCGTTTTGTTCACAAGTCAGGGTCGCAGCTCTACTCACCAACATCCTGGGCTGCAGTCAGTCCACACAGCAATCCCAACAGCACCGCCGTCACAGGGATCCTGGACTCCATTTTCCCAGTATTCACACAATAATTCCAAGAGATGTCAAAAACAACCCACACAATCCATTTCTGATAGTGTCAAAGTTCGAGGAAAGGCACCGTTCACACACGCCTGGTCCTTGTGGGGGGATCCTTTTGGTCACCCTGTACTTGGTGAGTATTCCACTGTTCACTCCGTATTCGAGTGTCTGGCGTGGATCATCTGTTGCCGCTGGAGCTTGCAGTTCAACCTGTCGATAATCTGGTGATCAGGCTGGTCTGGTTCCATCTGCCCCTCTTCAGGCCTGGAACTACAACAGAAGCATTGGATGTTTATATACCGTTTCCAAACAGATGCGCTTGAGTGGTGTTTGGTGTGGTGTCTGCAGAAAATTCAGGAAGATGTCTCGGCCTGCGGAACTCCGTTATTGAGCACGTCACATGTTTATGGCTTCTTTCGAAGATCCAAACTGACAACAAAGAAAGAACTTTTGTCCCCAACACAACATGTGAGAGAAGTATGCGCGTTCTTACCCTGTGCGAAAGAGCATGTGAATGCGTTTTACGATCGAGAACGTCTTTTCACAATTGTAGATTTTGGCAGGGCAAATGATAAATTTGTGCCAAGAAAATCAATACTCCTGTCCACAGAGGCCCACCAACCAGATGCCAGTCGTGGATCCTCGCCTCAAAATATTTGAAAATCCTCTTGCTGCAGTTTTGATGCCTTCCTTTGATGTGCTCACACTTCACAGAACTTCAGGACAAAAATATTTGTGAACGAGCCAAAGCACGGAATGACATCGCACAACAGGTCGCTTTCTCTCGGAGTTGGGACCGTCTGTCCAGATGTCCGTTCAGGACAAAGTTTTGTGTTCAGTTGTCATTCATTCTGCCTGAAGTCCTGCTCCGTGTTTTTGTACGAGAAATAAGTCCATGACAATTTGCTCGTGCTGTCCAAACTGAAGGCAATTTTGAAACTGACTTGCAAACAAAAGAACAATTTCACAAAGGAGAGGACAGTCTCGCCTCACACACGATGTCACCTGATTTCGAGCGCCTCATGCAGCATGTGAAAGGATGTTGAAGTTTGTTTATGTTACACAAGTGTTGAAAGGATGAGAAAAGAAGTCATAAAACTGGGTGACTGTATTTACATAAATATTTCAGGTCAAACGGTGTTTAATGACGGGATCGTCTTGAGAACTTGAGATTGACACAAGGCAAAGGACATCGTGCGTGGTCAACAAGGAAACGAACTGAGACCAGAAGCATGCAGATCAAGTGTATGAAAATTCCACAGAAATTAGGATTTGGGAGATTGTGTTCCTTCCAGAATTTGATTTTAAAACAAGGTTGTTCTTTCCAAATGCTGTTTGTCTACGAACCCAAGTTGCCGCAGGTTTGGGTGTCACATCCGTTTGTGATCGATCCAAACACAGGTTGTTTGGACAAAAAGAATTGCGTTGAAAGAAGAAAGCAATTTGTGCAATGGTTCTTCCTATGTTTTGTTGCCTCCTCTTTGTTCGCGTTTTGTTTCAGCTGATTGACTGTTCATGAATTTATGAATATCTTGTCAGGCTTTCTTCTTTTCTGGTGTGCGCAGTATACCCGCACAAAGAGATTGGCGTCAACTCACAGAGATCCATGGGTCTGAGAAGAAAACAAGGGGAAACAAAGCTTGTTTTGGACTTCAAAACTGGTTTGGTGCGAGCGACTTGTTCAGTTAGACTTTGAGTGCAATGCACTTCTCAGTGATTTTCAACTGCTTCTCAACTGAGGCTCACAGAATGCAGGTGCAAATACTTTGGATTTCACAAACCAAGCATTCCAAACCAGTGAGTGTCCTTTTGAGTAAAGCCGTAAACTTCACTGTTGTTCTCACGAGCCAGTCACGATTTTGACCTGCAGTCCACGTTTCGGCCAGATTGCATGGGGTCTGCCGTGATGCCTGACCAGTCACGCAGAGCGGGGCCAGTCATACAAGCAGCAAGAAGCTCCCCCCACTCGACACACACACGCACACGCACACTCAGAATAAAGCAGGAAGTGGAAATTGTCATTGTGGCACTTGTATCAACCCCAAAGCTGCAGATTTCAGCTCAAGAGTTGCTCCTGTTCCACCACAGTCCTCCTCTTTATTGGGTTTGGGTTTGTTGTGGCACCTTCACGCACAATTTCAATGACCACGCGTGTCCAAGACCTCGATGACGAAACAGGCGTGGAAACCCATCAAAAGTTGTTGCTACGATCAGCTGTTGTTTACTGAGAGTGACAGACATCATGCCCAGACAGATTCAGCCCTCAGTGTCTCCATGCAGTGAACAAGCCAACACAATGAACCCCTCAACCATACCTGTCAACGTTATAACGTGTCCACCTGACAGTGATACGGGTTTCCACCGGCTTCCAAGTGCTCCAAATGTCCACGTATCCACAGCACTCTTCAACGTTTGTGTCCTTTGTGCATCCTATTTCATCCCAAAACTTTGTGCTTCTTTGTGTGGTGACTGTGTGGTGTCCAAAAATAATTCCTTTCAAATTTGCGCATGAAGATATTTGTGTGTACAGATCCTTGAAAGATGCAGTCGCTAGAAGTACACTCTCAAATTACCACTTCACTGACGATTCAATGTTTCAATCCTTTCTTCCACCACATTAGGAAAAGTTCTGCTCACAAGTGACAACACATTTTGCACCATATGCACAGAGGTAAAACTTGTGCCGCACTGAAAGTTGGCCTATTTTGGACAGACAACGACATGCGTCTCTCAAAGAGATGCTTATTTCCCCGGATGGCCTCGGGAAGAATTTTAATTGCGTCTAAAATTGCGGTCTGAAGAAGAAAATGTTGTCACCTTGGACCTTCAGGGACCTGGACTCACCGGAAGAGGAACAACGGATACCTGAATACGTTATCTCAGGTTTCGCGCAAAATCAACAAATTATTGGTGCCCATCAAGATGTTAATAACTTTTGTGTTTTGAAGACACAAAGTCTTGAAACTGGCAGACAGGACTCACCAGGGTTTGAGGGCTTTCTTCTACCCCGTTTCACTTCGCTGGAACTGGGGAGAAGAATTCTGAACCAAGAACTGAGATTTGCTGTGTGATAGCCCCTGATTGGATATGTTTTGCAAATTTGCGGATCCTTCTGCGGAAACAGGGGTGCAAAAGACCAAAGGCCCTTTGTCACAGAAGTAACATGACAAGTCATCGGCAACCCGTCGGAAAAGAGAAACCAGATTGTTTTGTTTTCTCTTCTCAATTGAAAAGCCAAATTGTTTGAGAGAACAAGCAAACACACTTTCCCGTGAAAATGCGTGCAATCACAGAGGAAGTGGAGTTCTTGGATCCCCCCAGGGACAAAACAAGATTTCGTGGATCCGCCCGAACTGCTCTTGAAACGTGCCTGCACTCCAAAGCCACTGCTGCTGATCGCGGCTCACATCGGGTGCGTCCGTGGGCGCGAGGCATCCGAAGCCAAGTCGGACGCGCCCGAATCCGACGAGTGCCTCGCCAAAAACGCGACCCTGCAAACGTCGGTCACCAAGACGTCAATTGCACAGTTTTCAAAACACAAACTTCTTGGAAAGTAACAACGACGTCGCACGACATTGTGCCAGGGGTTTGAGAGGGTGTCTGTGTGAACCGTGCTGGGGCAACTAGAGCATGGAGCCTCAAAGGTATGACCCATTCTTGGGCATTCATGAGAACTTGCGCACTGCAAAAACGTGCTTTCAGAGACGTTCAAAAACCGTGCGCATTGAATGCGTTGGATGATTTGTGACGCGCGTTGCGTTGCGGGTTCGTGTTCAGTTTCCACAGGGTGAGCGCAGTCGCAGTTATGTCACATATAGTCATGGAGTGGAGCCCTTCACCCCTTTCAGAGACTTGAAAACATCAACACAAGCACGTGATTCGCGTATTTGTCTATTTTGACCGAAAAAGGGGTGTTTTTGACTTTGAGTTCTCGAGTACTTGCACACTCAGCACGTTGCCATCTTCTGCGTTGTTGCTGTCTTGCACAAGGCAACGGTTGCGATCTCGAATTTTGCGGAACAAACAGAACCATGTCCATTTTCTGCCGAGTGAGAAGAAGACACTGTGTAAGCGAATGCCCAAGCTGAACAGGCATTCCAAACGCGTTGATAAAGTGAAAACGACTCTTTCGATGGTTGACCACGACTGAAATTTTTCGCGACAGCGGTCAGGTTTGATTGCTTCTGCCTGTTGCGCTTCTGTGTTCAAATGTCCATTTTTGCCTGCTTTCTTTTCTGCTTTGTTGTTGTCTCCAAATGCCGCAAAAATTCAGGGGACCATAGTCTTCAATCTGAAAACAAACAAGCAATTGTGTTCAATTTTCAAAATTCAAAAACACGCGCAATCAACATTTCGCAAAGTTTGACTGCGCAACCGGTGAATCGATCGCGGAATCTGCGGCCGCAGAATCAGGAACGAGCACAAAACAGCAGCCGCAGCGGCAGCAGCGGCGGGGGCGGCGGCGGCGGCGCAGCTTCTCCCGGCGACGCTGTGAGGACGCCGCGGCGACGCAGAGCGCGCCGACCCCGCCGCTTCCGCGCCGCTGCGGGCAAAAGAACCTCGGATTCCGTCGTTCCGGGAGCGCGTTCCCACAGCGCAGGCTTCCATTACAGCTTCGCGTGAAGATCCCGTGAAAACAGTGGCGTCTGCAGAGCGCCGATTTCAGCGGGTTTTCTGGGGGAAGAGAACCAAAGGGACTTGGATTGTGTTATCGGGTGATCATATTGGGGGCTGAGAGTGTGTTCTCAGGATTGAGCCATTTTTCCAAGGTGGACATATTGCAGTGTGAGGAGGAAGACAATCATCCAGATTAACTGTTCACGAGACGCCTAGACAGCGCGGCAGGGCGTGAGAGAGGCAGGAGGAGGAGAGAGGGGGTCCTGAGGAGGGTGTCTTGCGCCACAAGACACGTTTACAAGGGAAATTTCCCCAACATCTGTTTGGGTATCCAAGATGGCGGCTCGTAGTTGGTTGAAGTGGCTGGTCGCAGGGGTTCTGGTCGGCGTCGTTATGGGGTTTCCAGCCGCCTACGATGAGATGGAGTACGAAAAGCTGCTGGAGATGATGGAGGCCATGACAGCGGGGCAGGTGAGTGTGGCGCGGCGGGGAGGGGCGGGTTCCATCTCGAGGTTGAGCTCCCAAGATGGAGCTGGCGTTGACGCAACCAATATGTTGGCGTTCCTTCCGTGTTGGCGTTGTGCTGTTTTGACGGCGTCGCTGCCACGTCGATTCGTCTGGCGTTCTGCACAAATATGTGGACGTCTTTAGTTGATAGCATAATGCATGAGTTCTACAAAGAACGTCCGGTTTGGTTTCGGCGAATAGCTCTCCACTGTCAAAATCAAAACAGAGAACCGACACTGACAAATGAAACAACAACACAGGGCTCGCTTGACCACAAGTGACAAATATTTCTGTGCATTGAAGAAAACTCTCAAGCCTGAAATGCACAGAAAACACCTGCACCAACAACATTCAAACTTCAACGATGTTCCCTTTGAGGGATTGAGGATTTGACAGAACAAGAATTTGCAAAGGAAAGACACGGTAGCTTGCTTTGGTTGATGTAGAGTGAGGCGAATGAGCCCCACTCTGCAAGAACACAAAGCTCAAAATGACAGGAAATTTGACAAGAAAAAAGGCAAAAGACAAAGGTGGGAGGAACATTGGGTTCGGGGAGGGGTGTCAGGCGCCGTGTGATCCGTGGTGCAGACGCCACAACTGAGCCCGAAGCCTTGGTGTTTGTGTGTGACAAACGGGTTGCAAAGGGGCGGGGACCGCGTAGATAAATAACGGAGCTCTTCAGTCTTTGTTGCCTGCGAAAGTCTTTTCGTTGCGCAGGAATGTGACGGGAAAAGTGGCGACAGTCCTTGTAAACTTTCAAAATACACGTACGAAAACAGTTCAGGTTTGAGAAATTGCTGTCTTTTTTTCGTGCTGAAAAGTCCTCTTGTGATGTGCTCTTCTGCTTGACATTTCAACCTCCTCCACGTTCGCATCTTCGTGCAAAGAGTTCCGTCCTTGGTTTGGCAGCCTCATATTGATCAGACACAGGTTTGCTTGTCTGTCAAAGCCACAAATAGTTTGTTTCTCACTGCCACTTGGATTTGTTTCTGGACCATGGTGTTCACTCAAGGTCTGCTTTCGCAAAAGGCAAGATTCTGCTTGCAAAGTGCACGACCACCCTGACATCGACTGAACATCCAAATGCGAGCATTCCCACCACCCGTCTTTGTGAAAAGCTTCACTCCAGTCACCTTTTCAGCTGTATCCGTGACATTCATTGAAAGTGAACTGTTGGGGAAGTTTGCACAGACAAACAAAAATCGAATCTTGCTCCCACGAAAACTTGCAAATTGAATGAGACAAATGGGGAGGGGCTTACAAGCCCTCACAAGCATTTTCAATCGAAAACGACACACTTCTTGTGTTTCTGGGAGCCTTACTGTGTGAGGAAATGCCATGCGTTTTTCAAGATCACACGTCTGTTCAAACGTTGATGCATAAATTGCCCGCACTTGTCGAGGGGTGAAAAGTTGCAAGTTGCAAAAGTTTTTCTGCAATTTCTTTGGGGAACTTTTTTTCTGTGCTGGTTCTTTTTTGTGACATGGGGATCTTTTCACTGATTCACAGCGCTGTTTAGAGAATCCCAAATCAAGCCAACCACCCTTTGTGCACTTGTCTCGCAGACGAAGGACCCAGAAACCCCTACAGACAATGTTCATGCCAAAAGGAATCTTTTGCATCAATAACACAAGCTCGGAGGGCAGAGTTTTTGGATTTTGGGGCGCGATGTCACGCGAGGGTTTCGGGCTGCAAGGCTCCGCCAGATTCGCGTCTGGGCATTCGTTTGCAACCCGAATTGCCTGACAAGTCTGAGTGCTTCAGATAGAATCGGGGGTTCAAAAAGACAAAGGAGTACAACACGTGCCAGTGAATAACAGCACCTGCATGGAATTCTATTTTTTGCACGCAACAAAGAATCTGTACGAACAAAAACGTGTCCTTTTTGGTGCCCAGGTTGTTTTGATGGTGCCTTCAGAGATGTGGGGGTCCTTCCTGCCTCAGAGAAAAATTAATGTTTCAAGTGAATACGATCAATGGAAGGTTTGTGAAAGGAGATCAGCCCATAGATCTCTGTCAGGCAGCACGGATGAAGGAAAGAGAACCTGCAGGCTTCTGGATCCTCTCGTGACTGCAGGACAAACCAAGTGGAGTTCCGTGTTGTGGACCAGGCAGGTAGGTGTTCGGTGAAGATGACAGGGTTCTCACACTGTGCAAAAATGGTTCCTATGAAATCACACAATGACTTTTCGAGACTTTTGGCCAAGAAGGGAGTTGTGTGATTGAACAGGAACCCTTTTTGTAAGGTGAGAACCCATTTCTACTGTGATGCGAGCACACATGAAAGGTTTTGTGATCGCAGAGTTGTAGAAACCAACATCAGATGAGTCGCAGAAAAGATTCTGAGATGGTGACCATCTTGGGGTCTTTGAAGAATTTCATCCGACGGGGGAACCCCCCCCCCCCCCCACAGTCACATCTCGTCGCTCTATGGAGTGTGCCTCTCCCTGGCGCTGCCCCAGCAGATCTTGTATTAATCACGATCAATAGGCATCTCTACTCGAACGTAGCCGGGCCGGGGACAGTCTCCTACGCAAAGCAAACACTCCTCCCCGACAATCGATGGCTCGGCCTTGTGTTGTTTCCGACGCACAATCAGTCGCCACTTCAGAGCGCGTCGTCTCTCTGAGAGGACGGGACTTGTCTCGCTTTTCCGCATGCCGTTTGTATCAGTCTGGATAAATTCTTATTCTTACTCACAGTTCAGGGTTCAAACCTCCGACTCAGTGCATGCAGCTGCGGACCTCGGGTGTCCTGATAACCAGTGGATGTTGGATCAAAAGATTTTCTTTGAATTCAACCACAAGTGTAGAAAAGGACGTTGAGCGCAAGCACGAGCTTTCACACTGATGGAAAGATGTGTTGGGGAGAAAAGAGCAACGATCATAGATTTGTAGACTCGCTCGTTTGCCTTTGAGTGGAGTAGCTGTCCGCAGGTCTGATCAAATACGGTGAAAATGAGGATGAAATTGCTCTGGATATCTTTGTGGGTGATCGGGTGGATGGGCGGAGAGGTTGGTGGGAAGATAGTCATTTTACACGTGAGTATGTTTCCAACTTGGTCCTCCTATAGGCATGAATTTGCTTGGTTTTGTTTGATTCGGTCAGACAATCAAGGTGTTTTGAAGTGCCTGCGATCAATCACCTCGGCTCGACAGAGTGGACAACAGCGTAACAAATGTGGATGTTCAGTCTCTGTCATTTTGGTCGGACCTGATCCCAATTCCAGAGTCACTTGAGATCAACAATCACTTCCAGCAGAAACCGGATTGCGGTCGCAGATGTCCCAAGTCATGGCGTGTCAGCAAGGGTGCGACTCAAACGCAGCATGAAAACAAACTGTGCCAGCCACGCAACCTCAGGGGGCTGAGACCCGCAAGCCAGGCCCCATGTTCCCCCGTGGGTCACCCAGATAACTCACACCCCTGACTCTTTCCTTGCAGAAGCACGGCGGGATCCCGAGCGAATACCGCGGCGGAGACTTCGGGGACGGGGACCTGCACCGCTTCGCTGAGATGTACTCCGACAAGGACTACCCGATGGACCAGAGGCTCGCGCAACAACAGGTGCTCCACTCAACCCCAACCTGCCCAGGGGCAGATGTCAGATTTGATTGAAGGATAGGATCCCATTTCTTCGGCCGCGCCCGGGGGCGAAGGATTCGGGGTTCTGAGCTCAACCTCTCTTCACACTCCTGTGCGATTCGGAGATTGCAAGGGCAAAATGTTTGAGGTGTTTCTAAATGCATAATGCACCCATTGGAGTGTGTATCTTCAGCTTCAAAGAACGAGGTTGATCAATCTCAATTTCACGTTTTCTTCCACCAAACGATAAAGAATAGGATTCTCAAGCCCACAGACACGGGCCTCGAAACGCACGGCGCATGCATTGCGTACGAGACAAGTTTCTGCAGCGTGTGCTCCCCTCCCCTCACAGAACCAGGTGGAGGCCCCTGAGGACGACGCGCCCCTGGAACAGGGAGACCTGGTCGTGGACGAGGACTGGCAGCAGGAGGAGAAGCTCAGCGACCAGCTCATCTTCGGGCAGGTCGGCGGCCTCGCCACCTGTCAGCACGGACACGTCAATATCTTCCACCGCGCGGACAGGTCCTGGGAACCCGAGTAAGTGAGGACGTGTGTGTGTGTGTGTGTGTGTGTGTGTGAGAGAGAGAGAGAGAGAGAGAGAGAGAGAGAGAGAGAGAGAGAGAGTAATCAGGGTTGATGACAACAACAATGTCTCATGGATGTGACAAGGCGTTGGTTGCGTCAAGAGAACAAAGACCTATGGACAAGCACCCTGCCAAACGCCACAATAATGCGCGGTTGCAATAAGATCACGCTAGCTGTATGCAGAAAATGTTGCAACGAATTGGTGAATTTCTCGACGGTCCTTTTCCATTCAGGTCATTCACGGATAACGAAACGTACACAGAGATAGACCAGGGACCGATTTCCGAACCGACCATCTTCAAGGCGGACAGGGAGACCGGGCAGTTCGTCAAGAAGTGGGGTGCGAACCTGTAAGTCAACACCGCTCTTCCACGTCCACATCGATCAATCTTCACGCAAAATGAACAAAACACATCAAATTGAGGGAGATCTACAGATCAATGGATGATCGTTCGATCGATCGGATGCCTCAGGCGGTGGGCTGCTCATCAATAAGAACGAACCTGCGAGGTATCCGCAGCTGCAGGTGATGTGTCGTGTGGCGACGATGGACGGGGGCCCAACGGGGAGGTTTAGCATCGGTTGAAGTACCATACGTGCGGTACCCCAATTTACTAGATCAGTGGCACTGGCAGCCAAATTTTCAACAACCTCATTTGGCTGTTTCTCGTGGTTGTTGTCTTGACATTTGGTTGTCTGCGCAACTGATGTGACTATATTCTGGCACGTTGGTGGACGCCGCATGGACATGCTAACCCTCTCTGACGTAAAGCTGTCGCTGATGACGTTCACAGAGCCGAATGGATCTGTCGTCTGAATTGTGGATAACGAGGGATCACCAGGGTCCTGCTGCGAGCTTGAGCTTCACTTGTTCCTTCCTGTCCTTGTGAGCCAAGACTTTGGGAGACAAAAACAGGTTCCTGAGCTGATGGCGGATACACGTAATTTCGGGTCACTGAGACAAATTGTTTCCCATTGGCTGTTTCCCAGGTCAAGAATAGATGCAGCTGAACATCACACTCGTCAAGAAGTTTTTCGTGACCTTGTAGTGTGCGAGTGCAGTCCCCAACTTCGAGGGAATGGTGCCCAAAGCCAAACATCCGGCTGAGCGAGGGACCTCAGACACCACTTGTCCAAAACTCTCAACAACAACCTCTCTCACATCTCAAATTCATCGCTGACGCGCGCGTCGCATCTCGCTGCAGGTTCTACCTGCCTCACGGCATCACCATCGACGGCGACAACAACTACTGGCTGACGGACGTGGCTCTGCACCAGGTGTTCAAGTTCGAGGAGGGAGGCACCGAGCCGCTGCTCACCCTCGGGAAGCGCTTCGAGCCGGGCACCAACGACGACAGGGACCGCTTCTGCAAACCGACCGACGTGGCCGTCGCCTCCAACGGAGACATCTTCGTCGCTGACGGGTGAGGACGACGACGTGTCGTGGTGTGAGGGTCAAGCAATTTCGTTACGCGTTTGAAAGCCTGACGACGGGGCAGAAGCTCTTACCATTGAGAGATACGATTGACGCGTGTTTTGCTTCAACCAATACCCGATGGAGAGAGTGTTTTGTTGTTGACACGTGTTTACGAGACGAGGTGCCGTGTGTGTGTGTGTGACACGCTTGTCTTTCTCTGCGCAGCTACTGCAACAGCCGCGTGGTGAAGTTCAACTCTGCGGGCGAGTACCAGGCTCAGTTCGGGGACGACGACTTCTACACGCCGCACAGCCTCGCCCTCGCCGAGGAACTCGACATGATCTGCGTCGCGGACAGGGACAACAGGAGGTGAGGCTGGGGAGGGGGAGGGGACGGGGTCGGGGGGGGCTAGCGGGGGGGAGTCTGGGGCGACGGGTCGGGCAGGGTGGGGTGAGGAATGGGAGGCGACAGTAAGGGGTCTTTTGGGTTGGTGAGCCAAGGAAAAGTGAATCGGTGGAGAGGCAGGAAGTGGGTGTTGGTGAAGGTGAAGGGGTGAGGGAGGGTGAGCTGGAGTGGGCTGGATGGGGTGGGGTTGGCAAGGAAGGAAGGTCGTATACGCAGCGGGCTCGGAGGAAAACAGGCTGTGCACGGTTTTCCCATGTGAGGAGAATCTGGCTTCCGCAACATACCAAAATGTGTTGGACTTCTTTTTTTTGCAGGATCCTGTGCTACTCGCTGGGTCTCGAAGACCCGACTCAGTTCGGCGTGATCGTGCGAGACTTCGGCAATCCGCGCGACGACAAGAAGACCTTCCTCGGCCGCGTCTTCGCCATCGAGTACTCGCCCAAAAGTACGTTTCGCGTTGTTTTGGGTTCTTGAAGGAGAGGGGAGCATTGAACTTGGTTGGGAACATTCCGCGCACACGAGACACCAAACCAAAAATGCTGCATAAAATAAGGTGCGTGCAACAAACGATCGTGTTTTGCCCTCTGCGCCCCTGCCGTTTTTCCTTGCTGAACTGTGACCTTGTGTGCAGCTTCTGACTCGCAATCTCGCGGTCGCGTTGCAGAGGCCAACAGCGGCGAGGGTCAGTTCCTGTACGGCGTGCGGGGCCCAGAGCCGGTCGACTCGGCCGCCACCGTCGTGCCGATGGGTTTCACGATCGACCTGGCGGACGACAACCGCTTCCCTTACGACATCATCTCCTGGTGGTCGCCATGGGATCAGGTGAGGAGACACCCAGGGGCGACTTGAATCTGAGGGCTGGGGGCGGCCGATAAATCTCCCCTCCAACCATGCACCGTCAGGTGCGACACTCTTGAAAGCCTCAGGTTGGAATGTCTGGAGTCCTATGATCCGGCCCTTGCACGTTGAGGCTTGCTGCCCCCGTTGGCAAAATTTGCTACGTGGGAGAACTTCATAGCTTTCCACGCTCTCTGTACTTCGTGGACTTGATGTGTGCCAAAACAGCCCACAACAGCTTTGAATAGACGCACACATCCAAACAAGCAAACACACACGCACACGCACGCACACACGACGTTACAAATGCCTGTTCTGCGGCGCAGGGTTTCCACGAGCCGCACGATCTGGCCGTCACTCCGGACGGAGACTCCGTCTTCGTCGGCGAGCTCGACGACAACACCGTGTGGAAGTTCGACAAGCCGCGCGACGAGCTGTGAGCGGGAACCAGGCTACGACGCGACGCCGGAAACAGGAAGAAGATCAAGGTCACGTGACCACCGCCACCGGGTCTGGGCTGATCCAAGACTCGTCTCCGTAGACACAGGTCACCATGGTTCGCTTAGTTTCCAGCTTGGTTCACTGGTTTTATATCACAGTTCAGGAGGCAAAAGAGCCATTTTGACGCACAAAGCAATGCGTTATTTTTCGAAAACTGAGAAGAAATTGCTGGTCAAATTCTTCGAGGTGGCGAAGCGCTTTTTGACGGTCGAACATCACAGCTCCAGGGAGCCACGACCGACATTCAGAAAATAAACACTGACACATTTTTCGGCATCAGCTGCGGAAACCTCGTCCCACTTTGACCCCTGAGACGTTGCCCTTGGATCTGCCCCAGGATATGCTTCTGTGCAGGATACAGTCCCTCCATGGTTGGCTCAATTGTTTCTGACCTCCAATTGGCTGAATCATGGAAGGGCAACAGGGAATTGGTTGTCTTGTCTCAAACCTGGGACAAGAAACACGATTGGTGCTAGTGTACAGAAATGTCTGTAAATACGGTGGAGAAAACACACAAGCATATCAAGCACTTGAGGTCAATTGACCAATGCGAACGCCACTGGATCAAGAACAAAGTCTTTTTGTTTGAGAGTCGATGTGAATGTGAATATGTGTTCGAAATCTGTGATACAAGACAAACGGGAGGGTTTGCTTGAGCAAGAATTCCTTGGACAGAGAAGTTTTATTTGCCAGTGTCACCTCATCTTGTTGGGGACAGCTTCTTGCGGCCAAACGTACTTACACAACTAAATGTAGCTCTGCTGCTTGTTTCTTGCATTTCATTTTTACTGCCAAAGTTTCTCACATTCCAAATCAGTGCAACTGGATTGATTGACCAATTCTTGGCACAGAGCACAACCCGCACAATTGTTGCTAAAATTTGACACAGTTCTTAGTTGTGTGGACAATCAAATCTGCCTTTCGGTGACAAGGATACACTTTTGTAGTTTTGAGACAATCCCGAAACTGTGTTCAAATCCAAATCGCATTGTGATAATCGAGTGTCAGTAGTAAAATTTCTGGACATAGGATTGAAGTCACAAGACAAACCACAAGCACCTGGGAGGGTCAGACGTCTCAATCTTAGCGTAGCAATTTTGTCAGAACGTTGTATCGTTCTTGTTTATTGTCCTAATCAAAACACACCTCAGTGAGTCAACTCAATCTTGATGTAAATACAAGTGTCAAACTGTGAATCTGTCCTGTAGATACCAAACTGATAATCTCTATTTTCACAAGGTTCCTCAAACCGTGCAATATGGTGTCAAGTGAGCTTGGTGCCATGTCCTTGAGAGTATTTCCTTTGACCAAACGTGTTCAGTGACATATTTAGGCATTTCTGCAAGGCGACAATTCCCTTTCAAGGGACTGGCACCAAGACTGATGAGCACAAACAACCTTGAAATCACACTATTTTTGCCTCAGCACCCACCCAGTGTCGCTTGATTTTTAAAATACGTGTAGACCACGCAGATCCCTCAGATACAGTCGTTTTCAATGATCTCACAAGATATTATCCGGTACAAATGCGCATTGTGCACTGTAGAAAAAGCACGTTGCCCAGCAGGAAGAACCACACATGCTCCTTCGAGATTTTGTCAATCGTTTTCTGTCTCAAAAAGCTTTGACTGACTTGTCATCTCTGGAAACATCCACTGCAAACTGACGGGCACGAATCACTGTTCAAAAACTTTCTTTGTGCCCGTTGCAATCGGCATCACAATAAAGAATTTGCTGTCATGTGGGAATTTTTGCACAGCCTGCAGCACACCAAGACAAACCGCCCTGCAATTGTACAGAGCTGTGTTGTGTTGTACAGGACCAAAGGGTTTGGTGATTTCAAGATGAAGTTGAACATCGCTTTACATTTCAAAACCTCGTCTGCTGAACGCAAGATTTGTCTCCCGAGCAAAATTTGGGTGTGAGCAAAAGTTGCATTCAGCCCTCTTTTGCTGTCAAACAAAGAGCCACACCTGTCTATTTTACTGAGTGTTCATAAAAGTGTCACAAATGAGAACTAACAAATATTAAGTGTGGAAATTATTGTTGAATTATTCTTTAAATAAACTAGTTTCTGCAAATTTCAAACGGGCCCTGTCTCGCGTGTTCCGGATTCCACTAGTCTCGTTCCACATGGTGATCGCGTCCCGAAGTTCGGTTTGAGCTGCGAATGAAACGATTCCGTTCGATCAGCTTGATCAGATCATTTTGGCAGTCGGTGAGAAGATGAACCGGGAGAGACTTTCAAATCAATTGAACACACGGGTCTGATGGAGTCGCAGCCTTGTAACACCCCAACCCTGGATCCAGCAGAGTCCATGCAGTGTTTGGTGAATATTCTGCCCTTTCCCTGTGTCGGTAGTCACAGTTTTGTTTACGTTGCATTTTCCACGGTTACACTGCCACTTCTTTTGCTTCTGTGGTGGGAAGTCAGAGCTGTACATATTTCCAGCCCCCCTCATTTTCTGGGTTCTGGTGCATCTACCCGATCCAGAATTGGCTCACACGGGAGTTCAACTGGCCCAATCCGATCTGCGCCAGTGACTGACCCTGCACTGTAATTCAGTGGGTATGAGATTCTGAGGGCTGGGGGGTAACTCTGAGGTGAACAATTCTAAAAGCGCAAAAGTCTGTGCTTCAGCACAAAATAAGGGGGACAAATTGTTGTGCGATGTCCCTTTAGGGAAGAGCACTTAGCGGTGTGCCGAAAGTGTTTTTGTATACATGCCACTTTGGGGAAGATGTCCCTGTCACGTCACATCACGTCCCCCCTGTGGGGGGCTGTTGGTAGTTATTGGTGCTGGCTTGGGGCAAATGGTCTGCTCAAATGGTCCACCAATGTGCAAAAGTATATGGCATCTGGGCCAAGATGTCCCATCACATCACATCATGTCACATCACGTCACATCCCCCCCTTATCTCAGTAACTGCTGAAGGTACAGACTTGACCTAG
>JAAUXT010108368.1_pt1 | contig 15881 bp, 14 predicted proteins | sample 7278171 | NCBI WGS metagenome assembly JAAUXT01 (sample SAMN14350112, study PRJNA611818) | marine sediment metagenome | isolation source: surface marine sediment (1.8m) | place: French Polynesia: Moorea | collected 2018-08 | reverse complement strand
GGGCACTTGGCCTCTAGACCAATCAGAAGGCTGGATTTTGAATTCTAGACCAATCAGAGGCCTTCCCGCCCTCATTATCTCTGCCCCATAGTGGGGGGCTCTTCTCTCCACACACGCACGCGTGCACGACGAGTGCGGAGGTGCACGCACACATCACACACGCGCACTAAAGGTGGCGCGGGGTCAAGCAGGCCTACAGCGAGAGGCTGGCGCAGCTTTCTCCAGGGATGAGTGGTGACGTGCACGCATACATCACACACACACACTGAAGCTGGCGAGAGTCGTGCTTGCGGCCAGCGCAGTTGTCCTTGGGCATGTGCGGTGAGGCTCTCGCTCTCTCGATCTCTCTCGCTCTCTCTGTCTCTCTCACTCCCTCAGTCCCCTCTCTCTGTCTCTGTCTCTGTCTCTCTATCATACACACACACACCCACACACACACAAAATACAAGCCTTGACACGAGCGTCGTGCGCCACCACAATGCAACTGTTACCAAAGCAAGACAACTCTCTCCACGAATTTAAAACATCAAAGTACAGATGTGAAAGCTGCTGTGACCATCTTCATTTGGTTGACGATAGCAACCATATTCTCCTCGGCATTTGTCTGGCGGGTCAAGACGCAATTTTGTGCCACAACTGTGCACCTGCGCGTCGAATCTACGACAATATTTTTTCAGCGTTTGCGGTCAAGATCCTTCTCAAGTGATGGGCTTTTGGGATCAGCCAGTCTGACATCGTTCCCAGCGTCTGACGTCGGACAACCCAAACCGACTCTGAGGGGGCGGCCAAGGTCTGCCTTTCCATTTAACGTCAGACCAAAAACTTTGAGACACCAGTGCGTCTGGCTGTTTCAGGTTCAATCTCTTTGGCCATGCACTCACCAAGGAGGTTTTCACATTGCGAGACGCGCTGTCGTTTTTGGGCTGACGTCAAAAATTTTCACCATCAGGTTCAACGTTAAATTTTGACGCCGACGTCAAAAGACAACTGCGCGTCCTGCACCCGATGTGAAACCCGCCTGAGGCTCCGAGTGACCCGTGTCTGAGAAAAGACGTGTCTCGTCAGTTCAGTCCAGCTTTCCCGGTTCACATTGGGCTTGGTTCGTTGGGCAAGTCCTTCGAAGACTGGTGAAGAATCTATCAGTGACCAAGATCAGGAGCACAAATCAAGGGGGAGGGACAAACCACAACGTCACAAGCCAAGCAATGATCAAACTCTCAAGCACGCGCTTTGTTTGGTTCTCTGAGTGCTGAACCACGAGCCGTGAGCCTCGGTGAAGGCGACTTTGACTCAGTCTCAGTTCAGTTCCGAGTCTCTGGTGCGACATCAAAATGAGTGTGCCTTGCAGGGCATTTGTCGCGTCCACCCCTGAGATGTAGCCTCCTCGGCCGCCAGACTCCAACTGAGTCCCGAGCCTTGGTCCCAGTTTCGCCCACGGGGGGGGGGGCCCAAAATGTTCTGAGTCCCAGGCCTGAGCCTGAAAAAGATACTTCTTTTGTGGTCAGATCTGCATCTTCCATGAAATTTCCTGACAGGGGTGGGGTCTGGGCCACAAAATTTTCTAAGTCCCAGACCAGGGCCTAAAATTTAGAAAAAAATAAATTTGAGACCAGATCTACATCTTCCACGAAAATTCTTTGCGGGGGGTGGGCGGTGGTGGTCCCACGGGTTACACCCGTCACAGATATTACACATACTGACAATAAAAGTCACATTTCGCGTGACTAAAAAGGACCGCACAGAGAAGCCCTGTTACGTGTGACACGAAAACATACTGCTCGTACCACTCGGAAGAGCCAGAGACTCAGAACTGAACTGAGACTGAGATTGAGAAACAGGTCGATGGAACACATGTTTGCCCAACCCGCTCTCCCTTCTGCCACTCTGGGTGTTAACCGACCAACCCTGAGACTGCCTCACCTGTTTCTTCATCAAACTTCACGATTCGGGTTCCGACCGGGGAAATGATGGACAGAGGAAGGTTCAAACGTCACGTGACACAATCCACAACGATGCAACCAACAGAATCAAGCATTCCAACCACGACATGTGCAGAAAGAGTTCTATCTGTGGGACACGCAGATCAGGTTGAAGAGGACTCATGTCCCATTCATTTGGTTTGAAACTTTTTGCCTTGATGTTTTTTAGATCCATTTGTCAGACCAGTTCAAGGAAAAAATGAGAGCCGTGTCCACAAGACCAAAGGTTTTCCACTCCCCTCCCCTGAACAAACGCCATTGCATTTTCAGGTCAGTTTTTGACCTCAGGCAACTGCTCAGATTTTCAAAGGAATGTCTTTCTCTACGAGCACAAATTCCCAACAGATTTCCAACCATATTGTTCTTCTCAATAGCTTTTGGGTCGCGGTGATCACAAACCTATGCAGGAAGGAAGCAAGCTTCAATTGTCAGGCTTCCATACTTATACTCCCCAAATCAATTGGCTTTTCATGTACGCGTGTGGCCAGCCACCGGCAAATTGGAACGATTCCGCGCCTGGGTTGGGGATTGGGGGAACTGGGCGAGGTCAACCATATTTGGTCAACCCATTCAGGCAGGACCGCGCGAAGGGAACACGGCCAATGTTTGTGAATGTGTGTGTGTGTGTGTGTGTGTGTGTGTGTGTGAGAGAGAGAGAGAGAGAGAGAGAGAGAGAGAGAGAGAGAGAGAGAGAGAGAGAGAGAAAGAGAGGGAGAGCAAGAGAAAGAGAAAACAAAATGTGTGTTCCCACCATCTGTAGTGTGTTCATACAAATTTCGTGGAAGCAGTTGTTTTGGTTTGGTAACAGGTTCCTTTATGATGGAGCGTTATCTGTGCGTGTGTGTGCGTGTGTGCGTGTGTGCGTGTGTGCATGTGTGCGTGTGTGTCCCACTGTGTGTGTTCTCTGGTAGATCCAAGAGAATTGGCGCAATAATCTGTGGCCCTGCCTGAGACCTCAAAACCTCCTCACTCTCGTTTTGAGCCTCTGGGGGTTGTACTTCGCCTGAACTCCAACTTTGACTCCCCCCCTCTCCCTATCCTTTTTACCACTGGAGGTGTTTGACCAGCTGAACCTACCGTATGCTCACGAGTCACACATGTGTACTTCCGCACATTCTATGGCATATCCACGGCACAGAACATCTGTTGAGTGGAGCGCATCTCAGGTTTATTAGGTGCGTGCACAGTTTTCTGCTCTCTTCACACTATTTCATGTAGAATGAAAACTACATACGTAGTTCTATGCTTCTCATTGGGCGCGTTCTACTTTGACTTTCAAACGCACGTCAAACGAACACGGCCGCTGAACAAGAACACGAAATTCTCGCTCTCCAATTTGGTTGGAAAATTTTTCTGCTTGATCAAAGTGTCAACTCCAGATTTATACGGATGATAAACACGAGAAAACCCCCTGAAAAATTGGACTGAAAACGAGAACCTAGAAAACGAGATGCTTGTTTCAAACAATCTGGTGTTCTGTGTTCTGGCCAAACACCCCGAAATAGTGGCACCATTTTGGGTTCAATCTGAAATGGCCAGACACTCATCGAGGCTCCGAGTAACCCAGTCTGGAAGAAGTCCCGTGTCTCACCCTTTGCACCCCATCCCGGACGCAGTGACGCACAACCCACCTTGGTTCTTCTTCGCTGAGCGCGCGCAGTCTCCGTATCACGTGATGAATACGTGGGTTTCTCCACTGGTAACACTCCGTAGATGGGATGGTTGGGCCTGCCGCAGCCTCAGCCTTAAATAAACCGGGCTGCGGTACTAAATCTCCCAGGGTACTCAATACCTGTCGAGATTTTTTTATTGTTTCGGAGAAAACCGCGCTGTGTGGCCGGCAGCTGGGTGGGATGGCACTGGGCCTGGTTCACGCTGGACGCCGCACGTGTTGTGGTGGTGCGTGATGCTGCGTCGTTGGGTGGCCTGGGGTCAGGCCACGGGTGCGGCAGGTATCGGGGTGCGGACACACTGAAGCGTTGCGTCGTGCTGTCGCCTCGTGCTGTTGCGTCGCCCCATTGGGTCAGCATTGGCCTGCTTTTGTGCCGCCCCAACCGCTCCCAGAGTGGTTGGGGCAACGCAACAGCAGCCCCCATGTATACCCAATACGACGGGGCAGCGCGACGATGGTTGCTGCGTCGCTGGGAGTGTGTTCCCAGCCTGGAACTGCATTTTGGTTTCAAGAGTGCAGGTGCGTGGGAGGATTCTGTCGGTGTCATGGATTACCAGTTTTGCTTTGCGAAATTGTGTGAGGCATTGTGAAACCAACTCTCATGCCACGCCCGCACACACACGCACACACACACACACACACACACACACACACACACACACAATCACACAGAGCACAGAGACAGTCATTGGTACCCGCAACACACAGAGGCAGAAAGGCAACGCACGCACACACACGCACACACACGCACACTAATTGTGTACATTGACCTGGGGAGGCTTTCTGAAGCGCCTCCACTGTCGCACAATTCCAGTAATTGAAGACCCGACAATGTCCGGCGCAATCTTCCAAATGAAATACTGAAAGAGGCAAGTCCGGGTTTGGCCGGACAGAGAAACAGACAGACAGACAGACAGACAGACCAGACGAGTCGCATCGTTTCTGTGGCAGAACGAAGTGGGGATTGTAACGTTTTGTGTTTCTTCTGTGGTGAACCAGACCGAGCTTCTCCTTGACCTGAGGCCGCAACGCGGAACACACACAAAAATTAGCGTAAAATGAACCCATGGCGTATCGAGTGAGAAGGGATCAGCTTCTGTTTGTGTGCAGTCTGTCTGTCTGTCTGTCTGTCTGTCTGTCTGTCTGTCTGTTTGTGTCCATCTGTCTGTGTGTCTGTCTATCTGTGTGCAGTTTATGTATGTCTGTGTGTCTGTGTGTCTGTGTGTGTGTGTGTGTGTGTGTCTGTCTGTCTGTCTGTCTGTCTGTCTCTGTGCAGTCTGTGTCTGTCTGTGTGTCCGTGTGTCTGTGTGTCTGTGTGTTCCTCTGTGTGTCGGTCTGTGTGTCGGTCTGTCTGCGTACAATAGGTGTGAAAGATGACTCAGAACCTTGTTTCTGCAGAAGAGTACATACAGCAGCAGCCCATCCCACTCAGCCAAATTCCACCCAGCTCCATTTCTCAGCTCTGCCATACCCCAGTCAACCCACCCCAGCCCCTACCCAGCAGCCGACAAACCCAGCCCCCCTCAACCCAGCGCCGACCCCACCCTGCCCCCACCCAACCTCACCGCACCCTGCCCCCACCCAACCTCACCGCACCCTGCCCCACCCACCACAGTCATACCATCCACCCCACCCTTGCCACCCTACTTCTGCGAGCCCCATGCCCTACCCAGCACCACACACAGCTTACATACCCACCCACCCCTCACTCTCATCCCTGAGCCCCACCCCACCCCACCCCTGCCACCCTACTCCTCCCACTCCACGCAGCCTGAGGTCGTCGGGCAGTGCACCCTCGGCTCACAGTCGCCATCGATAGATTCTAATTGATGTGAGTATTTTTGTGTGTCCACCTGGATTCATCTTTTCTCCTCTCGATTCTATCTGCAGACGACGAGAGCAGATGCTATAGACTCCACTGTACGAGAACAAAGAACAACAATGGACTGTATCAAACGATGCTGTACTCAAAGTATGTTTGATTTTTATCTCAAAAATTTCCAAGCGTATCTCAGTGTCAATCTAAAAGTTCTGTGCGCAGTAACAAACGCGAGCGTTGTCCAGCAAAAACCAAAAATGTTTCCTCACGGCGTAAAATTTTGGCACTTTGGAACGGGTGAAGACCGAGCCCTCCCCCCGTCAGAATCACCCCCTTCAGGTTCAGCGCACCCCAACCTGGAGTCAGGCCTTTTGGATAAGGCCAAGTTCGTTCGATTAACCCGTGCAGCCAGCCTGGGGTGAAGTCGAACAACACTACCGTGCAAAGGTTCCATGGGGTTTGGGCGAAGTTAACCATTTCCGGTGTACTACTGCACAAAATCGAACGCCCTCAATGTTTCTTTTCAGACACCTCTTGCTGGAACCAAAGGAGTGACGCTCCGGAAGACACCAAACTCGCAGTGCGTTCTTTGTCTCTCCTTCGTTCCGCCATGTCTCATTTTTGCAAGAGAGTCTGGTCTGGTCTTTGGCACCTCAGACAGGATGTCCTGTGTCCTGTACCGTCGTGTTCGCCACACTCCATCGTGTCCCGTTGTGTCTTGGGTGGGTGGATGGTGTATGGAGGGGGCGTGTCAAGGAGGGTACGTATTCACCCTGGAACATCTGGGTCAATTGAGGGTACGTGACGAGGTGCCGTGGGGTACCTGAGGCATCGCACTCGCAGTTAACACATTTTGACGCACCGTGTTTTCTTTTGTCTTGGGAGTTTGGGTTGTGGGAAGGGGAGGGCGTGTACGTGACCCTCAACAAAGAACCGGGAGGTTTGGAGGTGTGACCACATCTCTTGGTGTCGTTTTGGTTGCCGTACATGTACTTTCTCTGCACACACACACACACACACACACACACACACACACATGTATGGCCTTCAGCATCACGTCAATGTACGCCATGGTCGCACACACAAGTACTCGTACACAGACGCACACACATAATATCCCCCACATGACCTTCTGCAGCTGATCCAGTGCGCACACACTCTCACACACACGCACACACATACACAGAGACACACACATACGGCCTTCAACATCAGTTCCATATATACGCCACGGTCGCACACACACGCACACACATGCCCCACACACATGACCTTCTGCAGCTGATCCAGTGCGCACACACACACACACACACACACACACAAACAAAAGCACACACACACATATGACTTTCTGCATCTGTGCCACGTGCGCCAGTCGAGTATTTGAGCGCACACAGATGGACTTGAGTACCCATAGTCTCCTGATCTATTGTTTTACACGGAGAAATAAACATCAACATTTGGTACTGTTTACTGACAAATATATTTTGTTGGGAATAAATCACTGCAGTACACGCAGTACGGTGTCCATGCATTGTCGTCTTGCAAAATGGACCTCTAAAAAACTTAAACAACATATGTCCACCCTTGTGCAGAGTCAACGTGCAGAGGCCTGGGTGCGGTTGGATCCAAGGGGCCCCGGGGGCTTTCACCCCACTGAAGTGCAAGCGCTAGAAAGGGGTGATTCCAGCTCGCCCAACTGCAGGGACCCCACACCAAGGCTTGGAGCAGACCTGTTCCTCATCACCCAATTGTTTTGCGCGTGCAGCAGAGATATATGTATTTTCACAGTTGAAATTTTCAAGATTGTGTTGGGGCCCCAATTCCAGCTCCACGTGACCCCAGGAGCACGAGATCCGGAGTTTGATGTGGTGTTCAGCGGGAATTCACCAAGTGGTGTCGAGTCTGATGCAGCAGGGCAGAGGCAGGGTCCACCAGTGAAGTAGATCCATACCCAGAGGGAAGAGTGTACCCAGAGGCAGGGTGTACCCAGAGAGGCAGGGTCCACCAGAGAGGTACGGTTTGCCAAGAGCAGGGTCCATACCCTTGAGACAGTCTGCATGCCCACAGCAGTAGGCTGTACTCAGAGAGTCAGGGTCGAAACCAACAGAGTCAGGGTACTCACCCAGATCAGCCGGGGAAACAGGCAAACAGTTTGTTCGTACAGGCAGCAGGTGGGAAAACGCAGGTGGTCATTTGTATTTTGCTTTCTGTGTGTTGCAGTTTTCAAGTTCAATAGAGGCCCAGTTTCTTCCGCCTTTGTTCCCGTACGAGGTTTCAAACCCCGTGGTGCGTTCGTCCTGGTTGTTTGCATCCAGTTTTGAATCTGTTCCACACTTCTCAAACATTTCATGCCTGAAGGGGTACACGTTGGTGACGTGGTCATGTTTTCTTGACGTCGACTGCAGCTTTCTTGACGTCAATGTCGAAATTTAACGTGACGCCCAATTGGTGCGCGTCAAAAAAACATCCAGACCATTCTTTGAAATCGTCAAAAAAAGTTGACGCCGTCACCAATGTGAAAACCGCTTGAGACACCCGCACAAAAAACGAAGGACACAAGTGAATCTTTTCCGGGATCGGGGGTTTGGTCTCCAGCCCTGGTTCCGCTGGGAAAATTGCAAGTGAGGAGGATGTGCCAAAAGAAGTGGGCTTTTCCCCACACTTGTGTGTGTGTTTGTGTGTGTGTGTGTGTGTGTGTGTGTGTGTGTGTGTGTGTGTGTGTGCGTGTGCGTGTCCGCAGAAACATCTGCGCCTTCTGTACTGGCCAAGATAAAGGCCCGAGCATTGTGAAGCGAGCAGGACTGTTGTCAACATCTGCTTGTTTTATGCACGTAAATCTGCATACATGTGCGTGTGTTGGTGAATGCGTTGTGAAAATCGCTTTGGCGTTGTGCACAAGTTGACAAGTATTTCGTTGTCGTCATGAAAGAACGCGAAAGAACGCGATCGATCTGAGCGGCACAGTATAGTGTGTGTTCATGTGTGTGTGTGTGTGTGTGTGTGTGTGTGTGTGTGTGTGTGTGTGTGTGTGTGCGAAGAGGAGCACCTCTGAATCCGCTCCTGCAGTTCTGGAAAGTCACACGAACCCCCAGGCCGAAGCGTCAAGACGTGGCGTGTGCGCCCTGTTTGCAATGACGAAGTGGACACTCTGATTGTGCCGTGAACCATTGCGATTTTGACGTTTGCGTTGGAGACGTACAAACGACCAATGAACTGAACAAAATCCGCGGACGACGTTGTCATTCCGAAGCAAATACGGAGTCTTTTGTAGATCCACGATCGGACCTGGTGCGACCTCACAATCAATTTTTTCAGGTTTGGGTGGGACTGAACCTTGAGGGTTGAGGTGAGCTGACCTAGTGGACGTCCAACCCGAAGAAAGGGCAATTCAGCGCTTGTTGACAAAATTGGGAGGCATATTATTTGGAGCGAGGGGGCAGGGGGAAAGATAAAGGGAAGTCCACGGCCTTTTCCCTCATTGGATCTGTTTGGTAGGAAGGAGCCAACCAAAAGTGCGAAATTCTCCCCTGTACCCAAACTGAACCACACACCCCGCAGCTGCCAATGTCCCTCCAACCTACCCCACGCTCTCAACCTGGGTCCTCCCTCCTATTCTGGTGGATCCAGGGTGACATGGATTCTCTCTTCTCCCCCCCCCCCCCATTCACCTCCCCCGACTGCAGTGTTGAGCCTCCGAAGGCCCCACCCCAATCCAGGAACCGTTGGAGTCCCGGATCCACCCCTTACATCAGAGCCCTGGAAACGAACTCTCATTTCTCTCACTTCATTGGAAAGCTTTACAGCCCAATTTCCTTCAATTTCTACCGAAAATTACACTCAGTGCGTCAGTTTGCGCTTTCCACTGTGTGAACAAATTGTGATGACATTTGTGCATAGTGAGGGCAGCTTCACACTGCATGCGTCACGCATTCCAATCTGGACCTTTCGTGTGAGGAGGGTACACACTGGATGATACATCAGACACTTTGTCCCAAAAGCAGTGAAGCCGCGCGTTGCAATGCGTCAAGAGGAACGACGACACAACGCTCTTTTGCGTCGTCGCAGTGCATGACGCACCCAGTGTGCATCACGTGCAGGAAAAAGAAAACAACCAAAAAACAACAAACTTGCTGGGTTTGGACACGCACAATTGTAAGTTCGTTGAAATTTGTGAACGAGAGCCAGAACTGCACAACATCGGAACGACACAAGATGAGGACGGTTTCCCGTGAGTACAGCTGGATTCACACTCGGTGCGGCACGATTTCCACCCCTGTAGACTTCTTTGCACTTCTTTGTTCGGGTGGGTGGATCCTTGCGCCCACCTCCTTGAAAACTTTGCATCTCTCATGCTGAAACTGAACTCTACATTCTTGCCATAGAAAATCTACTCTCTAGTCAATCCAGAATTTGGTCGAAGGGGCAGGTACCCCAAAGGGCAAGTGTGCTGAAATAGCTGTCTATGCATCAAAACTTTTGCACATGTGATACATACTGGGGGTTGGGGCGTCATGACCGTCAGAACGCCCAAGATCCGACTGCAGCTCTTGCAACCATGGACCGTCGGCAAAATCTGAAGCATGAACTTGTTGCACCCATTTTTGTGGTTTCAGGTTCAGTGATGGTGGTGAGCGCTCTCCTTCTCCTGCCCTGCACTGGAGCCTCAGCCTACAGTGCGAGGAACCAGAATCTGACTCGGGTTCCTTCTGACATCCCTACGGGAGCCGAGTCGATCGACCTGACCGGAAACTCCATACCGGAAGTGGAGCCTGGGACCTTCCGGTTCCACAGCAGCTGTAGGTACCTGTACCTGGGGGAGAACAGGCTGGAGGAGCTGAGGTTAGGGGCGCTGGAAGGGTTGAACAATCTCACGATTCTGCATCTGCAGAGCAATGAGATCAAGGTCAGTGGGACCTTCTAATGCCTTTATGTTCTGACGTTCTAGTGTTATGTTGTTCTGGTGTTCTTTTTGTGATGTTCTTGTGTTGTGATGTGCTGTTTCTCTGATGATCTGATATCTAGTTGTCCTGGTTCTTTTGTTCTGATGTTCTTCTGTTCTGGTGTTCTGTTCTCCTCAGGCACAGGTCTGACAGTCAGATGTTCTGGCGTTTAGATGTTTTTGTTCTGGAATTCTGTACCCTGATATTCTGATGTTCTGTTCTGACGTTGTTCTGGGTGTTTTGATTTTCTCATGTTCCCAAGATCTTGATCTTCACCTGAATCAACCGAATCAGAACATCAGGGCACAGATTGCCAGAACATTAACATCAGAGCGTCAGAAGACCAGAACATCTCACAAATCGGCACCACGAAATTTGGTCAGCTCGGACAAGAAGACATCTCTCCAAGTTGTCTTTCCCTAAACGTTTTGTTTCTTGCTGGACTCACAAACATTTGTGTTGTCTGTTCAGGTGATCGAGGCTGGAGCCTTTGAGGGACGCGGACACCTTTGGTCTCTCCATCTCGACCGCAACCAGCTCCTCGAGATCCTCCCGGGAACATGGCGGGGATTGGACAGCATCATGGGACTCTACTTGGATCACAATAGGCTCAGTGACCTGAGGCCCAATGTGTTTGAAGGTCTGGGGTCCCTCGGCACCCTGAGACTCAGCCACAACCAGATCAGCTATGTGGAGCAGGGAGCCTTCAATACCCTGGGGAATCTGAAGCAGTTAAGATTCAACAACAACCAGCTGAGAGAAGTGAGTTCTGGGATGTGGCAAGGACTGGGAAAACTGAAGACTCTGGATCTTTCACAAAACCAAGTTGAATCAGTGTCAAATGGGGGTTTTGGTGGATTGAAGGCACTGACTCATCTTTTTTTGGGTCACAACAAGCTGAAGACTGTCAACTCTGCCATGTGGAGGGGACTGGACCATGTGAATCACATTGGGCTCAGCCACAATGGTATCCAGGAGATCAGAGATGGGATGTGGGAGGGGCTGCCCAGTCTCCAACTGCTCTCACTAGGAAACAACGCAATTTACACCATTCCAGATGGCGCTTTCCAAGCCTTGGGGAATCTGACATGGCTTGTACTGGAAGGGAATCAGCTCACACAGGTCAACAGGAACATGTGGTCAGGGATGGATTCTCTTTCCCATCTCATCCTCAATGACAACAGAATCACAGAACTTCCAAGAAGAGTCTTCAGCACTCTCCCCAGCTTCAGATACTTGGAGATCCAGAATAATGAACTTGCTGTCATCCACCAGGGTGCATTTGAAGGACAAGGAGATTTTGACAACATTATTCTTCCTGGCAACAAGCTGACCACAATCGGGGCTGAAATGTGGGTTGGACTCTCTTCCATTGAATCACTGAATCTGGAGCACAATGTTGTCCATAGTATTGAAGATGGAGCCTTCAGAACAACAAGTGACTTGAAATACTTGTATTTGGCTCACAACGAACTCACAGAGGTAAGAGGGACAATGTGGGATGAACTTGGATCACTGAAATCTCTTGATCTAGAGGACAACCGAATTGTACACCTTGTCAGAGGGTCATTTTCTGGGCTTTCAAGTTTGCATTCTCTTGTTCTGAAAAATAACAAGCTGAAGACAATTGATTCTGGTGCATGGGAGACTCTGAGCGGCCTTGAGTATCTTGATTTGTCTGGAAATGAGCTGGCCAGTATTGATGTGGAGATGTGGAGTGGTTTACCCTCCCTGGTTTGGTTGCAGCTGGATGAAAACAACATCAATGATATCAGACCTGGAAGCTTTGTTTCCCTCCACAGTTTGACTTATTTCTCCTTGGACAAGAATAACCTCACAGAAATAAGAGGGGACATGTTGGAGGGTCTGGATCATTTGGGAAGTCTTGTTCTGTCCAATAACCACATTGGCAGTGTCCACAGTGACCTTCTGACAAGTCTTTCAGGTCTGTATGAGCTTGTTCTGAGCAACAACAGTCTCACTTCACTTCCCACTGATATGATATTCCCTGGAAATGTCAGTTTTCGGTTGGACCTGAGAGGAAACCCCCTTCACTGTGACAACGAGCTGGGGTGCTGGCTGAAGCAGGTGGAGGCTGAGAGCGCCTTCAGTTTTGTGTACTTCTGGGAGGAAGTCGTCATGACTTCTTTGCGCTACCCGACATGTGCAAATTTTCCCGGGGTGTCTTGGCCAAACATTACTTTCGAGTGTGGTGACTGAAACTTCGTGTCCCTTGGAAACAAAACAGCAACAAAGATTCCTTCTGCAAATGAGTTGCAAAAGTGTGTAAAGTTTGACACCGAAGAATGTAGAAAAATTTGTTGCATTCATTGCTTGCTTGTTTGCACCTGTTTGTTTTGTCTTTGTTTGGTTGAGCCCACTTTGCTGAGTTTTGCTGCTTTACACAACCACGAAACAAGGCAAGGAAAAGCGTCCCCTCGTGTTTGTCTTTCCTTTGGGAGTCGGTGGTTTTCAGGACGACATTTAACACTGTTTCCCGGTCATTCGTCGGCCTGCACGCACGCACACGCACTCTCTGTCTCTGACTCTGTGTCTCTCACACACATGCTCTCTCTCTCTCTCTCTCTCTCTCACACACACACACACCCACACTCTTACTCTCACATACACACACACTCTTTTTTTTTTCTCTCTCTCTCTCACACACACATACTTTCTCTCTCTCTCTCTCACACACACAGACACACTCTCTCTCTCTCTCTCTCTCTCTCTCTCTCTTTCTCTCTCTCTCTCTCTCTCCCACACACTGTCCCCCACACACACACTCTCTCACATACACACACGAACAGCACACCTACGTCTTTTGGCCATCATTCTCACTGACTGTCAAGAGGAGTTGGCCCTGGCCCACAGGATCCACTCGGTTCCCACGATCCTTTGCGCAAGTAGACGGTGGATCCAGGGTAAAAGCCACCCGCTGTTCTTTCTGTGAACTCGAGGTTGGGGAATGAACCACCTTGGGAACAACCTCAGCTTTGAAGCACAAAAGGAAAGTTTTCTCGGTTCAGAGGGGGGCGCCTTGGGGCCGTGGGATCTTCTGCTCACCCTGGATCCCACCCACGTGGTGCGAACTTGGACCTCCACATGTTTCTGTACTCGTACACAGTACCGAAAAGCCCCCCAACAAAATTGCGTTCATATTGCCTTGGCAAACAATGTCACAGCCTGTCAAACTAACGAGACACGGAAAGAAGTGTCGGGTTCTGGAGGCTGTGGAAACTCCCACCGTGATTAGAGTTAATTAAACAGCTCATCAGAAAAAAGAAAAGAATCACAATCCCCGTGTTGTGTTGCAGCAGTAATTTGAAATGGAAGGATTCAGCATGCGCCACAGTCGCAGCTGTTTCATTGGGATCCTGTAGATCCAAGTGCGTGGAGTTCGGCAGATTCCCCGCGGGAGGAATGAGGAGCACCTGCACGCTGGGGTACCATGCAGGGGCCAAAGGTCCGTCCAACACGTTGGTGAAGCAGGGTGCAGGGGTAAAGGCTAAGGGTCCAGCAGGCGCAGTGTTCCGGGGACGTTTGTGTGTGTGTGAGAGAGTGGGTGTGAGTGAGTGTCACCTCCGTTGTCCTCCGAAAGCCTTCCAGCGTTCCACAGACAGACGGACGGACGGACGGACGGACAGACAGGCGGACGGACAGACAAACAAGACAGACAGACAGACACACACACACACACACACACACACACACAGATGCCCCACCTACCCTCTCTGAGTGAAGCCGCCAACATGACGACAGTTGCCAATTTGTAGAAAATGAAGCGAACTTTTCTCGAAGTCAATTGAATTCGACAAGTTTGTTTTCGATTCACCTGGGTTCGTGACGTCCACTGTTGATCTGGTCATCATTGTTTTCTGAGGCCACGTATATATATGTGGATCCAGGGTATTCGACAACACGGCTCCATCATACCTAACGGGGTGCGTGTGTGTGTGCCTGTGTGCATGTGCGTTGTATTCAGGGTGGGAACCCTCAGGCACTCAAGTTAAGAGACAGAAAGACACTAACACACGCACACACACACGCACACACACTGACTTCCAACGCAACCAACTCTGGGTGAAGCAGCCAAGAACATTTTGGGGGCAATTTGTCAGTTCGTAGCATATCACGAAAATTGGTCTGAAAAAAATCAAACCTGTTGTTTTTGCTTTCCGCTCGTCTATTGTTTTGCGCGGTTCGTGACACGGGGCCACTCTGCTGATCTGGCTGTCGTGCTGCGGACGATCACGACGAAATTTTCTGACAATCAAGCAGTTCTATTGTTTCCTGATTTTCAGCGTGGTTCATGACGAGCCCAGACGTGGCGATCGTGACGCTGTTCGACCCCTACGCCTGATTCAAGAACACGACAGGACTAAGTGCGGATGTGTGACTTCCTCCCCGTCTCTAACCGTGGTTTTTCCACTGAATCTTCACCTCAGTCCCTACAGCCACAAGCAGCACCGAAAGAATTTACACCATGTGGGTAGAACAAGCCAGTCAAGGTCCGTTCCCGATTGGTGTCCCGGCAAAGCGTGACATCAGCACACGACACCGTGATCATTCCCCGACAGGGGTCTTGGCAAAGCGTCACATTGGCAGGAATGGGGTAGGGGTCTTTGGGGGCTTGGTCCCTCATCCTAGCTTGATTTCATTGGGATAATCCAGCCATTGGATCTGGGAGGAGAACGAACATGGGTGGTCGAGTTGCGGTCCTCTTTCCCTGAGCTCTGAGCTTATTCGTTACGGTTGACTTCACGACAGTTGAGGCGCCCAGTCAAGGTCTTTCGTTTGCAGACCTCGTGGCTTCTTGGTCATGCTGAGAGTGACGGAAATCCACAGGAAGACCACTCTTCGTTCAGCTGGATCTGCTTCCAGATCCAAGCAGGTCCCCAGTTGGACAGGTCATTGACCAATGGAGAACACCTTCTGACGTCATCCCTTGCACCCCTGCGCAACGCATGCATGTGATTGGCCGAATTGTTCCAACTTGTGTCCCTGCAGAACTGGAGGCATGAGCCTGACCTGCGCCTCTGAGTGCGGAGAAGCCCTCAGTCTATGGCTTCACCCACTCCTCGCAAGAAGCACCTCGGGGGCCAGGGGATTACGTGAAAGTTAATGGCGGCGGAGGTCCATTGGCCGAAGAGGACACTGAACCGGAGGGAGCTGGGGTGGAGCCACCGGTGCATTCAAAAGTGGAGTCACGGGGTACGGGGGATCAAGGGCAGATTTGAGGGCAGGTCCCGAGGTGAACCTGGAGTGGAGCTAAGGGTGGAGCCAAGGGTGGAACCTGGGGTGGAGCCAGGGGTAGAGCCAGGGGTGGAGCTAGGGGTGGAGCCAGGGGTGGAGCCAGGGTGGAGCCAGGGGTGGAGCCAGTGGTGTAAACAGGGGTGGAGACTGGGGTGGAGCCAGGGATGGAGCCTGGGTGGAGCCAGGGGTGGAGCCAGGGGTGGAGCTAGGGG
>JAAUXT010000656.1_pt1 | contig 15881 bp, 15 predicted proteins | sample 7278171 | NCBI WGS metagenome assembly JAAUXT01 (sample SAMN14350112, study PRJNA611818) | marine sediment metagenome | isolation source: surface marine sediment (1.8m) | place: French Polynesia: Moorea | collected 2018-08 | reverse complement strand
GTATGAAGTACGGTTTGTGTGTGACCTCGTGTCATTTATGTCGTACACCGGAAGTGGAGTAGTACGATTTATAAATGACAAATGACAATGACAGAGCAAATGAACCGTCTCTCGCAAACTGCATGTGCACTCTCTCAAAACCTCGCGTCGGGTTATTGGTCTTTGGCTTGCTCGGTTTCCCGATTCATTCCGAGAAGTTTTCAGACAGAAAAACATATCTCTCATTGGGATGTGCGTGGCCAATTTATGCTCGATCTTGGTTTGTTCGCGAAGAAAAATGGGTCTGTGAAAACAATTTGAATCAGATCTGTCCGAGCCAGGTGTGCTTGAGTCATGAAAAGACCAATTTCGGAGCAAAGGTACGAGTAATTTCGGTTGAATCACTGTGCCATGTTGGTGTACTTTGCAAAAGGACCCCACATTTACAATGAGCCAATGTGTTTAGTTTTCTTGGTCTTGGGAGGTCAGGTACCATGCTTTCGGCAGATACGGGACAAAAGGAAACGAGAGAAATCCTGCTGGTACACGCATCCGTAACTTTCTAAATGTAGAAACAGAAGTCCGATACTTTTTGGATTGATCCTCATGCTGCATGCCGAAAAAAGCCACTCGTCTTCACTCGTCAGTCTCTCAGAATGAATTTTGCTGAGGTAAACCTCTGGGTCTTGATAAAAGCCATTCGTGAATTTGTTGCAAGATACGTGACAACTTTTCATTGACGATGGATTTTGTGCGCTGAACTGTTCTTTCTTTTGTTTTCTGATATATGCTTGTGTGGGTAATTCATGGTTGGGTGAACAACCAATCACTTATATTATTTACTGGGCTCAAACGCACATTTGTGATAGTTTATGACAGTGAAAGCAAATGAGCTGTTGTGACAAAAATATTTTTTGTCAAAACAAAACTATGTACCTCAATGTTGTTTGTGAGCTTCGCCAAGAAACAGAATAAATCGCGTTGGGTTGTGATGAAATCGCTCACCGCTATGCATGCGTTCACGTTTCACATTGGCACAGCAACACGACATTCTCCACCCACGCACACAGCACAAAGGCGAACGCACACCGCAATTACTGGCACCAAGCAGAAGGCCCTTTGCATGCAGGACCTGAACCCGCCCAAACCTGCCTTGTCGTCGGGATGCCTGAGTTCTTCCACCACACTGGTTCAGTTCCAATTTCAGAAAATTATTCTTCACGAGCAAAGCCGCCCTTCCATGCAAAGGATTCACACCTGCAGCGTTTGGCCCCCGGACCACTTGGTCTTCGGAGCTACCTTCAATTCGTTGCTCGTTCACTGCCGCACGTTCGTCAAGACAAGAGAGAACGAGACCCCAATTTGTGTTCGTGTACGTATACGGTACTTTCGGCCAAATTTTGTTCAAATTGTTTGAAAACGACAGGAAAGGGGTACAGTTATTTTGTTATGTACACTGTTTTTCCCTCGTGTATGTGCACGTTTCAGCCCAAAGTTTTCTTTTCTGTGTAGTCCGTGCACTCCGGAGCGGACTTGAGGTTTGCTCGAGCGCGACCCCGTTCGGAGGGGGCGCACTGAACAAGAATTCTCACCTGACAAAAAAGAAATTCGTGTGCCTGCTGTCGCAAAAAGCAACAGGAAGCGCGCAAAACATTTTGTTCCGTGGTCATGCATGCATGTGAAGGCCATAGCAAACCCTGCGTTCTCTCATAGCACGTTTCTCAACGATACCCGCACGTCTAGTGGACAACTTTTGCAACTCCAGCAAAAGCAGACGTCTTGCTTTGTTCGCTTGTATTAGTGATCGTCATCTTCGTTCGACACACCAAAATTAGAATATCTGAAAATTGAAGTTTTGGCTCTCACTGTTCGGTTGTTGCCGAGAATTTGTGTTTTCTTGACCTCCTTTTTTCAGACAAATCTCACCGGCCTGGAAATAATTTCGCAAACTGAACAATCGATTGCAACTTGACAGCTGGTTGGGGCAAAGTTCCTGCACATCACGTGTGTTTCGTATTCAAAAATACCATGTTTGTCATCATGATCAGTGTCAGTTGACAAAGACAGGACCCGAGACGTGTTTCAAATGTCAACTTGCAAAATCAGGAACCATTTTTTGAGTGACAAGTTTCTGAACTGCGTAGAAATACACCAGAGATCTCCCTTTTCTCGAGGACTAAACGTGGGGTTTGTTTTTATATTTCTTTCGCTTGTCCTGCAGCACGGACCGAACATGCAGGGGCAACCTCGTCTGCATGTCAAAAAACCCTTGAAAATTTCTTGTCAGCAGACATGAGAACAAGATATCCCCTCCTTTTCCAGATAATTTACACTCAACAAAAAGTACAAATACACGCAATTCTAAAGGATTTTCCAAAATCGCCAAAATATTTGCTCTTGACCAAGAGTCAGAATTTTTTTTTGAGGGTCAATGACACACGTCCTTGTTTGAAGTGTCCAAAAATGAGCAGCGGTACAACCTTTCAACCACATGGCAAAAACTTGGATGTCCAGTCTGGTCTGACCAGCAGACAACCTCACCAGTACCCATGAGAATTTATGAAGGGCTGAGCATGCAGACGAGAAGGGAGAGTGGACCAACACGGTCGCCAGGTGCAAATAATTTCCGTGAAGAATGACTTTTATAGCCATTTTGGGAACATTTCGAAATTTTCTTGCTGTTGTGCAGAAAAAGGTGTGAAAGTCGATCGTTTTGCCAAGGTCGAAAACATATTATTATCGTTGTACCTATCATTTTCTGCAAAACTTTGCAAAATGAGTGCCCACAGCATCGGTGCCAATCAGGTCAAATGCTGATGAAATGCAGCAGTTCTTTTTTGTGTCGCACCCCCACATTAAATTTTAAAAAAAGCAAACTCACTCATGACCTGGAAAAAAAAAGTGCAACGAAAAACACACAGTGTTTGTCAGAATCAGGAAACAGCACGGTTGACTTGCATGCACATTTTGTACATTTACTTTGTTGGTGTAAACATGTTGAACTCATGCAGTGAAAAAGAGACCACTCCTTTGGTTTGAGTATCGAAGGCTCAGACTCTGACGGCTCAAGCCGAAGTCCACCCCAAACTTGCCGCCATGCATATTACACACGGACTTTTCGGAAGGTGAATGGGTGTGCCCGACCCCTGAAAAATCTTCACCTAATCCCGATTTTCTGACAGTTTTTAGGTTGTGTGTGTGTGTGTGTGTGTGTGTGTGTGTGTGTGTGTGTGTGTGTGTGTGCAATTCATGTACATTGTGTGTGTGTGTGCGTGTTGTTTTTTTTTCAAAGATACATGGAAACAAACTTTGGGAGAGACCCCATTGCCATCGCCCCACGCATGGAAAAAAAGTCGAATATCAGTTTTGTTCAAAAGGACGTTGAGAAAATCTGAACAATCTCAGAACAAAACGCCTTTGAATGACAAAATTTGCACAGCTTCGGCAAACGTTTTTCGAAACAAACGAAACAGCTCAAAATTTCAGACGGCGTGATCCGTAGACTCTACTCACATCATTGTGGCGGAATGCAGTGCATTCCTGTCCCCTGGTACATTTCAACCCCACTTGGACCCTGGTCAGCTTTGTTCGTATTCCAACATTGAATCCCCAGAACAGTTTGCTTGAAATCTCTTGGTTTGGATTCAAATTGTTTGCCGCCCGAATGACGAACAAAACAAAGGAACTTTGAACGTTGAAAAAGCTGACTTTGCTGTCTTGCAAGAAAGCGCTGGTACATGAGCACCTTATCTGCATATTAGGTCTGTTTTTATCAATCAAAATGGCCTGATACTCGCGGACACGATGAGAGTCTCATTCATCAATTCAAAAGCAAAGTCGAGACATCATTGGTCAGCTGCCGTCACTGACAGACGAATCACAGTGAACCGCGCGAATTTTGCGTTTCGCAGAAACGAGATTCCCATGCTTTAAGGTGGCTGAGTGCTGAAACTCGAATGGTGGCACAAAGAAAGCCGCTATTTTACCCTGGTTTGCTTCTGAAGGCATTTAGCGCTTGTTTTACATTGTTTTGTACGGGCGATTTCCATTTTGAAACATGTTGCGAGATACAGGTAAAAAGCACGTGGTGCATGCCGCACAAATTTCTGACAGTTTTGTGCTTTCGAATGTTTGGAGGGAGCCTGCCCCTGGACCAACCCACATAAATTTCGTACAGGTACACACAGATGTTCAAAACTTCGTTCTTAGATTATCGCAAAAGAGCTCGAATGGTCATCACTTCTGCAAGCAAAGAAGGAAGCAAAGATCCACGGAAAATGGTCTGACATTTTTGCACTCGGTTCCCGCCTTTCTGAACCTTTTGTGGAGGCGAGCACAAACAATGTGATAAACGCAACTTTTTGTAGCCTATTTGAGGACATTTTTGTGGTTCGAGTATGCCATTCAACTGGTACCAGTGGAATGTCAATATTGCATAAGTATCCACGCACAACTGGCACCATAAATTTCCCGAAAGAAAGAACACAGGCAGATGGTGAACTGAAAGAAGGTTTGTAATGGGACAAAGACGCAAAACGCACAAAATTCGAGCAGGTCCAAAAAGTTTGTGCTAGCGGAAATGATCTCCACAAAACAGCACAAGTGGACAATGGGGGTTCAGTTCGGCACAATGAAAATCTTTCAAGTGAAGTGAGATTTGTTTCGAACGGACACAACCCGAACCGAGATATTGGTGAAACAAAAGCCCATGCAGCGCTCACTGTCGTGACAGCGCCTTCCAGCTATGACATGAACCACACAGCACTTTTCCCAGAACTTTGATTCAAATTTGCTTGCACTGGTATGACCACTTTGTTGAGTGCTTAACCTTTCCTCTTCTCTTTGAAGTTGCGTGGCGAATGGTCAGATAAATTGTGAGCCTGGGCAAAAAAAGTTGTGTGGCACCTTAAATTTTACCCACCGAGAAACCACATCCAACATGCTCAGTGCAACACGCACTCTTCAATATTTTGCAAACAGAAATTTTCAACATAATCTTTCTTGCAGTTGCTTGTCTTTCTGAACAACAAGATGGAAGGACTTTTTTGTTTTCTCACTGAATGTACACAATTTAGACGTGATCAAAGACAAAGATCAATATTTCAAGCACTGACGATTCTCAAATCAACCTGTCGACAACAAACTGGACAACAGACGCGGTCCATTTGAATGTGCGTGACACGTGTAGAGTCGGAAATTCGATGGCAAAATCGAGATGGTAAGGGTGCCCCTGCAATGTTATGGCATTTCCTTCAAGCAACCGACAAAAGCACGTGTTGTGGTGGTTGTACTTGGTTTGCATCGCACGGGAGGAAGGAAGTCGTTGCGAGAGCGGACACGCACTTGAACCGAGCACTCGAACTTTTTCAACAGTGCGGCCAATTCAAACGACACTGCGAATGAATGAATTGGGATCTCTCGACAACACAGCCGGCTTCAACTTCAACAACAAATGAAGACACTAAATTTTCGTGTGGAGGAGACTGCTGAGTCACATTCAAGAAAGAAATGTAGAATGCGACCAGGTGCCCGACAGGCGTAAGTATATGCAGCTCTTTCTTGATCCAAGATATGCATCCAAGTCACAAAAATGCCATGTTCAGGTGTTGGAAAGGTTCAAATGTTAACAATTTACAAGTAAAATGGAACACGAACACGTGTAGATCTGCCTTTCCAGACGTCTGCTGTCTGCAGACGAAAGGTCAGAGTGATAAATTCGTTTTGAAAGCTTGGAATGTCCAGCACGCTGCAGGCGCCGAGACAAGCTAAGGAGTCGTGTTGCAGCCGGCGAGCCCTTTACAAATTATTTACAATGGAAAATAGTCGACATAGACACACCCAGAAAGAAGTCACAAACTAGCATGAATCTTCATTGAAATTGTGTGAACGAAAAACAATGTCACAGCGTGTTCTTGTTTTGGGCAGCGTGCACCAAAATTTGGGGGAATAATAGAGAGGGTAGACACTCTATAGTGGCCCGATGCAATTCTGATTATGGTCCGACCCTTGATGCTGGAAGTCCAAAATAAAAAAAAGTCTTTTTTTCACTTCAAACATTTTCCGTCAAGGGCGTGAACAAGTGGGAAACCGTACTTTTTCCAGTGGCCAGCTCCTGAACCCCCAAGCCTGGCAAAACAAAGCTTCTTGATAAACTTTCCAAACGTGGAAATTTCACGCTGGAGCTATTCACTTGATTTGCTCGGCGAACATTTTCCTGCAGGTTCTGCCGCAAAACGTGTGCACAATGGTTCAAATAGTTGAAAAGATAGGTCCCCAAAATGGTTTGTTGTTCAACAATATTGTCCTTTTTGTGAGAAATTACGTCTGGCACATTCTTTGTTCCATTTTTGCGTAAATGAGAGAAGTTGATGTGCCAGTCAACAATCCTTCCTGCTTGAACAGCAGCCTGAACGATGATTGTTGGACATGCCCGTGAAGAAAGTTCAAAACTGATTGCGATTTCAGTGAAGACCGTGGGGCAGCCCTTGACCGTGGGGCCTGGCCCTCTTGAGCTCCAAAAATTATCTGAAAATGTTTCAGGCTGCAAGACACAAAAACTGACAGTGCACTTTGGGTTGAATTTGGCTGCAAGAACACTTTGCCGATGAACCCGTATTGAACGAATAATTTCCGTTGAGAACATTTGGAGGCTTCAAGTTGAATTGAGGAACAGGCTTTCTTTCTCGTTGTGGATCTTGTGAGCGAATAATTCTCATGAAGTTCCAGTTTAGGAGAGAAAAAATTAGAATTCGTTGATTTTTGCATCCAAGAACAAAAATCGTTTCAGCGCATTCCGCAAATATTGATCATATTGTTCTATCAGTCAGCAATCATCGGAGGGAAGTGTTTTCTCAAAACCCCAAGGTTATTCTCTTCATCTCCTGTCCCCTCTCATGGAAATGTAGTGTGTCAGCAAAATTTGGAATTGACAGATTTTGGTGGCGTTTGGGCGCAAACACAACAAGTGATACACACACTTTGTTGCAAATACCACAATTTTGAAGAAATTGTTTGTTGTTGTTTTTTTTAGCAAAAAGGAGAAAGTTGTGTGTGTGTGTGTGTGTGTGTGTGTGTGTGTGTGTGTGTGGTGTGTGTGTGTGATTTTTACGAATACTTTTTTCCAACAAAGGCAAACAAAGCAACATAGGATTTTTTTTTATCTTTTGTGGACGCTCCACTGGATGCATTTGCATGGGCATCTCGGGCAAAACATGCAGAGCTCATTCCCTTTACTGACCGCTCGATCCCTGAACCAACTTTTCTTTGTTTCAATTCTCCATTCTCAGGCTATCAAACTGAACAAACCAGACCTGAACAATTCATTTTGTTGAACATTCGACACACCAATGACATTTGATCATCTGATATGACTCTGAACAAATTTAGAACTTGTGTTTGTACACATATTCGAAACTTGACAACAGTCCAACATTCAGTTGGTGTTATCAGTGATGATATGTCAGATATTTTCCTTGATGGCTTGCGATCAATTGACGTGTACAAACGCTTTGCGCACCGAAGCAATAGTGGTGATGTCTCAGATAATCAGTGAGTATTTTGTTACCGTAAATAGCAAAAGTAAACGTTGTTAAAATAGTTTCCCACCTGACATTTCTTTACAGGCTCGTGGACGGGATTGATCGAGACAGTGCGAGAAACGAAACATCCAAGTCGTTCGTGCTTCACATTGCAAGAATGCAGCCCCTTCCAACCGCTGTGGAACTGCGTAAAACCAAGACGGTATAATCGTATAATCCGGGAAACAAATGAAAATGCCTGGATTTGGTACAATAGGTGTCGACAAAACAGTTCACTCTGTCAGACTGAGTAACTGCGCAGTTAGGTTTGTCAACAGTCTCGCCACACTTGAAGGAAGAACGATAGAGGAACAAAAAGAGGCGAAAGGAAAAAAATCGAGTTCAACATAACTGGTGCACAACAGCAACTGAAAACAAAATCTTTTTGCAAGTGAACAAGATCTTGACATGAAGCCAAGAAATTGTCACAGAAGACAGGAATAAACATGGAGGAAGAAGAAAAATTGGCTCTAGATCACAGGACATCTCCGAGAAGATCTGTGTCAGTGCTTGTGGAAGGTGAGAGTCACTCTCTAATTTTTGCTTTCTGCATCTTTCGCCTTTGGCCGGTGCAATCACACTGATTTCGTGGGTTGTTCAATTTGGATCAGTCACCTGAGGATTGTTCAGAGAAAAGTTCGAAAGCAGTGTAATCTGAACGTGCCGAGGAGTGAGACATTGCTGGTGTGCGCTGATGTTTTTTCTACTTTAAAATCGATCATGCCGTTCAATAATTCCCTTTTTTCTCAACGAGCCAGTCTTGTTGTTTGATGTTCTTGGCCCGAACTCTCCCAAAAATGCACGAAATCTATGCTTTCGGATTTTCCTTGCAAATGTTTTTCGCGACGAGAAATGTTGAGTTCTCGAACGCAAATGGTCAAAATCGGACCAAACCTGTGTCCCTTTTTGCCCCGCATTCTTTCCCGCGAGGAAACTGTTTGGGGCATTTCTTCCAGGAAAACCGAATCCGAACACGGCCAGTGAAATTCCAACCTTGAAGTTTGTGATTCAAAGGTTTGCATTTTGTGAAGGACCCGTGCACATGCTTGGAGTTGAATTCTGCTGGGTGTCTTCCAAATGTTTTTTGTCCCCCCCCCCCCCCCGAAAAATTTGACAACCTTATTCGAAGGTGAGGTCAGGCCTCGGTCTTCGATCTGGCAGAACACAGACCTCCACCCCGACTCTGTCGGGTCCAGAATTGGTGCAGGGTCACCAGTGGGAAGGGTCGACCTCAGTTGACAAGAACTGTCGGAGGTTCGAAATTTGAAGCAAGTTTGGGAGGGAGGGTAAGGTGGACCGAACCGCAACTGCAAACAAAAACGGTCCGGCGAAAGTGCAAATTATTTATCCCGGATCAGGAGGGCCAATTCTGGATCCGCAACGAGTTTGTTTGCACAGTTTTGCAAGAGCGGGAAGATTCGCCGTCCCCAAAGAACACTCATCTGGCCATCACAACTGTTCCACAAACTGATGTTGACCGCAGGGATGCACACTGATACGAAAAGACCCAGGCCGAAAGTCAGTATGCAGAGACCTCGCGTTGTCTCAAGACCAATTGTGCGTTCGTTTGCACGCTTTTCTCTTCACCGGAACGGACACAAAATGTTCCCCTGCATGACTATGCAAGGATCGGCTGTTTAGGGTTTTTCAGATTTGGGCAAATTCAACACCCGAGAAATAAAAATGACCAGGTGTTCCCCTTGCACTTTTTGTCTCCAACATCAAAAAAGGGGAACCTTCCTGAGCACTTTGGTGGTGTTTAGGCTGGCTGTCTTGGGTCAACTGAAGCCAAGCGTTGGGGCGCGAGTCGACAGAGGTGCTTGCGTCAACGAGTTGCGCTTGCGCCGTCTTTCGCTTGTTCGATGTTCGAAGTTGGGATCGCGCCCCCGTGGACCAGAGCCTGCGTCCAGCGTGTTGTTCTTCGTCGGAGGAAAAGTTGTGAAAAGTTCTTGAACTGCCAAAAGGAGACGGCACAGAGTCCACTGCAGTTGTTCTTTAGTTTTCGCATCAAAAACACAAGGAAAATTGCGCACTGTTAAAAAACAAACATTTGCTGCACTGAACTTCGCTCTCCATTCTAAACTTGCGTCGCAAGGGCTCCGCAGCATGATGCGTGTTTACACCAATTAACGACGTTGCTGAATTTTCCAATTCATTGCAGTTGTTTTGGAAACAATCTGTGGGGGATCGGTAGTTCGAGCCTTTTGCGCGTGGGCAGCTGATGAACTCCTGAACCCACCCAGAACCTAATGAGATGTAGGAGCCGCGGGGTCGCAAACGGGGCTGGAGTCAAAATCTGGGAACCAACCTTTGAAAATCAATATCCAGTGCGCTTCCTCTCAAGGACATGAACCTGCGCGTAAGAAGCACACATGACGGAATAACACTCGTACGAGTAAACATAAACACGAAGGTGTTTGTCAAGTGTTTGGGCACTTTTCTCGAGCTGTACGCCGCGGACTGTTCTTTTTCAGGTTTCCCTTGTGCATAGATCTGCGCACATCGCTCCTCTGATCTGAACTGTAATGATGCAACGGTATTTTAAATTTCTGCACATTGATCAACTCCCCACACGGGATCTGACTTGCCCGTGGGACAAATCCTGTGATGCACAACAAAGAGCAGTTGTACACTTGGGTCGGTTGCTGCCGTCCACAAATATGGATAACGAGAAAAGCCAACGTGGACTTGTGACCACCCTCTCTATGTATGCTGATTGCCCACATGCATACATATATCTCAAAACTTTTGAATTGTACAAGCAAGACAGGGAAGTACTTCAGTCCAAAAGGTATTTCAGACAAATGTTGCGGTTGCGGGTCACCCACAATTCTATTCCACAACAATTTTGCATGAAAGTTTGAGAAACAATTTGACCAATTTGACAATTTTTGACTGTGAGGCATTGGACAGGAGACACGTATGCCATGCAGGAGGGACGATACACAGCCTTGCTTTTACATTTGTTGACATTTGTTGACATTTTTGAGCACTTTGGACACGTAAAAGAAATACCAAGCACTGCATGCTTCTCATACTTGTTGGGTGTGGTCCTGAGAGACCCAATCTGCAGATCGATATACAAAAGTATATTTTTTTTGCAAATACTCTCAACGAAATGACCCGGTCAGTCTGACAACGGATGTGCAAATCCTCATTTTCAGTTGAGGGAAATGAGCAAGCTGTAAATTTGTCCTACGTGGCCCAATGCAAACAATCTGCTGACAACTGAAATCAGTAACGGACGGATCCAGAGGTCACACCCCTTTTTACTGAATACCAGACCTCCAAATTTCTGGTTGGATGCACACGCGCACGTTTCGCGCAAACGTGCGCAAAGCACGTCCGAAGTTTCGAAGAACTTTGAGCTGGTTTCTTGAGGCAAAACAATTGGTCTGAAGTGGACCCAGGAGGCAAAGGGTGGGGTGTGTCCCGAACCAAGTCATGTTTGGTTTCACTTTCCATTGCGATCTTGACGCATTCTTGTGAAATATTTTCCCGCAGTTTTATTCTGCAGATATGGAATCTGCGGTGAGCCAACGCATTTCTGAGATCCACTATCGAAAGGCCAATCGGGATCCTTGCCGGATGAAGTTGACAAGCTTTATTTCTGCACAACCAACAACGTGTGTAGTGTGCGCTTCACCAGTCAACCCGCCAGGCTTACTGCCTCTGGCAAAAGGTCAAGTACTTGACCAGTGGGCAGTCTACAAAAATCAATACGCATCTCATTAACCAGCATGGAAAAATAATCCCCTGAGCTCGTTCAGCATTCATGCAAATACTCAACCGAAAAAGGCGCTATTGCGCTTCATTCATAAAGTTTGAGCTTTTTCAGTTGCAAAAAAGTGGCAGAAAAAGATCTCTCTGGCCGAATCGGGAGCACCGCGCATGAATTTTGACCTGATTTTCAGCCAATCGGCGCCATTTGCACCAGTGACTTAGTTGACCTCGGTTGCTGCAAAAGCTCGGGAGTAAGAAACACCTCACCTTTTATTTTAGTGTTTTCCTCAGGTAAATTGGAATTTCTTACGGATAATGACGACTGAAATGCGTGCAAGAGAAAACGGCAAAGGTAGAGACATACGTTCCATCAGCAGACAATAGTTTGTAGCGTGGAAATAGAGAGCCAAAGTAGAGTGCGAGTTACGAAATTGCTTCAGACATGGCTACGCAGTTACACTGCAACATGCTTGGTGTCTGAGGTCTCAAAATTACACGTGAAAGGTGCCCATTTCACCAACATTGCGAATTGTACACACTAACTGTGGATTGTAGAATTCTGTTAGCAAGTGTAGATGGTGTGAGGGGAAGACTTCGGGGTTGACAAGTGGTTTTCATTGATGCAGACGACGCAAATGGCTGCGTCAGCCATCGAGACAGTTACAGACAGCAATGTCTAGATCTCCTATTATCGCCCACGTGGCTGGTGGTCAGTAACGGTCTTGTCTGCAGTCAATAAAGTCCACCAAGAAGTCACGATCGTTCGCACATGTCTATTTCGCACAATTATCATGCGGATTTGTATTGTGTGTCATCGTGAAATTCCTCCCTTGCAGAACAGCAAAACTGGCGCCAGACAGTGGCGTGGCTTTGTGGTTTGTCAAGCGCTGTCCAAAAATTCTGCATGCTTTGAATGTCGTGGGGTGCGTTCGCCAGTTTGAACCATCACTGGGGACTGAACTTTTGAGACCAGTCTGAAAGCGAAATGAACGAGGTTTCGAGGGAGGGTCTGGCTTGTCAGGGCATCAGAAGAAAGTCGTTGGTGATGGCATCCCTGTTTGAAGGTACGTTCGAGGCATGGCACTCGAACCGCCACTCCAAATCTTGGTGAGTGGAAGTGACTGTGGAACTGTGGAAAGTGTTTTGTGAAAGCGCGCTGGGAGATTCTCAACAAAATGTTGAACTGAGCATACGGGAAGAATTGCTCGATTACCCGAGTCTGACCTGACAGCTTCTCAAATCGTTTCCTCTGGTTACGAGTATAACAGCGTACGTGGGACAGGGAAGGAAATCTGAGCATTGCTTGTTGCACTCGAAACGCTTCATGTACTCGGGCGTGCAATTCTTGGAATTTGCACAGCGCCGCGCACATGTCGGTGCAATTGCCCCTGCAGACGAGTTCGAGTTTTGACTGGCCATTTGCACACGTTGATGCAAGCTCTTGTACTGCACTGCGGTTGTTTGAACCCTACCGGTACAAGTGCGACGGAAGAAGACCCTTGAAGAAGCCAGCTTTTGACAGGATTTCCTCACGCCTCATCTGTATCGGGCCATTATCATTTCCACCAATTAACGATAATGGCAGCGGTGTCACGCAGGGGTCAGCGCTGAGAGAAGCTCATCTTTTGACCATTAGTCTCTCTTTTATAAAAAAGAATTAAAGGAAAGTTGCCGCTTGCGAGCATTTCAACATTGCAGTGATAGCTATTTGCAAACGAGAACGACAATAATTCCAAGACAATTTGAACTTGCTGTTCACAATTTGCGATTCTTTGCTTCCTACTTTGTTGAAAATTCGGACCGTTCAGTTTGTGAAGGAATGCATCTTTCAATGCGAGACCCGCCCTTGCAGGTAAACGCCGCTTTCTTTGAATGGACCAAAGAACTTTTCGCCTGGATTTGTTGAACATTTGCTCCAGGGTACAAAACAAATTATATTGTTCGTGGGAGATCCAACATTTGCCTCAATCAATTGTGTCCACAACTTTGTGGGGAGAGAGTCCAACCCCTCCCTTTCCCCAGCGAAAGTTCAGGATGAGTTCAGGTGAGGTTCGGACTTGAGGTGTGGATCACCGGAAAAAATCCCAGCTCACAAACCCATTTAGCCCCAGAGTTGCATCACTCGCAGCAGTCACCTCAACCAGCCAGTTTTCCTCGCCGTGGGGAGAAGTCTTCTGCCCATTTCTGCTGAAACCCGTTGGCGTGACGTTGAGCATAATCTGACGAGTGCTCGTTTGTCAGACTCAGTGGACCGATATGTTCCAGGAATATGTCAAGTTTTGTCTTTGTTTTCCCCCCCAAAAGTTTCATGTCCAGAAACAACAAAGGTGAAAGGTGAACTTCGCTTTCACTGCATTTTCCGAAAAGAAAGTGTGAAACAACATTCAAAAAGCTGGCATCATATTCCCGAAGAGTTGTATCAAGCAGCCCCTTCCCTCCCCTGCCCTCCAGAAGTGAAACGTACAATACAACTCAGTAGAGACTCGCGCTTATTTCTGAAAACGTTTGTACATGTCCAGCAAGCCCACTCCCGGAAGGAGGAAAGTCCGGTTCTTCATTCACACCACTCAAGTTCTCAATTCTGGAAAAACGAGCAGTGAGCAAAAGTGAAAAAGTTGTCCAGCAGAAAATCAAATGAAAAAGTTGGACTTGGAAAATAATTACCCCTGCCCCCAACGGAATGTGCTCGCAAGCGTCATGATGAAAATTACTTTCTGTTGTATGAAGAAAGAAAATGAAAATGCGGAACTCTCAGGGTGTCCTTGCAACACTCACAGAGGGAGCGGCTCACCCACAGCGCGTTGCGTTCTTCTGTTCACAAACAGAATTTCAGTATTTTCTTTGCGACAGAAAAAAAAAACGTGAACGACAAAGATTGACTTCACTCACACCTTGCCTCTTTCAGTTGACACTTGTACTGTTGGGGACAAAATTGCTTGGCTCCAAACCACATTCTGCATTTGCTGAGGATTTGCAATGCGACGAATTTACGACATTCAAAATTCGAAAAATGCTGCATGAACCGACAAAAGGTACGAGACTCCAACGTTGTTGACGGTTTTGTGTTTGCAGAGAAGGACTGGGTTTGGCGGCGCCGCGTGAACATGGCTGCAAGTGCAGCCGAGACGCGCAAGTCGCGCATGAAGTCGGCGTCGTACGGTGACGTCGTCATAGATACGTTCAGACAGCTGAAGCAGAACGACGAGCTGTGCGACTTCACTGTGTCCGCTGAGGGAAAGGCGATCCAGGTACGTACGCACACTCGACGCGCACGCTATCAGACTGCGATCAATCACAAACCAACTTTTCTGCCATCGTGGATTCGGTGGTCGTTTTTGTTGGTGTCCGTGAGACTGCAAAGACCAAAACTGTTGACTTCACCAACTGGACGGCTTCTTTGGTCACAACGTGAAGTGCAGTCAGTCCAACATTGCGATTTCTTGGATTTTTCTTGCTTGCAAAGTTTTCGTGGGCAAGATGGGAAATCATAACCGTCCAACAAAGTTTGAAGCATTGTCTTGCACTTTCTGCGCACCGGATTTGTAAGAGGACATGTCGAAGAGATCTCAAAAGTTAGAGAAACCCTGCTGCTGTCATCCGGGAACAAGACGTGTCACGATGGTCAACGGAAACTCGCTGGACGGTCGAACAGGACAACCGTCACCTCGTCTGCTCGCTTCTTTGCTTCTGCACTACCATCACTGAAATGTCATGTCAACCTCTTCATCCGCAGCACTGACAGAGGCGCAGGGGCGACAAGCACAGGCGCAATTTAGAGTCGCATGTCCTGGCCTCCATACACTGATACAGATTTGCTTTCCGTTCTGTTCAGCTTGCAGCCCATCCAACCAAGAGAACGTGCCACACGTGTTTGCAAAACAGGTCAACCCTAAACGTCGAGTTGCACGGTGTCTTATCCTCTCTGCGCAGGTGCACAAGATCCTGCTGGCGGCGACGAGCGACTACTTCCGCGTCATGCTGCAGGGCCCGATGCGCGAGTCGCAGGAGCACTTCGTCGACCTCAAGTCGCTGACATCAGACGCGCTGCAGCAGATCGTCGACTTCATGTACAGCGGCGAAATGACCTTCAACTTCGACAACCTCGAGGAGATCCTCAACGCCGCCAACCACCTTCAGGTCTCACGCGTTTCCTCCGACTCGTGTGTCAACGAACGTGGGACTGAATTGGTGTGCAGTGAACGACTGCCGTTGCGTCCTGGAGAAACGATTTGGGGAAAATATTGTGCCGGCTTTCCGAGAATCGCGTTTGTGAATTGAAACAAACGGGGCCAGAATTCGAAACCGTGAGAACAATTCACTTCTCGGTGACCTGAGATTATTAAAACGCACCAAACCATTTTCACGTTGAACGCCCACATGTGTGCAGGTGTTTCTCGCGTGCCTATCCTGCACGTGCAGGAGTACTTTTCCCAGCTCAAACGCGAATGCTGCAACTATTTTTCAACCCGCAGACACTTTTTAAGCGTGTGGTCCCGAAGGGTGTTACCACACGCTTAGTGTAATCACCATCAGTCTGTATGTCCATCCGTCCATGTATGTAAAGTGGGTCCAACCCCCCACCCCCTCCCCCTGGTTAGACCC
>JAAUXT010048704.1_pt1 | contig 15884 bp, 16 predicted proteins | sample 7278171 | NCBI WGS metagenome assembly JAAUXT01 (sample SAMN14350112, study PRJNA611818) | marine sediment metagenome | isolation source: surface marine sediment (1.8m) | place: French Polynesia: Moorea | collected 2018-08 | reverse complement strand
TTGAAGTTGAATTATGAAATGTCTCGTTGAGATTTACTTGTGTTTCTTTCAATTCGATTTGATCCGAATCTAATCGGTATCTGAAAGATGTCTTCACCTGCACTTTTTGGTGCAAGCTGGGTGCATGCTTGTGCATGAGATGTTCATGAGATTGGCTCATGACATTTCCGAGGGCCCAAAGACATTCATGATTAATAATCAGTGCAAAACACCCTTTCTGTTTGAGTCAATGAGAAATATATGAAATCAGCGACATGTCTAATCATGAACAAATCCTTCTTCTATCCAGGCACAACTTGAATTCTGTTTGCAGTCGTCCTGATCATTGGGAAGGGTGTTTGGTTATGTATCCATGGCAAAGAGGATATATGATATGATAGCAACGATGAGTGCATAAAGGTCGTGTAATAATTGGAACAACAAGAAAATGAACACTATCAGTGATAGCTGTTTTTGGTGATGGTGCTGCAACCCTACTTTGTCATAGGATCAAATGCTGATTCTATAAATCTGTGTGGGCCGCTCGTTGTTGGTACCAAGGCACTTCTCGTTCTGATAACTGTGTCTCGTTGTCATAGCAACTATTTTGTTTCAACAGTCTGGCGAGAAGAGCCCATATGTTTCCAGACACGATGAGAGTAAACTTTGGGGTGGCGCTGGTGCAGATTCTGGACCTCGACGAGGTGAACGAAGCTCTGACCACGAAGGTCTGGGTCCGATATGTGAGTTCACTTCCGCTTGATACGTGGGTCACTTCCGGTAGAAACGTGGGTAACTTCCGGTCGACATGGGAGCTTACTTTCGGTTGTCTGTCGTCTGTCAATCGTTTGGACCAAACTTGCGACAAAAGGCAAAAGATTTGCGCTGCTGTGTGAGCTGGGTCGTGTCAGCAGAACATGACTCACGTGACTGGCGAATCACATGACACGTGATCAAACATGATCGTGAGTTTGGAATTGGTGGGAAAATACCCCTCGAGGGAAACTGCCTCTCCCTGCGTAAATATTTGATGCCCGTCGATAGAAAACAGCTCCTTCGACAGTTCTGCGGGCCATTTCAACTCTAACGGGGGCATTTGGACCATGGACCATGACATCGAGTGAAAATGGAGGGGGAGGCAGGTTCACTCGACCGTCGTCGAGTATTTGTGCAGGGAGAGGGAGGCAGTTTGCCGCGGGGCATTGTTTCACGCTGACAACGGGTGGAAGCATGTTCTCCTGTGTGCAGCTGTGGAAAGACGATCTGCTGACGTGGGATCCACATGACTACGGAGGGGTGCCTCACGTGATGATCCCCAGGGCTGAAGTCTGGACACCCGACATCACTCTCTACAACAGGTAAAGAAAATAGATCCATGGAGCTCGCGGTGATTTGAGGAAATTTCGGTTTCTCTGATTTGATCCTCATCTTGACCATGAAATAGGTGTACACACACTTTTGGTTGACCCTGCCTGCAGGTGCTTTGATTTGGGTTGCTTTGATTTGGGTCGCTTTTTCAAGCGAGCCCAAATCAAATCACCTAAAAACAAAAGGAACTTGTCACTGAAGAAGAGTGAGAACATGTGTGCGTCTTACCACCATTGCTTCTGCTTCCTGCATATTTCCTGTAGAACTGTGACAACAATGGTTTCCTCTTTCATTGTTTCAGTGTGGCGGCGCCTATTTACCCAGGCCGACTGGAGAAGCAGGAGACCATCCTTGTCTCCAGTGATGGGACTGTGCTCTATATTCCTGATGTCATCCTCAAATCATCCTGTGCTATTGATATAACCAGGGATGATCAGACCTGCCATATGAAGGTAAAGGAACATTTGCTTGTTGCGCGTGTACATGGACAACAAAAATGGGGAAAATGCAGGAAAACAGTGATGTTCAGTCTTGAAGAACAACTTGCAGAGTTGTTGAAATTTGTTTTTTCAAGCCAAAAAAATATATTCTTGCCTCTACAGAAAGAAAAAGTAAAGTGTTCAAAATACAACAAAATTTCAAGAAAAATGTACAAGTTCAATGTTTTTGTGTTTCAGTTTGGGTCGTGGACGTACGATGGCTTCAAGATGGATCTGGACTTCTACGATGGACTTGAAGAGATAGATGTCTCTGACTACATTGCGAACGGCGACTGGGGTCTCCTTGGGCACCCAGCTCGCAAGAATGTCAAGTAGGTGCCCGAAGGGTCCATTTGCAAAATTTTCACAGGAAGTCGCAAAAACCAAATGCTGGTGAATTTGTTTATGCTTTTCTTTCTTGCATGTGGAAAATGTGCGTAGTGCTGGCAAAAAAGTTTTGTTGTGAAACTGCGACACCTCAACTCAAATGAAATTGCCATGGTACAGATACCATTTTGTCACCTGCCATTGGCTCTGAGAGTGTCTTTGGAAACCTGCTTTGGTATCTGTGTCACCGATCTAGCAATTGGGGCACCGCACGTGTGAATTTTAAGGCATGCTGCAGCTCCGTATTTTGCACTGATATTTTTTGCAGGTACTACCCCTGCTGTGAGGAGCCCTACCCAGATATCACCTTCTCCATTCACCTGCAGAAAATATCCAGGTAGTTCTGGGTTTCTGTGTGAGCTTTATTGATTATTGTTTTCTTGCAGTCTCCAGTTTGCGCTTTATCAAGTGGCTCGTGATGATTTGGTTCTTCTCAGTTTTAGGACTTTTATGGCAATACAACATTTCTTATCAGGTCAACCTATTTTGTCCTTGTGTCCGACAAATTGGATTTCTTTTTCAGAAAATAGAGAGATGTCTTGACAGTGTGTTGTCCTCAGACACACAAATCAACCGCAGAAATTTGGAGTGGAACAAATCTGAAATGAAATCAGAGACGACAACTGGAAAAACTGGAACAAATTTCAACAACATTTTCCTTGACAACAGCACATAAATTTTGCTTGTGAATTACACAACTTGTAGCATGATGGTAGAATAGACAGATTGATGTACCAATTGAAACCCCTGTTACCTTGTGTTGCAATCAAAAAGGAACATATTGTCTAAGTTTCTCATTGCCTGGATTGTGCTCTCATTGCTGTCATGTTTCTCTTCCCTGAATTCTTCATGTACTCAAAAAAGAAAATAAAGGAGTTCAGTGCACTTCTTTTCGTTTTGGATAGTCAAAAGTTTTCCTATGATAAATTCTTCTTTATCCAAACAGATTCAGACACCAACAAAGTTTCTCATAACCTGTCCGGTTTCAGAGACTGTTGTGACCAATGTACATAGTGGCACCAGGTCAAAGTGGGGGGGGGGCATGTTTCGTTGCTTTACATCTCGTTGTGCCGGCAAGCAACAATATCGTGGGCCGCCAAACAGAATAAATGGTCTCTTATTATTTCCACTTGACGAAAATTTGGGATCTGACCAGGTGCAAATCCAAGGGGAAGGATCCTCCTTTGACTGGCAGCAAGATTCAGATTTCGAAATAACACATGCCTCAAGGTTGTGGCCTTTTGGCCCACGGAAGAGCCGGTTGGATTGTTTAAACACGCGAACACACACACAGAGGCATACACGCACACACACACACGCACACACACACAGAGGCATACACGCACACACACACAGAGGCATACACGCACACACACACGCACACACACACACACACAGGCACGAACACACTCACACAAACACACACGTTTACACACACACACACACACACGCACGTACAGGTACGCATACACACATAAAACGCTCGCACGCACACACGCACACACAAGAAGACAAAACCGGATCCATTCAAGACAATGCGTCCACAAGTTCTATACACAGGAACAAAACAAAACTCAGGACTGCGACTCCAACCAAACACCTTCTGTGGGCAGTTGGTGGGTCATTGTCCCACAGAGGGGTCACATTCCAATGACTTCCATTCTCACATGACAACAATGTCACCAATGTATAGCATTCGTGTTTCCAGCCCACCATGGCTCTTGGACTCTTCCGTGTTCAGTGCTGATTAACCTCGTTTTCTAAACAGCCGGTTGTACTGCTAATGTGCGAACACATCATCGGGTTCGCATTTGCTTTCAAATGCCTAATGCAGTGCGTGAAAAATTCAACAGCACCATTGAAAAGTGGATGGGATAGTCAGTGGAGTGTTTTGAGGGCAATGGATGTGGCCTGATTTGCTCGCGTGATTCGAGAAGATCCAGGGGTGCCCAAGGGTTGTGGTGGTGGCTGACCCTGTTTTTGGCAACATGTAATTCTGTGGTAAAGGGGCACTTTTCTTGTTGAGGTCTGTGTTTGACAGCCCCGCCTACTCACCTCCTTCTGACCTCCACCCTGGATCCGCCGATCCAAACTAGTTCAGTGGGCGCATCTCAAATGTAGCTCCACTGGATTCGGATTCGTGCGTTGACCTTGCCTTGCCTGAGCAGCTGTGGCCCTGGAGGAGACTGGTCAGTGCGCAAACGTGACGGAGGGAAGTCAGATATGAAGGTGTTCAACACAAACACACAGACGCTTCTTCTCATGATGGCAGGTAAGGACACTCGCTGGTCACCCCCGTCCCAAATCTCCAGTTTACTGAACCCTGCAGGATGAATCGATGTGAATCTCCTCCTGTTCCCAATTTTTCCTGGACAAATCAACATCAGGGGTTTTCACACAGATGACGCAGCGTAACAATTTTGACGCAACCCCAGGAATGGACCAGATTCTCTCCATTTGGGCGTCATGTTGAATTTGACGCTTGCGATTCAAAATTTGGACGCCAGCGTCAAAAAATCTGACACTGGCTGGCGCCGCTCTGTCTGTGTGTAAATCCCTGTTCACTTTTTTCAACAACTGCCTCTCGTGGCCCCAAGTCCCCCAGCCCCAGAGATTGATTTCCAGAGGGTCCATCGGTTCCAAATGACACCGCACACACCACGCAGAATTCAAAAGAAAAACAAAACTGTTTGACATTGCACTTTGCAGTTTCTCCCTGTTCTCTATACAATGTGTGGTTGTCTGTGCCGTCTGTTCGCAGTTTTGCCCTCAGTGGTGGCAGGTTGTGGCAGTGAGCAGTTTCACTGTGGGAACCAGACTGAAGACTGCATTGCTGTGGGCCTCGTCTGCGATGGAGACTGTGACTGCAGCAATTGCGTTGATGAGAATGACATTTACTGTGGAGATGGTATGCAAGTTCACTGTTTTGTGATGTGAAAGTGTATTTTCTGAGATATGTACATGTAAAAATATTTGTCATGTTTGTTGCAGAGGCTTTTTTCAGCTTTGATCACCTCATAAATTTCACTCAGTTCCAAGTCATGCAAGGGAATTGAAATTTTCAGGAGTTTCATTTCATAAACTGGTGAACAATTCTTTCATCCACTTGAAGCTTCTCATGAAGCTAGAAGTTTTAAACTGCAATATTTCACTCATTGAGGCTGGAACATTTCATGGGGTTCTACTCCTTAGAAATTTATCTGTGAAAAATGCTCCTTCACTTTCTGTGGAGAATGGGTCATTCAACAGCCTTGTCTCCCTGACTGAAGTACATCTGTCATCAAATAAAATGTCACACCTTCAGACAGGGATATTTGAGGGGCTGACGTCATTGCAGACGCTGGAATTGCATCACAATGAAATAACTCATATTGAGTCACATGTTTTTGAGGATCTGGGGAATTTAACGCATGTGGATTTGGAGTCAAACAAAATAGGAGAGCTAAATTCACACGTATTCAGAGGCTTGGACTCATTGGAAAAGCTCTACTTGGCAAGAAATGAGATTTCCTATCTGGAACATGGCACCTTCAACAATTTGGGAAACTTGGCCCTCTTGGATCTTTTCAACAATGAAGTAGCAAAAATTCAGCCTGGGTTGCTTGATGGGATGGGCTCATTGGAACAAGTTTGGTTGTATGAAAATCAAATATCTCACCTGGATCCTGGTGTCTTTTCAAACCTGAGAAATTTGAAACTCTTGAGCATTGCAGCCAACAAAATAGCTCAACTTCAAACAGGAGTATTTGAAGGGTTACACTCACTCGAGGAACTTTTCATTTTTGAGAATCAGATATCTCACATTGAAATGGGTGTCTTTTTAAACCTGGGAAAGTTAATTGTCTTAGAACTGGGAACTAATAAAATAATTGAACTTCAGCCAGGAGTATTTGAAGGGTTAGATTATCTGGTGGAACTGTATGTTTATGACAATGAGTTACATCATTTTGAACCAGAATTCTTCAAGAAAATGAATAATTTGAAAATACTGGACGCCTCATTCAACAATATTTCTGTGCTTCAAACAGACACAAATCAGATATCTCGCATTGAACGGGGTGTTTTCAAAAATCTTGAAAACAAAACAGAGTTAAACATTGGAGAAAATAAACTTTCTGAGCTTCAGATGGAAGTTTTTCAAGGCTTGGACTCATTGCAGGAACGTTTCTTGTTTGACAACCAGTTGTCTGAGTTACAGACAGGAATCTTCAGGGGCCTGAGCGAAACCAGAATGTTGGTTCTCAGTGGCAACAAACTTGCTGAGCTTCAGGTGGGAGTGTTTGAAGGGTTGGACTCATTGGAAAAACTTCACTTGGATGAGAATCAAATGTCTCACATAGGGGCTGGTGTTTTTACAAGTTTGAGGAATGGAACACATTCACCTCTGTCTGAAACATTGACAATGCTGAACTTAAATGCCAACAGAATATCCTCTTTGCACACTGGAGTGTTTCACACTCTAGCAATGCTGAAAAGTCTATTTCTTGCAACCAATGAAATTCAAAGTGTACAACCAGGGTTATTTGCTGGCCTAAGTTCCCTGCAGTTGCTGGATCTGAGCAACAACTTCATCACCCACTTCCAGCCAGATGAACAGAAAAAGAAAAACAATATCTCACATCATTCTTGGTTGACTTGAAAAGAAAAAGAGTTCACAAATATTTTGAATTTTTTGACAAGCCTTTGGCACAATGGAGACCAAAAGCTGCCTCAGCACCAAGTTCAACTTTGAACTGTTGTATTCCAGGAACATTTGGTGGACTGATGTCTTTGTCTCTACTACTGCTGAAAAAGAACAGACTTACTGTCCTGGAGTGGAGTATGTTTGATGTGCTGGATTTTACAGAATTTGGAGGACATCCAGGTGAAAAATCTGATCTTATTTTATGTGCTTTCTTTCTTTTTGTAACTGAACATTTTTGCCATCATGTGCCCTGTCATACCGAAATTGGATTGTTTGTTGCTGTTGATTTTCCAGTTTACCTGGAACTGTCTGTCTCTGGAAACACATTTGTTTGTGACGAAGAATGCAGTGGATAAAGAGAGGAGAAACTCAGGGTTGGATTCAGATGTCCACTGGAGATAATTATGTTTGTGAAAATTTCCCAGGAACAGATTGGCATGACGTCACAAAACTGTCCAACATGACATGTGAGTACAAAGCAAATGAAACAAACTGCACCTGCAGTTTCTGTTCTTTCTTGAAGACAAATATAGTTTCATGGAACTTGCGTGATTTGCACCTCGAAGTCAAAAGTCCCAGGCAAGAGAAATTGGAACACTGCCAAATCACAAAGAGGCTATTTTGATTAATTTCCTTGCTGGCACCTGATCCTTGACCAAGAACAAATCTAGAGATCAAATATAAATAGAATTGAGCACCATTTTCATAGAGAAAGTGCTGTACACACATTTGTGGAAGAGGCTGCCCATAGTGCTTTGCGCTCGACCTGTACCCGGCGCAAATCACTAAAAGGCTTGGTTTCATTTGACACCACAGATTCATGTATGGCTGGCTCAATGGACAACATCGGCACCCAGACCTGTGAGCCCTGCTCTCCAGGTTTCTACCAGAACCAATCTGACCAATTATTCTGTTATCCCTGTCCAGTTGGGCATTATCAGAATGTGAAAGGAAGTAGTTTTTGCTACAAGTGTGAATTTGGTTTCTATCAAATCAGACAATGAGTGAATTCTGCTACAAATGCCCTGGTGGAAAAACAACATTTGTTTTAGATGCAGTTAACATTTCACAGTGCAAGGGTGAGAGATTTTTAGAGTTGATGTATGTTGTGTGCGTTTCTTGAAAAATCAACAGAAAACAAACATATATATTTGTCGGTATGTTTCAGATTCATGTGTGATTGGGACACACAAAGTGTTGCCAGATTCCTCTTGTGAAAAATGCAGGGCAGGTTTTTACCAGAATGCCACCAATCAACTTGATTGTTTGTCATGTGGAGTGGGATTTTATCAGAATGAAACAGGAAAAGATTTCTGTTACAAGTGCTCAGATATGAAAGTGACTTACAAGCTTGGTGCTGAGATGGAATCATTATGCAGAGGTAACCATTGCCTCACCTTTCTTTGATGCTTATGAAAACCACAAAACAAGGTAATAATCATTTTATAAAAATGTCTGCAGATCCCTGCCCACTTGGACACTTCATCAACCTCAAGGCTGCACAGTGTGAGAAGTGTCAAGCAGGATATTACCAGGATAAGCTGAACCAGTTGTCCTGTAAACCTTGTGGGTTTGGATTCTATCAGAATGAGACTGGCCAACAGTCATGTTTTCAGTGTCCACGTGGGAAGACAACATTCACTATCATTGCTACCAGTACCTCACTCTGCCATGGTGAGACAATCAGCCATTGAAAGAAGCATGTCATATTCAGTTCTGGAAAGTGTTCACATGCCAATGTTGAAGGTTTTGTCTGTGGGTGGCAACAAAATAATAGGCTTTTGGTTGCACATTGTCCAGTTTTGTACAAATGATATGAACAAAGAATGCTTAAATTTAGTTATTTTTTCAACCAGATCTCACTCACTTTGTTGGAGCTTGTGGAGAAGATGAATTTCCGTGCACCTACCCTTCTGATGGTTGCATCAGCTGGAACAACGTTTATGATGGAGAAGTGGACTGCATCAGAGATGGGGGTGATGAAAGCAATTATCTGTTGCACAGTGTAGCCGCCAGTATTTTCCCTAAAGGTAGGAGATAAATGCAACGGAAAAAAGCCATTTATTTGCAGGTTGGGAGGGAATAGGTTGGCGGTGAGGGAGTCGAGTAGAAAGGATTACCAGAAGTTTTGACTTTGGTCAACAGATGTCAGCATCTATGATGTCAGAAGTTGACAAAATTGGAATCACTTGTTGTCCAAGTGTCATTTTCAGTGGTATGTTTGCAGGGATGTGGCAGTGTGATATGGGTCACAAAAAAATTCAAATTCCGGAACTTTGCAAAGAGTACCAATGTCAGGATCAGACAGACGCCTCGTTCTGTGAGTGTGGGAGAGGCAAGTGGAAATGTCCAGTTGATGGCAAATGCATCAAAGACAATGAAGTTTGTGACAGGAACAAAAATGGTTGTGACTGTGTGCAGTGTTCTGATGAGGAGGAAAATTTTTGCAGCAACATTTGGTAATGTCCACCTGGGTCTTCCAAGCTTACAGGTTGGTATTCAATCAACAAGGCTGTTGTTTCTTTCTGTTCACTTGCTGGAATGTCACTCATAACCTGTGCTGCAACTGAAAGAATAAAATGTTCTTGCCAGGCCAGTGTATACAAGACCAGTGGATTTGCAATGGCCAACCTGATTTGCTGGATGGCATGGATGAGCAGAACTGCATTACAAGAATATGTCAAAATAATGGCATTATTTGTGACAACAACAAATGTGTTCCATATGACCAAGTTTGCGATGGGCTACACAATTGTGTTGATGGTTTTGATGAGGTCAACTGTGAAGGATACTACAAGAAATGTGATGAAAGGTGCATTGCTCATTCTCAAATTTGTGATGGTAATTTGGACTGTGATGACAAATCTGATGAAGCTAACTGTGAATCCTGGAATTGTTCTGAAGGGTTTTGGAAGTGTGGTGATGGGCAATGTATCAGACAGAGTTATGTGTGCGATTTACTGCCCGATTGTGCAGATAAATCTGATGAAAAGGGTTGTAACAATTGGAACTGCACAGATATTCACTGGAAATGTGCTGATCAAAAACAATGCATTTCACAAAAAGAAGTTTGTGATCACATCACAACATGTCGAGATGGATCCGACGAAGGACACTTTTGTGAAAGCGGCAGTTGGAATTGTTCTTCTGGTATGTGGACCTGCAAAACTTTGTACGAAGCACAATGTGTTACACTGAAGGACGTCTGCGATGGCAAAGGTTTTCCAGAAGGATGCTATCATGATGACACCGATGAACAAAATTGTGAAGACTGGACTTGCACTGAAGGGTACTGGAAGTGTGGTGATAACAAGCAGTGTATTCCATTCTCTGATGTGTGTGATGGTGAAAATCACTGTTCTGACAAATCAGATGAGGATAATTGTGAGAAGTTTTCTTGTGCAGAGGAGCAGTGGAAATGTGTGGGCACAAGGCATTGCATTCAGCCAAACAAAGTTTGTGATGGCTTGTCTGACTGTCCAAACAATTCAGATGAAAAAGGTAACAGAAATGACATTTTGTGTGTTTTTGCAAGCTGGCTGTGTCAACTCAGACAATATGTTAAAATGAAACTTTCAGATTGCCTGTTGGAAGAGTTTAAATATCCAGATAAGTTGTGGAAATGCGAAAATGGAAGATGTGTCCCAGATGCTCAAGTTTGTGATGGAGAGTTTCACTGCAGTGATGAGTCTGATGAAAACAATTGTGAGGACTGGAATTGTGCCAGTGGCTTTATCAAGTGTGCAGATCGGATGGAATGTGTGCAGGTAAGTTCAAGGCAAATCCAGCATCTTCCAGCACATGTTGTTTGTCACAAGTGTACTGAAAGCATTTTCCTTTTGCAGGAAGAAAAGGTGTGTGCAAAAGATGGACTGGATTGCCATGACGGTTCAGATGAACTATGCGATGATCCCTGTGTTTCCAGTGCCTTTCAGGGAAGGTTCACTATGAAGGTGAGCATCAAGAATGATTTGAGCATTTCAAAGTATGGTTATTTCAAAGTATGGTTTTTGATTGGCAGAAAGGCAATTTTGTTGTTTCAGAAATGTGTGGAAGACACTGGAAAATGCATTCCTTTGTTTTGGTATTGTGATGGTAAAGTGGACTGTCCTCAAGGATCAGATGAGTTGGATTGTGACTGTGCAACATTTGGGATGATGAACGCCAAATCTTCAACAAATGGGCCCATGTGTCTTTCTCTTATCTGGGCTTGTCTTGGTATTTTCGAGTTTCCAAACTACTCTAAGTGCAATGAAGACCCAGACTTTGAAATGCAATTGGGTAAGGAATTTTATGAAGGTTAGTTCACTGTTGTTATGTCCTGGTCTGTTGTTTGCAATAGTTTACACAGAGCATGTTCTGTTATGCCATTTTTGTCAGATAAAAACCACAACGTTTTTCTTTGAACCAATTGATCAAGTGATGTGTGCACAAATGTGCGTGTCACAACAAAACTTAAAAACACGGTCAACACTGTACAGGAAACAAGAAGCAGTGCTCAAGGCAACTGCAGTGCGAAGTCCCTTGAGGCATCAGTAATGTCATCAATTCTTCCTTGTTCATCAATTCTTTCTTGTCCTCCTTGTCTTCGACCATTCATGCTGTCCGATGCGGAGGGGTCCTGCCTCTAGCAGGGGAGTCCCACCTCCAGTGGAGGGAGGGGGTATGGCTGGGGGGTAGGGGGCAGGGGACATTTCAGTCCAGCTGCCATACACTGCACTAAAGGGACTTCGCACAATAACAATTTGAAGAGGTTTCCACTGCGTTTGTTCTTTCCAGATGGCAGTGGATCCAACAACTACACAGATGAGTTTGATTGTTTCCTTTCACCAAATGACACAAAGTGTTCAACTCTGGATTTTGTTTTGAGAAGCATCCTTGCAAGTGAGGTGCTCAGGACGAAAACCATATTCATGGACAACTACAATGCAAAGGAACCTGAACTCATCACTTTGCCTGACATCAGATCACAGAGAAGTATAAGTATCACCTGTTATGTCCCTTGCACCCTTGACAATGACTTTACTTTTGTAGCCAACCCTTCTGATAAAAGTGGATAACATCACATTCATCAACTCCAAACTCACAGTTTGGAATGTAAAGATCATGTTCACACATGTACAACTTGTCAACTCAGTGGTGACTGACTGGCAACCAACAAAGGGAAGCTTTGGACACATGGCACTTCACTTCCATAAAAGTGAATTTTTAAATCAAATAGTTGACAACAGCACAATGTATGGTTTGTTCTTGAAGAAAACCTTCAGTGCCACTGTCACCTTTTCTGGGTCCAAATTGATGAATGCTTCAATTGACATAAGTATCCCACACCTGGCATTTCTTGCAACAGATACATCTTTCAGAACCAGTCACATCTCCTTGTCCATCGCCAGAAATTGCTTCACAAAATTCCAGAGTGTTCTTTTCACAAATGGCATCCCACCTTTGTCATATCAAATACTTGTGACCATTTCTTCAAATCAGCTAAATTTGACTTTCTTGCACTGTGTGGTGCAGAACAGTTCAGGGGGTTTTGGTATCACAAAAACGGACTCTGGTTTGCTTGATTCGTGGATACAAGTCAATTTTCAAAATTGTGTTTTCAAACAAAACACCAAATTAGGCTCTGGTGCAGCAGTCCAAATCGTATTTCTCACTCCCACTGCAGATAAGGTGGGACCTGGCAACAATGTTGAGATCATAGACTCTCTTTTCACAAAGAACCATGCTCAAAGATTTGGCACAACTTCTTCACAGGGTAGAGGAATCAGTATTTCAGGTCAAGCCACTCAAGCTGATTGTAATCTGCTCAACATTCATATTCACAACACAACTTTTGTTGACAATAAAGCAGCAGATGGTGGTGGGGCTCTGTACATTTCAGACAGCTGCTTCACCACAAAAATCTCCAACTCAACCTTTCAGGTCACCCAAACACTTTTTGACTCACGAAAGGGGACATTTGTGTTGTCTCACTCTGAAATTTCAATTGGTGCATCAGTATTCACCAGGAATATAAAAGAGTTGCCACCGTCTTTGATAGACATGGAGATGATGTCTGACAGAGCTCAAGTTAAGCAGTTAAATATGACTGTTCAATGTCACAGATGGTCCAAGTTGACAGTAGATGGTACATTCATTGATCAACAAGCAAAAGAGATCAAACTGTCCTGCACATCTTGCCCATCATCTTTCTATATCCCATCTGAAGGACATTTTGCTGTGTCTTTCTCACCCAATGAAACTGGCGTCAGTGTTTTTGCAGAAGAGACAGCAAGAAATGCTGAAGACCTGAGTTGCATACCATGTCCACCAGGTGCAAATTGTCCTGGAAATGACATCACTGCAAAACCCAACTTCTGGGGTTCCAATATAAACAGCAAAATTATTATGTATCCATGTCCTGCAGATTATTGCTGCCAAGTAAATTGTTCATCTTATTCCCACTGTTCAGACCATAGAACTGGGGTTTTGTGTGGAGCTTGTGCAGAGCACCACTCCCTGTCAATGCTTTCATTAGAATGCATCAACATGAACAATTGCAATGACCATTGGCTGTGGCCCTTGGTTATGTTGGTTGTGATAACATACATGGCATGGTACACATTCAGAAATCATATATTTGGCATCCCAGCCTTTGTTGCAAGCAAGATGTGCAGTTGGTGCTCAACAACACACAGTACTGATGTGTACTATATTGACAAAGGCTATTTTGGTATTGTTACTTATTTTATCCAGGTCAAGGCAGTTATGGGGCTTTCAATTTCACTGGATGACAAAAGAGCAGTGAACAGTTGGTTTGACCAAATTCAAGCATACATTGAACTGGGGTTGAATTTTGAATTGAGCTACATTTCCAATGACACTTGTGCACTGAAGGGACTCACCTCAATGAACAAAATGATATTCAAACTTTCATTTCTATTTGGAATATTTGCCTTCTGGAACATTATATTTCTGGCTTTGTCTCTGGTCAAACAGTTTATAATTCAGACTGGTGTAAAGACTGATAAATTAGCCAAGTTCCAAATCAAGCTGATTTATGGTCTGGTAGAAATAATTAAGTACACATACTTGGGATTTACATCCATTGTGTTCTATTCACTGACCTGCACATTTGTTGGTGGAAAATATGTCTGGTTCTATGATGGTTCTGTTCAATGTTATAGTCTTTGGCAGCAACTTATGATAATATTTGCCACAACATTTGTGCTTCCATATCCATTCCTTATTTACTTGGGCGCAAAACATCTGAACTGCAAGAGAGTATCATACAAATTATTCCTTCTTGCAGTTTATTTTCCATTGCCAGTTTTATTTGTATTTCTTGTTCTTCTTTACAAGGATAACAAGAACAATCCTCTGCACACAACAGATAGCAAACGACAAACTGAAGAAGTTTATGCTGAACAAGCACTGGCTGATGGGTTTACAGGAGGGTTTAGAAAATCCAAACAAAACACTCAGTACTGGGAAGCAGTTCTGATGTTGAGGAGACTTTTGATCAGTGCAACCAATTAAAATGCCAAATGCTCTGATACAACTGTCTATCTGCTTAGCTTTGTGCCTCATCTTCCTGATTCACCATTTGGAGAGAAAGCCTTTCACTCATGGCATATCTAACAAGGCAGAAACTTTCTCTCTGTCTCTGTTGTGTGGAATTGCTGCAATAAACCTGTTGAAAGCCTGCTTTCTCTATGCAGAACTGAATTTTCAAGGTTCTCAAGCTGAAATCCTCAGCTACCTTGAATTGATGGAAGGTATGTTTGTTATTCTGTTAATTCTGTTCATAGTTTTCTTTGAATCAGTTTCTGCACTTGCAATGAGACTGAAGAAAACTTTTGGAAAGAAAGAACCACAAATGACACATCAATTGTCTGGACACACTGAACCTCCAGTTGCACAGGACTTTGACCCTGAAACAACAATCAACAGGAATCCTGTTTCTGAACAGGACAATGAACAGCCTGATGAAGATGGAGTCAAAACTAACATTTAACAATTCTCGCCTCTGTTTGAGAGACAATCGTGTTTGAACTCAGTGTGACGAACTGCAACCATGGACAGCAACGATGATGTGGCCCCGAACACCTTTGCATGAACGCCACGTGATCTGTACAGCAGCTGGACAAGTTTTCTCTTGACAGTACCTCAGCCACGGCACATCAAGCCAACAGTGCATGCATCTCAGAAAGCATCTCGGATTGTGTTGTGGAAAAATTTAAAGACACCAACATGAGTGTGGCGTTGACATCGGAACCAGCAACAGAAACGGAATTGGGTGTGACTAGGAGAATACAAACAGCTACGCATGGATGGGAGCAACCAAACAGCACGCAAAAGAACTCACCTACACTTGTGAATTTCTTCACACATGTGTGCATGTTTAGAATCCTCCACCAAATTAGTGTTTGTCTTGAAAGAGTTTTGGGTCTTGTACAACACTGGCAACAATAAAACAAACAGCCACAATCATGCCTTTGTCAACAACTGAACAAAAATGCTGATGGAATGGGAAACATCCACTTTATTGTTCACTTGTTTTCCAGAATTTTATTGCTCCACAAACCTAAAATTCACAGGATAAATCTATGTGACGTCCAACATCATCGCGTCGACAAACTACAATCTTAGACTTGCGCTGTTCAGACCACAGTTGTTGCAGCACGTGAAGATTTTCAAAACAAGCATTGCACTCATTTGAACGGGCCTTTGAAATGTCTTTGATAAATTGGATTTTTATAGGCCGATTTCTCCGAAAATCGGACTATATTGTTTTCACCTCTGTCGGTTTTTTATTGGCCGATTTTCGGACAATATTGTTTTCAGACGTCTCGGTTTATTTATTTATTTATTTATTTATTTTTTTTTTTTTTTTAAATATGTTTGTTTGTTTGTATGTGCTCATTAAGGCTTTTGAACCAGACATCACAGACCAATGCCCTTTGCACCATAGACCCCTAGTGGCCCCCCCCTCGGCACTGACC
>JAAUXT010126481.1_pt1 | contig 15886 bp, 23 predicted proteins | sample 7278171 | NCBI WGS metagenome assembly JAAUXT01 (sample SAMN14350112, study PRJNA611818) | marine sediment metagenome | isolation source: surface marine sediment (1.8m) | place: French Polynesia: Moorea | collected 2018-08 | reverse complement strand
GCTTTGACGCTCAGCATCAGAACTTGGACAGAAGTACGCCACTAAAAATTATCCTAGTCAAGGCACCCCAATTTGCAGGTTATTCACGGCCCCAGCAGAAAACCTTCGCATGTGTGTGTGTGTGTCTGTGTGTTTGTGTATGTGTGTGTGGTGCGGTTATTTTAGATCGAGTCCGCACCCAAGTGTAGTCAATGAGAGATCAGCCATACGAGTCGTTGGAAACACGTGGTGTGATGGAGACGTGTGTGTATATGTGTGTTTCTCAGTGTGTGCCTGGTCCCAACAGAGAGCAGACCTTGTCGCTCTTGAAGACCCACCTGAGACTGCTGGAAGAGAAGGCTCTTGTCCGGGTCGATCCCACAGGCGAGCAGACAGCTCGCCATCTCCACCACACGGTCCCTGAGGATGACAAGAGCAAGCGTCCTGCGTTCACAACGGGTGACGTCTTGTTTCTGCCAATTCCAGTGGACTCATGGGTGGGTCGAGAGGACACTGGCTGCCCGCACCTGAACTTGGACAGAACCACTTTCATCACTGAACAAAATTGGCCGCGCTATGGCAACTTTTGGGAAAACTAGAACACTTATCAGTGGAGAAACATGCCGGGGATGTACTCGTACCTGAGCGTGCCCTTCTCCTGGTTGGTGGTGAAGGCGTGTAGATCGACGATACAGAAGACGACGGAAGGGAACTGGTGCTGCAGCTGTACCCAGTGCTGAATAGCGCCCACGTAGTTCCCGATGTGGGGTATGCCCGTCGGCTGGATACCCGAGAATACCCGCTTCACCACACCGCCGGGCTGTGGGTTGAAACAAGAACACCACTCAGTGCGAACACGCGCCTCGGGAGATGGTCGTCGCTGGGATACATGAGACTGCCTCCACACTGAGCTCTGGGAAACAAGAATGCTTGTCCGCTGTGACACCAAGGTCACTAGTGACCAGGCACAACGCCAGTGCCGGTGGCCAGTGAATAAACTATTGTTGTGGAGCAGACCTGACGACCAATTCATAAATTTGGCGATGGGACAGAAAAGGGAAAATGTTGCAAGCTTGTTGTCACCAAATGTCAAAGCAAGTGTGTTGTTGCATTCGGGATTGAAAGTCTGGGACACAATTTTGACTCAGTGAATTTGATGGTTTGTTCACTCATCGTGACGTGACACTGAAACGTCAACAAACTGAACCCACCCTTGCACCAGACGTTTCTACATCCGAGCAGAAGTGCCTTGTTTTCCCTGGCCACCACCTGCTGCAGTTTTTCATAAATCTGCAGAAACTCATGGTGCAGGGCACGGAACCTCCGCGATTTTCGGAGGGTTTCTAGTTGACACACGTGACATCACTGAAGAGCTAAAGAGCACATCATGCACACAACAGAACTTCTCGACTTTTCTCGAACACAACTCACACTTTCCTGAGGAAGATACGCCAATGAAACAAAGTTTCTTCTGCATGATTCCACTTTTTAATTTGCACTTGCTCAACAAACATGAAATATTTCCACTTGAACGGGTTGACTGGTTGCAGATCTAAATTGGATCTGTAAATGGCGCCAAAGCATGAACTTCCCCACTTCCGGTTTTCGTGCTTCTCGATCGCGAGACGCTTCAACTTTCGTGGCTCAGCACCAGTTTTGCTGCTGTCGAAACCTCTTCGCAAGAAACAAGCGCACACTTTGCGATCTGGTAAAGTGATTAGAATCCATTTGAAAAGCCTTCTTTTGGCAAAAAACGTAAAAAAGAAAGTTCTGGAATGGTCTAGAAAGCCCGAAAGGAAGTGACGTAGGGACGTGACTGACCTCTCAACCGGCATTTCTACTGCACGCGGCCTCCGAGAAGGTTCAGTCAGAGAGAAGAAAGTGAAGAGATCTGTTGGAAACGACAGTGAATCAACATTTACTCGCTTGTAACGAAGAACTACTCTTCCACAACACAGACGTAAGTACAATGCGCGTGTACTTTCATTGTGAAGTGAAAAGAAAATCGCGTTTTTCTTGAGGCACAAAAATGATGGTGCCGCACATGTTTTAGATCTACGGAATTTGTCTGGACATGAAACGGCGGATCTTTTCGAGTCCAGTTGAGACCCAGGATCTTGAAGACGACTGTAAACTCTTCTAGCGTTAAAGATCTGTGAAATCACATGATCCAGATCTGGTGTTTCCTGTCGGGAATTTTGAATTTCCGACAGTCCTGACCATGTGATAGTTCTTTTGTCAAATTCGCACGTGGGAACCTTGTCAGGAGGATCAAGACCTTTGTCTCGATTCTGATCTGAAGATTATCCCCTGAACTGAGGATTATCCGGATCTTCCCAGAACACAAGTCAAATATTTCGAGCAAGACTTAAGTTGATTCGAGACTTGCGTTGAAATTGTCAAGAGGGAAGAAAATTCAAGAAATTTCTCGATGCCACACGGTCAATGGTTGAGTCACGCTGTCAGTTGTTGCGTGGTTGCGTAGAAACTTCCGTGAAGAAATTCAGCACTGAAGAAAATCCACTGGAAAGTTCTCGAGACACTCGACAATTCAAAACACTTTAAACCTCCGTTTTCAATGGCAGATTGGATCGACTCGAAGTGTGGCCACACCAGGTGGTGTGGTGAAAGCAGTTTTTGCCACCACACCAACTGGTTGGTACTTTTGACCAGTGGATTTGTAAAACAAGCCTGACCACACGAACTAGGTAGGCCAGTTGGTGGTGGCCTGACCAGCCTTGGAGATCAAGAAAGGATTCAAAATTTTGTGGTCTTTGAAATTGACAGGCAGTCACACTCGTTGTGCTGGTGACAATTGAGGAGGGGAGAATGCTTTCACCATTGCAATCGTCTTGATGTCAATTGTCTCTTTCCTTGCCACCACAACAATATTCATTGATGAGTTTCCGAGACACGTGACATGCCATTGTCCCTTGGGGTACAAATAGCTGAGTTCAGCAGTGTGTCCCTCATACAACGACACGCAGCCACCGCGAACACATCTAGAGAAGTGACGGAGATCTTGACGCACGTTTTCTTCAGATCATGCCTCCGATGCCAGAACTCGAGACCATGGACGACACAGAGACGGAGACCTTCGCCTTCCAGGCGGAGATCGCTCAGCTTATGAGTCTGATCATCAACACATTCTACTCCAACAAGGTGAGTGTGCGTGTGTGGTGGGTATGCGTGGGGTACATCAGACGCAACTCGTCCGAAAACGCGTTGCAAACCGTACGAGATGGAATGCAAAGCGTTCCTTGTGGTCCTTCAGTGAGAGAGAGTGAGAGCGTTTTGATGGTTTGTGGGTGAAAATGGTTGAAACACGTGCGCTGGAATATTGTACAGGAAAAATATTTTTTGCACAAATAAGGAAACACGTGCTCGGTGACATTCGATCTCAAAAACTGTTTGAATGATGAGATTTCCGTGGTCAATAGCAGATTGGTCACAAAACAAACTTAACCTGTTTGCATGTGGTGTAACACGAGAATATTAACCCGTTGAAACGCAAATCCGTTTGTACGGAAAAGATAAGATAGATTTCTGTGAGAATCTGGTGGTCATGTGAGCCGTTTTCTTTGTCCAAACATGACACACGAGAAAAATCTTGTTTTCGCTTCACATTTTGAGCAATCGGCAACCAAATTTGTCCTCACCCCCTTTGCCATTGCATCCCCCCCCCCCTTCGGCCAAAAAGTGACCTTCATTGCCTCTCGGCCCGCCAACCTTTGACCCGCTTGGACACACGCACACACACACACTTGGTGAGAACAGGGCTGTGGGAGCCAGTGGACGATTCGGGTGGGTCTACCTCAGACACGCGCGCACACACACACCTACACCTGCTCGTGTCTCATGGCCCACCGTCACATTCTCAGGAAATCTTCCTTCGCGAGTTGATCTCCAACTCTTCGGACGCGCTCGACAAGATCCGGTACGAGTCTCTCACTGACCCGTCCAAACTGGACAGCGGAAAGGACCTGCAGATCCGAATCATCCCGAACAAGAACGACAACACGCTGACCATCATCGACTCCGGGATCGGCATGACCAAGGCTGACCTCGTGAACAACCTCGGAACCATCGCCAAGTCCGGGACCAAGGCGTTCATGGAGGCTCTGCAGGTACGGTAGTCATGGCAACGCGCAGTGCGTCATGCAGTGCAAGTGGACGCAGCGAATTAGGTGGGGTCAACGGGGGGCAACACCGTTCAGTGAAACAGAATGTAACATGTGTTCAAAATTGATTGTTGTACTGGACATGAGGCTTGTTCTGCAAGTGGATGCACCATTTCACTGCATTCTTGTGTGTCAAATTTTTCGCAACACCTGCAGACATTTGTCATTTTGACCTTGATCAACGTGCGAAGCCATTTCAGAAGCAGTATTGTGCAGTGCTTTCCTGGGTTTGACCCATATTCACTGTTTCTCCTCGCCCCCCGCCAGGCCGGAGCGGACATCTCGATGATTGGACAGTTCGGAGTCGGGTTCTACTCGGCGTACCTCGTCGCTGATCGCGTCACCGTCACGAGTAAACACAACGATGACGAGCAGTACACGTGGGAGTCGAGCGCCGGAGGTACGTACAGCAGAGGGGTACGTGAGGCAGGGCGGGGGTATCGTAGGTACGGCAGGGCGGGGGTACAGACTGCAGGGTGAGCGGGGGTACAGACAGCAGGGGAGTTGGACATTCCTTCCGGGAAATCTAGTATGTACGAGGCAATATCCAACCAAAGTGAGAATTGTCATGATCACCAAAGAAGCAAATTGGCCTTGTGCACTCAGAAGGTGAATGAAATAAATTGTCTTGAATCAACCACCTGTGACCTTCCAGGCCGATTGTGAACATGACAATTCTCACCTTCGTTGGATAGAGCCTCGTATCTTTGTTGACAGCGAAAAACACATGGATTTGGGTGGTAGTTACGCGTTCTGGCTTCGCCATAGCAACGCGATTCTGACTGGTCCCCGTTTTCTCTCCCCGCGCATGCGCAGGATCCTTCACGGTGACGCCGAGTCACGATGAGCCCATGGGACGCGGAACGAAGATCGTGCTGCACCTGAAGGAGGACCAGACCGAGTACGTGGAGGAGCGTCGGGTCAAGGACGTCGTCAAGAAACACTCGCAGTTCATCGGGTACCCGATCAAGCTGCAGGTGGAAAAGGAGCGGGATCTCGAGGTGTCGGACGATGAGGAGGAGGAAGAGAAGAAGGAAGAGGAGGAGGAAAAGAAGGTAAAGATGGCGCTCGAAACATCACGTCGAAAATGGTGTGAATGGGGGGGGGGGAGAGACAGAGAAAGAAACAAAAGTTTGAAGCAAATTGGCAGTGTCTGTGATGAAATATTTTCCCAACATTCGCAGTTTCCACTTGAGAAACTTCGCGGTTTCCATGAAAGCCTTGACCTTCCTTGGATGTCTGAGACGCTTCCACCAATCACACTGCTCTGTGCGCACTTTTCCTGCCAAATTTTCACTGAAAATGACCCCCAAACTGCTTTTCTCCACAGGAGGGTGAGGAGGAGAAGGAAAAACCCAAGATCGAGGATCTGGATGAGGGAGAGGATGAAGACGCTGAGGACAAGGAGAAGGACAAGAAGAAGAAAAAGAAGATCAAGGAGAAGTACAACGAGGACGAGGAGCTCAACAAGACGAAGCCGATCTGGACCAGGAACCCGGATGACATCTCTCAGGAGGAGTACGGTGAGTATCCACCAGGGGGCGTCACTGACCTTGACCTGAGACGCAGCGTCACGAAATCGACACCACGTGACCCAAAGCTTGTGAATGATGAATCTTTTTTTCCCCAGCGGATCGATACATGAAGATCAAAATGCTGATCAAGCCAAAACAAATCTGATGCAAGCACAATACCCCCTCCTCTCCCAACCCTTTCCCTTCTCTCCACCATCTGAAACACCATTTTCACCTCCGCAGGAGAGTTCTACAAGTCCCTGACGAACGACTGGGAGGAGCACATGGCGGTGAAGCACTTCTCGGTGGAGGGGCAGCTCGAGTTCCGCGCACTACTTTTCGTGCCACGTCGGGCGCCGTTCGATTTGTTCGAGAACCGCAAGAAGCGAAACAACATCAAGCTGTACGTGCGCCGTGTCTTCATCATGGACAACTGCGAGGACATCATCCCCGAGTACCTCAGTAAGTACAACGCAAGTATCTCGGCGAGTACAGCCTGTTTACCTCACAGAGTAAGCGCGTTGCGTCCGGCGTTCCACTGGGGGGGGGGTGTCTTGTGAAAGATGCAGTGCAGTGTCCGTATTTGCACGTGGACCTTGTCCGTGTCCAGAAGGAACCCATTTGCAGAAACGGCGGCGTTTCCACGACGACGGTTCGTGACACATGTGCTCCCTTCTCTCTACAGACTTCATCAAAGGTGTTGTTGACTCTGAGGACCTTCCGCTCAACATCTCTCGTGAGATGCTGCAACAGAGCAAGATCCTGAAGGTGATCCGCAAGAACCTGGTCAAGAAGTGCATGGAGCTGTTCGACGAGGTCGTCGAGGACAAGGACAACTACAAGAAGTTCTACGAGCAGTTCGGCAAGAACATCAAGGTGCGTCGGGAGAGAGCAGGGAGTCTGAAGAGGAGAGACGCATGGAGCGTGTCGGGGGGGGGGGCTGGCAGAGAGTACCTGTGAAGAGGGTCAGCACAAGGAGAGTGTGTGTGTGTGAAGTGTCACCACGAGGGAGGGGTATGAAGCATGTTTGTTTGTCTCCGGGGGGGGGGGGAGGGGGTGACGGTTTCAGAATGTTTGGAGCTGAGCGCTCGAGTGCTGCGAAGACGAATAGGGAAACGGGCAGGAAGCTGAAACAATGTGCTTGTGAATGATGAATCTTTTTTTCCCCAGCGGATCGACACATGAAGATCAAATTGCTGATCAAGCCAAAACAAATCTGATACAAGCACTTTTGTCACAATGTGTGTTGCGGCCCCGTCCCGTCAGACCACGTGTTGTGACCACGTGTTTTTGTTTACAGCTCGGGATCCACGAGGACTCTGTGAACCGGAAGAAGCTGGCTGAGTTCCTGCGGTACCATTCGTCGCAGAGCGGGGACGAGCTGACCGGTCTCAAGGTACGAGTGCGCGCGAGCGGGTGCAGGTCACAAAATGCACAGCGGGGTGCCGTATCTTGCAAGGGTCCCGTCTGTTCAGAGGGAGGGGAACGTCAGATGGTTGTTGACGGTGCAGATCGGGAAGCTGATTACGATGACGTAAACCAAGGGTTCACTCACGCCAACAGATTGAGAGATAATGTCACGCCGAGATACATTGTAACAGGACGCGATCAACAAGCGTGGCAGACCAGATCTTGAGGCGCTCTCACTCAATGTCTACGGTGATTGACCTTGATGCACTGACTGACTGACCTTGACCGTGCCCCGTTTCCAGGACTACGTGTCGCGGATGAAGGAAAACCAGAAGAGCATCTACTTCATCACAGCCGAGTCAAAGGAGGTGGCGGAGAACTCGAGCTTCGTGGAGCGAGTCAAGAAGCGCGGCTACGAGGTGCTCTACATGTGCGACCCGATCGACGAGTACGCCGTGCAGCAGCTGAAGGAGTTTGATGGTCAGTATCATGCGCCTTCGTGTAGAGGCGTGCGTGTGGTGGTGGTGCGTGCGCGTGGGGAGGGGTGCGGCCCCATCGGTGAATACAAGTCAGCATTGTGCGTGTGTGCGCGGGTATGCGTTGACAGTGTGGTGTTTGTGTGCGAGAAAAGCTTGGAGGGAGGGAGCAGGGAGGGATTTCGCTCAAAAAATGGACGTGAATTACAGCAGATGACTGTTGTTCGTTTTGGGATTCGCGAGTGACAACCAACCGACTCTATTTTGCAGGCAAGACTCTGGTGTCCGTCACCAAGGAGGGTCTGGAGCTGCCCGAGGACGAGGAAGAGAAGAAACTGTTCGAGGAGGCCAAGACCAAATACGAGGGGCTCTGCAAAGTCATGAAGGAGATCCTCGACAAGAAGGTGGAGAAGGTCGTGGTCTCGAACCGGCTCGTCCAATCACCGGTCTGTATTGTGACGTCACAGTACGGCTGGACCGCCAACATGGAGAGGATCATGAAGGCGCAGGCCCTGAGAGATACCTCCACCATGGGGTACATGGCAGCCAAGAAGCACCTCGAGATCAACCCCGACCATTCCATCATCAAGACGCTGAAGGTGAGTTAGGCAGCCAGTAGGGGGCGTTGGGTGCTGCACAGGGACGCGCTCTGTCGGCCGTTCCCGTGCGGTTCGCTGGGTGGGTGGGGGGTGCAAAGAGGGGAAACTGGTGTGAAATGTCCTTCTAATGCTGCTTATGAAAGAGGACCTTTTTTCCACCAGCTGAACGACACGTGAACAATCAAATTGCTATCAAGCTAAACCAAATCTGCTACAAGGACATCTTGCACAAGATGATTGACACGTCATTTTCCGTGCTGTTTCCTGACCGTTTCTCTCTCGTCTATCCACAGGACAAGGCTGATGCGGACAAGAACGACAAGTCAGTGAAGGACCTCGTGCAGCTGCTGTACGAGACCGGTCTGCTCGCGTCCGGCTTCTCCCTCGAGGACCCGCGGGTTCACGCCGACCGCATCCACAGGATGATCAAGCTTGGGCTCGGTGAGTAGCGCGCATGCGCACATCCGGGTACGCGTGGGGGACGCCTGAACTGGCCTCATGATAAACTCGCCGTCTGAGCCCAGTAACCCTCCAGCCCCCGACTCCCACGGTCCTCAACCTCTGCCCTTGTGATTGGATACTTCTAGTATTCACTCAGACGCGGGTGTTGCGTGTCTGCATCCTTTTCCATTGTCCTGTGGTTCAACCCAACTGGCTGTTCCCACCCCTCCCCCTGACAGACCCCAGACTCGGCACAACCCACGCGGTTCCGAAGCTTGTGAATGATGAATCTTTTTTTCCCCAGCGGATCGACACATGAAGATCAAAATGCTGATCAAGCCAAAACAAATCTGATACAAGCTTCTGTCCTGTTCCCTCACAACATTGGTTGCCTTGACAACGCAATGTAACTGTGGTTTCCATGACAACAGGTGTGGAGGATGACGACACGCCGGCAGAGGACGCCGCTGCGCCTGCCGCCGCCACCGAAGACATGCCGCCACTAGAGGGAGACGAGGACGACGCGTCGCGCATGGAGGAGGTGGACTAAACTACCCACCAGTGGGGCAGAGGTGTGGTTCACCCGAGGACAATCTCAAGAACTTTGTACAGTGACGCTGATTGGACGAGCAAAAGTACCGGAAGGATTGAGATTTTCGGGAGAGACACGCAGACACAGCCTCTGTGTGAATTGGGGGCTCAGGCCGATTGTGAAGTTTCGTCAGATGTCGCCACAAGCCACGTTCTTCACTGGTGAAACGCGCATGCGCAAACGCTTTCCCGAAATATTCCAGGTGTTTGTGCGCGCGCATCTTGTATCAACGACATGGTTCTTGTTCGTGAAGTGTGTTGTTTTCGTTTCTTATGATAGATCACGTACCACAACGCACGGGGTTTTGCAGAATCGGTTTTTGAATCGAAAGAGTGCGAAATTCCGTCTTGTGTGGTGTTTTTGATATGATAGTTGTTGAAGGCGTCCTCAATACAAAATTTCCCTTCACTTTTCCAATTTCTTCTGTTGTTCAACTTGCGAACGTGCAAGAAAGCATTTTGTGTCCAACAAGGGAGTTGAACTTGGGGTGCGACTGATACGCGGAGTTTTGCGATATTTGATCAAAATTCTTCAGTCGTTTTTGCAGGCAGCCATTTTGAACTTGTTGTTTTCGCTTTCGGTTCCACCGACAGTCAAGTCGGCTTTGCCGAATGCAAATTGTTCACTTTTTTGTGTCGTGTTTGAGAAGAAAACAAAGATTGTGTTCACAAGTGGAAATCAATCTGGAGTTTGAGATTGTCCCGCCGATAATCGTAATTTGAAGCTGAATGAACGAGTTTAGATCCATTCCATTTTGCGTCAACGGGTACCAGTGGAAAAACACAGGGCGGAACAGTTTCGCGGAAAAATGTCCCAAGTGCGGCTGCTCTTGGCGGCCAAAGAAAAGCCGGGGGGGAAGGGGGAGACTGCAAATGTTTACAAACACCCAAGAAATAGCTGCCCACGTGGGGCTTTTGAAAAAGTCACGGGTCTTCACCACCACAGTACTGAACTTCATGTGACACCGCGAGGTCGCAGTCTCCCCTCCGGAGTTGCATTTTGGACAACAGATGGAGTCTGAAGCACTTCTGCGCAGGCACAGCATGGGCTGCGACAAGTTTTCATGAAAATTTGACACGGCCTCTTCCCAACGCTCATCCCAGATCCACACCAACAAGATTTCAACAATAATTAGTTTATTAATGATTCCTTCTTTTTCAGTTTTCTTATTACAAGTCTTATCAAACTATCTACGATGAGAAGCGCCATATTTACACAAAAATACAAAAAAAGAGCCGGAACTTCCGGTTCGAGTCCGGTTTCCGGTTTAGTTTCTAGTTCCGGTTTGATGCGCCCTGTGCAGAACAAGACGTGCGGAAAACACGTGACGCGCCGCGCACGTGACGCGAGGCCCAGTTTGGTCACATGACACGACACTTCTCACACGTGCGTGTACAGTGCACACTTGATATGGATATTCGTGCTTCATTCAACGGATATTCTGCCACCTCAAAACTCCGGTGCAACAGGTGCGTCGAGGGGGGGGGGAGGGGGGGGGGAAGCGGGCTGTTCTATTTCTAACTTCCGACTTCACGAACAAAAGAATTTGTAATGTTGGAGACAGTAAAACCTGCTTTGACCAGACGTTTCGGACGCGTTGAAGCGACAAGTGGGCGCGTTCTGAGAACGTTCTCACCGCGCACGCATCGAACACGCCCACAGCGGCAGTGCGGTCCAAACGGCGCGGAGGCGGGCCTGACAGTTTTCAGGTCGAACGTACCCATTCGGAATGGGTACATCCAGGATGTTAGGGCGGACCCCGAGGGCAGAAGGTCTGGGGGACTCCAGAAGAGGGGGGGGGCCAGAAAGGGGGGGGGGCGACTGGACGCTCGCGCGTCCACCCACTCTTTGCCCAACCTGAAGACGAGCTGCAGACACGAGAAGTTCAGTTTTGTTCGCCCTCCCCCACCCCCCCCCCCGGAAGCTGCCCCCTGTCGACCCAATCAAGAATTTCGTACTGCAGGCGCAAACAACAGAAAAAATGTTCGCCCTGCCCCCCCCCCCCAACCGCCACCCGAGTCTCCCCCTACCGACCCAATCTTGGGATTCGCCCACACAAAGGATCTGCACTTGTTGCACCGGAGTTTTCACGTGACTTCTGGAGTGTAACAGTTTCACAGGCGTCTTTCTCGGGTCACAGCAAAACTTCACTGCACTTCTCGTGGCCCCATACGAAATGTAAAATCACCCGTGCCGGCAGATCAAATTTTTGAACCTACCATGTGGAAAGATATCGGTTCAACTTCACAATTTTCGAATCAGAAAGTGAATTAACGCATCAGTAATTTTGTGCAACTCAAACCAATTGAGTACGATTTTCGTAAAAGTCGAGTTTGAATTTGACGGAGACTGGTGTGAAATGTAACGTGCTTGAACTGAGCTGTTTGGCCGGCGCCGCCCAAACTTGGGTGAGACGCCACACAACGATACAGAACACAGTATTTGATGACGTCACTGAATTTCGCAACACGGATCGCCATGGCAAAGAGAAAATGCAGTGAAGCGCAGCTGTGACCAGTAGAGCGAGACAACGTGGCGCCACCTTACTTATTTGCGATCAATACAAACATCACGTGACGCAGCCAGGGGCAACCCTGGGCACTTCTGCGCATGCGGCCTCGGTTTCGCGCCGAGACGCTCGCGACGCGTGGAAGACGCTGAAACGAACGGACCAAACTGCGTTTCGGAATGAGAGGGCGCGTCCCATTCAACCCGCCTCGTGCTGGCTGTTCGTTTTGCCAGGTGAAGGAATTGACCGGTGGACCCAAGCTTTCATTTTTCCTTTTGGAGAGTTGGTTGAGTAGTTTAGGATCGTGAACTCAAAATACCAAAACACAGAGGCAGAATACTCAATTTAGCACTGCCAAACTCAAATCAAAATGGCTTTCACCCAAGGTGGATTTTGCTCTGAAACTCCCCCTCCACCCGAGGTGGAATTTTACTCAGGAATCCCCCCCCCCCATCCCACAATTCAGAATTCAGTCAGGGATATCACACGCAGTGTAGGACCCAACACGCAGCGTCCCCCACACGACACAGCGTCATCGAGCGACAAAGTCGAGCCCACGACAAAGACAGAACCGTCACCTTATCACAGATGTGTCTAAGTGTTCAAATCCAACGCGACATTCATATCAATAATCAATCAATCAATCAATCGATCACACGGACCATCTTCTGCAAGGAAACACGGGGGCACAGAAAGGAGTGTGCACGCATACACAAGCGCACACACGCACGCACAACAGTTTTCTCAAGACAACGCAAGTGCTGCGAGTGTAGCGATAAAACCAAGTAACTGCGACACCTCAGAAGGCAATGCAATTCCAAAATTTGCATTTTGGGAAGGAAACCAGACGTTAGACGCGAGACACGCGGGACGGACTTGTCGGTCCGTTTCGTGTCCCGTCGTTGGTTTCGCCTTCAGAAGGGTTCACGCTGGATGCGTCACGCGTTGTGTCGCTATGCAGGTCAAGGCGTCGCAAGTGACGGCACAGCGCACGTTGAGGCCAGTTCTGCACTAGATGTGTCGTGCATTGCGTCTCTGTACAATGGGTGCTGCGTCGTCGCATTGCAACGTCGCACCCCTTGACTTGTACAAGGGCGCAATGCGCGACACATCCATTGTGAAACAAGCCTGACTTGTACGAGGATACGCACTTGACGTACCCACCAATGCACGCCACGACGCGGCACACATTCACCTGCACAGCGACGCCACGTCACGACGCATGCGTGAACGCCGCCCAGCTACACCCCGTTCAACAATTCTCGCATCAACAAGAACAGAACGCAAATGATCAGTATCAACATCGGGCAAAGTGAACAGAAACTCCCGAGTAGAACAACGGTGTGAAGGAAGGAGCCAGTACGGCACGTTTGCAGCTGTTAGTTCAACGAGCGCTGTGGCCCAGTTCACACTGGAGCAGTCCTGCGTTTCGCTTGTGCACGTTAACGTGGCGTTGCTCGTGACGCAGCGCCCGTCAACTCGTGCAGCGACGCGGAGCACGACGCATCCAATGTGAACTGGGCCAGAGCGGGAAAATTGGCAGGAGAGACGGACGCTACATAGCGCGTCATACAGACGTCACACAGCGCGTCATACAGAACGTTACAGAGACGCCGAGTAACGCGTCATACAGACGTCACACAACACGTCATACAGAACGTGACAGACTCAGAACAGCGCGTCACACTAGCACGTCATACAGAACGTGACTCAGAATAGCGCGTCATACAGATGTCACACAGCGCGTCATACAGACGCTACACGAGGCGCTACGCACTCACCAGCAACCCACTCATCCCTCAAGCGCACAGTGCGAGATGACATGGCGAGAGAACAAACTTCTTTACCCGAGACTCAAACCCAGTGCGTGGTGAGCAGTCACGTGACTTCAAAGTCACGTGTTTTCAAAGTCACGTGCTTTCAATTGCTTTTCGTGGAAAATAGAAGAGATTAGTTTCAGAAATTTGTACACATCGTCAGACTGAATGATTGTTCCTTTGTTTTCTTCAAGTCACCTCAGCAATGCCTGCATTGGATAACGGTCGTGTTCGATTTGACATACCGGCGCGACAAATCGAACGCGACCCACGATAAATGCTCCCGCTGGAAACAACGCTTCGTCCCAAGCGTCTCTCACAGGCTGAATGAATGAATGAACTTTACACACGTGTTCAAACCGTGTGTACGCTTTCTGGACGTGAAAACATGGGGGAGGAAATAAGTAGATCTAGGATACAGTCATTCTTCACGTTCGTGTATTGTACAAAAATTGCCATTTTTCTTTTCAACACAAAAAATCACATGGTGTTTGTCCCGTGGACGCCCGCGGCGGCGCTGCCGGCAGGGGGCGGGAGCTGCTCCCTGCTGGGTCACTTCCGGTCTGCAGGGCGGACTTCCGGTCTGCAGGGCGGGTCACGGCTGCGGGCTTGGCCGAGTTTTCTGCAAACAAAATACCCACGTGTCAAAACAAATTTTATGCCAACGTCGCACTGTACGTGTCGTGGGGTTCTGTCCCTGCGGGGGCGACGCTTGGACACTTGCGACACAGCAGACGCAACGGTTCGCACACCCTGGGTGAATCTGGCCTGAGGACCCGTCCCAACAGGGACAGACGAAGACGCAGTGCCTGGTGGGAGGCACGACGCAGCGTCTGCGGCAGATAGTTTGTTTGCGGCGCAGGTCAGAAGAATTGGAGATCCAGGGATACTCAGCAGGGACCCGCCCTAACTGACATCGCCTCCAGCTCGGTGGCTCCCATGATGCACCAGGAGGTGTCCGAGAGAGCAGCAGAGGCGAACAGTCTGACTCAGCCACGTGCTGAATACGTACAGCGTGGGACACTTGCAGAAAGGAGTGTGGATCGTCAGGTGTGTTGGGCTGTACTCACAATGTGAACTGTACTCAGTGTGGGATGTACTCACAGTGTGGGTTGCACTCACATCATCATGGGGTGTACTCACTGCACTCACAGACTGTACTTACAGCTGGATGTACTCAAAGCGGGGGTGTACTCACAGCGAAGGTGTACTCACAGTGGGGTGTACTCACTGCACTCATGAACTGTACTCACAGTGGGGGTGTAATCACAGTGGGGTGTACTCACAGCACATGGGGTGTACTCACAGTGGGGTGTACTCACAGCGGGGTGTACTCATGGGTTGTACTCACAGTATGGGGTGTACTCACAGCACATGGGGTGTACTCACAGTGGGGTGTACTCACAGTATGGGTGTACTCACAGTATGGGGTGTACTCACAGTATGGGTGTACTCACAGCGCAGTGTGCTTGAAGCAGGGTACTTACAGTGGGGGTGTACTCACAGTGGGGTGTACTCAGTGAAGGTGTACTCACAGTGAAGGTGTACTCAGTGGGGTGCACTCAGTGGGGTGTACTCACAGCGGGGTGTACTCATGGGTTGTACTCACAGTATGGGGTGTACTCACAGTGGGGTGTACTCACAGTATGGGTGTACTCACAGTATGGGGTGTACTCACAGTATGGGTGTACTCACAGTGCAGTGTGCTTGAAGCAGGGTACTTACAGTGGGGGTGTACTCACAGTGGGGTGTACTCACAGTGAAGGTGTACTCACAGTGAAGGTGTACTCAGTGGGGTGCACTCAGAGTGGGGTGTACTCACAGCGGGGTGTACTCATAGTATGGGTGTACTCATAGTGGGGGTGTACTCACAGTGGGTGTACTCACAGCAGGGTGTACTCACATCGGGGTGTACTCACAGTGGGGGTGTACTCATAGTACGGGTGTACTCACAGTGTGGGGTGTCCTCACAGTGGGGGTGTACTCACAGTGGGGGTGTACTCACAGTACGGGTGTACTCACAGTGTGGGGTGTACTCACAGTATGGGTGTACTCAGTGTGGGGTGTACTCCCAGTGGACATCAGCAGTCCCGTGGTCACTGCTATATGACGGTTCCCCCTGTGCTCATCATGGGGTGTACTCACAGCAGGGTGTACTCACAGCGGGGGTGTACTCACAGCAGGGTGTACTCACAGCGGGGGTGTACTCACAGTATGGGTGTACTCACAGTGGGGTGTACTCATGGGCTGTACTCACAGTGGGGTGTACTCACAGTGAAGCATTTTCCTGGATAGGCGGTTCACAAGTGTGAGATCAAACATAATGCTAACTGTCACGCTTTGTCACACTTTGTCACAGTTGTTTTGT